>Ga0129312_1001643_pt1 | contig 12570 bp, 9 predicted proteins | sample O827metagenome_FD_94434 | JGI IMG/M metagenome (GOLD analysis project Ga0129312, IMG submission 94434) | Orangutan group fecal microbial communities from Wisconsin, USA - O827 metagenome | ecosystem: Host-associated > Mammals > Digestive system > Large intestine > Fecal | place: USA: Wisconsin... | reverse complement strand
CGCTTTTTCTCTGGAAAACTGTCATTATTTCATCTATACTATAAATACGCAGAAAGCAGAGGTGTTTTATATATGACAGAACTCAGTATTCATGAATTATCACTTGGTTTTTCCCATGACAAACACATGCTAGTGGAGTTTCTCGCAAAGCATCATTTAAATTATGAGGACGATATCGAGGCGGCATTCGGCGTGTTTGATTCCGATGAGAATCTTACCGGCTGCGGATGCTGCGCGGGGAAACTTTTAAAGTGCTTTGCGGTGGACGAGAGCCTCAGAGGGCAGAATGCCCTGGGAAGTCTTGTATCCAGACTTGTTGAGAACCGGTTCGCGGCTGGACATTACGATCTCTTTGTGATCACGCGCCCGAAGAACAAGGTACTTTTCACATCCTGCGGATTTTACCCTCTGGCGGAGACAGAATCTGTCCTGATGCTGGAAAATAAAAAATCCGGGCTGGACAATTATTATAAGAAGTTTCTCGCTGGAACAGACACCGACGAGAACGTTGGCTGCATCGTCATGAACTGCAATCCATTCACCAAGGGACATCTCGCGCTGATCACCTACGCGGCAAAAGCATGTTCCCTGCTCCATATCTTCGTTGTCGAAGAAAACCGCTCCCGGTTCCCGTTTGCGGACCGCCTGCGCCTTGTCCGTGAAGGAACCGATCATCTTCCGAATGTCATCGTGCATCCGTCAGGTCCCTATATGATCTCCAACGCCACATTCCCGACCTACTTCTTAAAGGACGGCGAGGATGCGGCAAAGATTCAGAGCGAACTTGATATTACGCTGTTTGCGTCCAGGATCGCGCCGATCCTTCATATCAAAAAACGGTTCGCCGGGGAAGAACCTTTCGATCCAGTGACAAGAAGATATAACGAGGCGATGATCCGCATTCTTCCGAAATATGATATTTCATTTATCAAGATCGACCGTATTACCTCCGAAGGCCCGGATGGAAAACCGGAGGTCATCAGCGCTTCCAGAGTACGAAAGCTGCTGGACGAAAACGGTGTGACAGATGAAGTACTGTCTCTGGTGCCGGAGTGTACGGCGAAATATTTAAAGGAAAACTTCAAATAACTGCAGACTTCAGCCTGCCCATCGGCAGTTTTCCAGATACATGACAACTGAAATGCTGTGCAAAATTCAAAAAAACTTTGCACAGCATTTTCTTCATTCAGGAATTTTAATCTTAATCCCAAATGGAGTATTTCTATGAATTTAAACAATGTGATTACCGGTGTCCCGGTGACTTCTGAAGAACTTCGCGCCGCAAGAGACCGGCGTGTTCTGAAAAAGTGGGAATTTCTTGCCGCAGGCGGTGAAATCTGCCTTGTGGAATTTTCCTTAAATATTGCCGGTACCGTCAAAGTATTTCCCTTTGCACGTGCGGCATTCCAAGAAGAAATTCATGAACTTTCTGACCGTCTCTCCCGTTTTTCTATCTTAAAAACAGAAGTTTTCGAGGCGGTCACCGGTGACTGTGCTTTCTTTCTCCTAGGGACTCCTGCTGTTCCAGTAAAGAAATTTCTCGTCTCTATCGAAGAAAGTCATCCTCTGGGCCGTCTCTTCAATCTCGATGTCTGCGGACCCGATGGAATTTCCGTAAAGCGGCATGATCTTGGACTTCTTCCGCGAACCTGTCTGGTCTGCGGTGAGAATGCTCATATCTGCGCCGCGAAAAAGTCTCACTCCATGGAATTGATCCAATGGCAGACAGCAAAGCTCTTTCACGACTTCTTCCGTGACCGGGCGGCTGACCAGGCTGCATCCGCGGCGGTCCGGGGACTGCTCTATGAAGTATCAACTACGCCAAAACCAGGGCTTGTGGACCGGAACAATTCCGGCTCTCACAGAGATATGGACTTTTTCACTTTTCTCGACAGCAGCGCATCCCTGATCCCCTGGTTCCGGGAATTCTTCTGTCTGGGCTGGGATCACAGCAGCGAGTCAGACGGACAGCTCTTTGAACGGCTGCGCTTCGCCGGACAGAGGGCGGAAACCGCCATGTTTTCCGCTACAAATGGGATCAACACCCACAAGGGACTCGTCTTCGCTTCCGCGATTCTCTCTGGAGCACTTGGAAAAGTTCACGCTGGCCATGGACTTCCGCTGCCGATGGATGAAGTCCTTCAGGAATGCAGGCGGTTAGGCGAATGTTCTCTCACAGATCTGTATCACCACTCTAATATACAGACCCCTGGGGCTAATTTCTGTCAAAAAATATCGTCCTCGCCTTTCCCCTCTAATGGGGAGCGCATCTTTACTTCCTACGGTATCCAGGGGGCCCGCGGTGAGGCTGCTGCTGGTTTTCCCTCCGCGGTCCGGATCGGATTACCCGCACTAAAAAAATGGCTGTCCGATGGTTTTTCCCTAAACGATGCCGCTGCCATGACTCTTCTCACCTTAATCTCCGAAGTTGACGATACCAACATGGTACACCGCGGCGGTCCTGATCTTGCAAAAAAAAGCAAAGAGCAGGCAAAATACCTGCTCTCCACTGTCACAAAAGAAAATTTTAAAGAAGTGCTAAACACTCTGGACCATCAGTACATCACTGAAAATTTAAGTCCCGGCGGATGTGCCGATCTTCTCGCCGTGAGCCTGATGTTCCACTTTCTGGGAACCTGCGGCATGATCTAAAAGGTTCAGCCGGTCCGCAAAATTTACACGACCGGCTGAACCTTTTTCGATTTTTAATTCATTGTCACCTGTACGCCATCTTCATTCGTCCATGTAATCTCATAATTATCCGCTGTGTAAGTGAATCCCAGAATCTCCACTTTTCCGCCACCGAGTTTTTTCAATGATACAGTGAAATCTGTACAATCATCTGTATCCTCGCCTACATACGGATACAGGATACTTTCCGGATCATTCGGTTTCTTCATTAAATTACCGGATATCTCTGACAGTTTGCTGATACTGATATCACCTGAAAGATCATATTCTGCTTCACAGATCTTTAACGCCTCTGCAATCCGGTGGCCTTTTTCGTATACAACTGCGCTCTTTGCGCGTTTTACATATCCGTTGTAAACTCCGATGCTTACGGAAGCGAGGATCACCATGATAACGATGACCACCATCAGCTCCACCAGCGAATATCCGCCATGATCCAGTTTCTTAAGTTTCCCACGTTTTTTCAATTTCCATGTTCTCTTCGTCATACTCAACCCCAGCTTTCTTTATGTTACAATTTTTTATAACATACGCTCACATGCTGGCATATTGTCCGAATTATGTCACCCAATCACTCGCTTTTCTGTTTTCTCTCCACCACTGCCATAGCAATCTTTTCCGGCGTGATCGGGAGTTCGTAGAACCGTTTTCCTGTCGCGTTGAAGATCGCGTCGGACACAGCCGGAAGCGGCGTATTGATCACGACCTCACCGATGGATTTCGCGCCGAAAGGACCTTCATCCTCATAGCTGCTCTCAAATTCCACGCGGATATGTCCGATATCGATACGGGTCGGGATCTTGTACTGCATCAGGGAGTTTTCCGCAAGTTTTCCCTTCTTATTATAGGTAATATTCTCTGTCAGCGTCATGCCGATTCCCTGGAGAATTCCGCCTTCCGCCTGGACTCTCGCGAGGTTCGGATTTACCGGAGTTCCGCAGTCTACCGCAGCCGCATAGTCGATGACCTTCGCCTCGCCGGTCTCAAGGTCCACCTCGACCTCCGCGGCGCCAACCATAAACGGAGGCGGGGAAAGCGGGGAGCTGTTTGTCACAGTCGCTTCCAGGGCGATGCTGTTGCCGCACTGGGAAGCAGTTGCTATGTCTGCGAGGGAGACCTGCTGGACGCAGTCTGACGTTTCCGCACTGCCTGTCGCATTTTCTGCTGCTTTTGCGCCGTCTTCTGCCTTTTCCGATGCCAGAACAGCCTCTGCGCCAGACCGTCCTTCGTCCTGTGTCTTCTTTAAGATCTCGCGCTTTACAAACCTTCCATCAAATACAACTTCGCTTTCCGGACACTTTAACAGCTCCGCGCCAAGCTTGCAGATCTGCTCCCGCACCTGAAGCGCGCACTTTTCTACCGCTTTTCCGGTAATATACGTCGTACTGGACGCGTAGGATCCGGAATCGTAAGGCGATGTATCTGTATCCGCGCCGAAGACCGTGATCTCGTCGATGGAACAGTCGAGAACTTCTGCCGCGATCTGAGCTAAGATCGTATCGCAGCCCGTTCCCATGTCCGCCGCGCCGATGGCCAGCGTGTAGAATCCGTCATCATTCACCTTGATGGTGGCGCTTCCCACATCAACCGATGTGATACCAGATCCCTGCATCGCCATTCCCATACCGACGGCCCGTACTTTTCCGTTTCCCATATCGCGGACCGGGTACTTGTGATCCCAGTCGATCATCTTTTTCACGCGTTCCAGACACCGGTCCAGGGCACAGCTGGTGTTCACCTGTCCGTAGTACGCCGGCATCACGTCGCCTTCTTTAATAATGTTCTTCATCCTCAGCTCAAAGGGGTCCATATGAAGCTTCGCCGCCAGCTCGTTCACGGCAGACTCCACCGCGAAAAGTCCCTGTGTGGCGCCGTATCCGCGGTAGGCCCCGGCGGACATGACGTTTGTATACACGACATCGCTGACAAAACGGAACGCTTTCGCCTTTCCGTAGAGCGGGATAGATTTATGTCCGGAAAGTCCAACTGTTGTTGGTCCATGTTCCCCGTAGGCGCCGGTATTGGACAGGGTATACATGTCGATTCCGTTGACGATTCCGTCTTTGCTTGCGCCGAGGCGCACATGGACCTCCATCTCATGGCGCGGGGTGGATGCGGTCATGCTCTCCTCGCGGGTGAAGATGATCTTCGACGGCTTCTTCGTCATCCATGTCACATACGCCGGGTAGACCTCGCTGATGGAAGTCTGCTTTGCGCCGAATCCGCCGCCGATTCGCGGCTTGCTGACGCGGATCATGGACTTTGGAATATGCAGTGCATTCGCGAGGATTCTTCTGCAGTGGAATACGATCTGGGTGGAGCTCACCACGTTCAGACGTCCGTAGGTGTCGATGGTACAGAAGGTCCGGAATGTCTCCATCATGGTCTGCTGACATGCCTTTGTGTGGTAGACATGATCGATGATCACGTCGCTGTTCTTTAAGACTTCCTCGATGTCCCCGGATCCCGTTTCGTCGTGGGCGCACAGATTTCTCTTATTGTCCGCTCCAACCGGAACAAGACTCTCCCAGTTGTCCTCCGGGTGTACGAGGATCGGATTGTCCTTCGCTTTGTGGAAATCCAGCACCGGTTCCAGGACCTCATACTGGACTTTGATAAGTTTCAGCGCCTTATCCACGCACTTCTCATCCCGGCCTGCCACGATGGCGACCACATCGCCCACATACCGGACATGGCGGTCCATAATCAGGCGGTCATATGGACTCATCTCCGGGTATGTCTGGCCCGCCTGGGTGTAACGTCTTCCGTCCTGCGGAATGTCCTCCCAGGTGTAGATTGCCTCGATGCCGTCCACCTTCATCGCCACAGCCTTATTGATGGAAGTCACGATGGCATTCGCGTGGGGAGAGCGGAGAAGTTTTATGATCAGGCAGTCCTTCGGAGCGATATCATCCATGTAGACCGGCTTTCCTGTCACAAGCTGCATGGCATCCTTTTTCCGCACCGGTTTGTTTACATATTTCATGCCTCTTCCGCCTCCTTTCCGCTCTTTTCTTTCTTCCACGCAAGGAACGCCTGGATTCCACGAAGCTGTCCCTCATATCCGGAACAGCGGCATAAATTGCCCGCCAGGTATTCTTTGATCTCGTCCTCATCCGGGTATTCTTTTTCCCTGAACAGCGCCAGGGCATTCATAATAAAGCCTGGGTTGCAGAATCCGCACTGCTCCGCGCCCTGGTCAGCGATAAACGCGCCGAACTCCGCCGCCTCTTCCTGGAGTCCTTCCAGCGTTGTCACCACTCTTCCGTCCGCTCTCGCCGCAAGCACGGAGCAGGAAAGAACTGGTTTCTCATCTAAAAATACGGTGCAGAGACCGCAATTCGATGTCTCACAGCCGCGCTTTACGCTGTAGCATCCGTGATCCCGCACAAAATCGATCAAAAGCATGTCCGCGTCGATGTCGGCGGAGATCTTTTTTCCGTTTAATGTCATGGTAATGTTCATGATATGATTCCTCTATAACTTTATAGTTTAGAAAACAGCTGCCTGTATTTTTATATCTAACAGATAAAACCTGATTTTTCCTTCGATTTTATCTAATTGATTCAGCTTAGATTTCTTCCTTATTTTTCCTCTAACTTACAGACAGCTCTTCTTACCAGCACTCCCGCCAGATGTTTCCGGTACTCCGCGCTTCCTCTCGTGTTGGAACCGGTATCCACCTGCTCTTTTACACATTTCGCCGCGTTTTTTGCCATGTTTTCCACATCTGCTGCCTGGATATCCGCATGGGACAATTCAAAAAGCACTGCCTTTCCAGGTCTCGCCCCGATCGCGAAGCGGTATCCCGTCTCTGTCTTCGCGGACGCACAGGTCAGAACCGGGAAATCCGTCTGGCTGTTGCGGACGGACTGGTAATCGAACGCCGCTTTTTCCTTCTTTACGATAAGCCGCACCAGGATGTCCCTGTCATAGGGCATCTTCGCGTACTCCTTTAGCGGAATGATCCCGCCTTTATAGAGCTCCACATAGCTGTCCATCGTCAAAAACATGGTCAGCACATCGGAAAATCCATATCTTCCATAAATACTTCCGCCAACTGTGGCGAGATTCCGGAACTGGACGCCGACGATATGGCGCACGGACTCTCTCGCCGCCCCGTCCGTATATGTATTGAATCCCGGATCAAGTTCCATGTCCCTTAACGTCACCATGCATCCGATCCGGAATTCCTCCTCCGTCTCCTCGATCGTATCGAGTCCCAGTCCGGAGAGGTCGATCGCCGTTCCGATCTGCATCTTTCCCATTTTCAGCCAGACCATGCCGCCAAGTACGCGGTTGCTCTTCTTCTGGTTTAACTGCCACGCCTCTTCCAGGCTTTCTGCCCGTTTGTATTCTCTGATGACTCTCATTGTTTACTCCTTGCTCTGATCGGTCTTTTATGAAAACCGGCCGCCCTATGGCCCCGCCGCGCATGCTGCCGGCACCGGCATTCCTGTTCTGTAAATTTTCTCTTTTATTTTATCATACTTTCTGCTATAATGCCGTTGTAGTTGAAAAAATACAACGATACCAACACAAAAATATCGAAAGAGGACGAAAGATTATGAAGAAAAATCTCAAACAGCTTTCCGCTCTGCTCTTAGCTCTCTCATTATCCGTGAGCGTAACTGCATGCGGAAGCAGCACTGCAGCCACAACAACTACCGCGGCTGAGACAACTGCTGAAGTTACAACAGAAGCCGCATCCGAATCCGCTGCCGAGACATCCGCAGCTGCCGATTCTGACCTGACCGTTGAATATCCGGTTACTATCACAGACCATCTTGGCCGTGAGGTTACGATCGAGAAGCAGCCGGAATCCTTTGTCAGCGGCTACTATATCTCCACAAGCCTGATGATCGCTCTCGGTCTTGATGAGCAGTTAGTGGGCGTTGAAGCAAAGGCTGATAAGAGAAACATCTACAAATTAAGCGCGCCGGAGCTCGCAGAGCTTCCGTCCGTTGGTACAGCAAAAGAGTTCGACCTTGAGGGCTGCGCTGCATTAAAGCCGGACCTTGTGATCGTTCCGACAAAGTTAAAAGATTCCATCCCGGCTATGGAAGAACTTGGTCTCACAGTCATTGCCGTTAACCCAGAAGACCAGACAAAGTTATTCGAGACCATCGACATGATCTCCACAGCCGCAAACGTTGTTGAGAAAGGCCAGGAGCTCGAGTACTGGATCTCCGATTCCCTTTCCACTTTAAAGGATTCCTTAGACGGTGCTGAGACTCCGTCCGTATACCTTGCAGGCAACAGCGCTCTGTTACAGACTGCAGGTCCGGAAATGTACCAGTCCACTCTGATCGAGAATGCAGGCGGCGTAAATGCGGCTTCCGACATTACAGATACATACTGGGCAGATACTTCCTACGAGCAGATCCTTTCCTGGAACCCGGAATACATCGTTCTCGCTGCTGACGCTGACTACGATGTTGACTCCGTTCTTAATGATTCCGCTCTCGCTGACTGCACAGCTGTAAAAGAGGGACATGTTGCCCAGATCCCGAGCGATATCGAAGCTCTCGATTCCCCGGTACCGGCAAGCTTCTTAGGAAGCTACTATGTTGCGTCCATCCTTCACCCGGATGTTGTAACTGAAGACGATTTCAAGGCTGCAGAGAAGAATTTCTATGAAACATTCTATGGCTTCACTCCGGAAAGCGCAAACTAATTCCAACCGAACAATGGCAATTTTAACTCTGGCGATGACATTTCTTGTCATCGCCTTTGTTTCGGCTCTGACCACGGGAAAATACCCGATCTCCCTGGCGGATCTTCGCGCCGGGGACCCGATGGCAGTCCGGACATTCACCGTGCTCCGCCTGCCCCGGGCGCTTATGGGACTCATCGGCGGATTCGGGCTCGGCATCGCCGGGTTCGTCTACCAGACGGTCTTTCGGAACCCGCTGGCGTCACCGGATATCATCGGAGTTTCCTCCGGGGCCAGCGCAGGTGCCGCCTTTGCCATTTTATTTGTCTCCGCCGCGTCACCGTCAACGACGGTCTTCGCATTCTTAGGCGGACTTCTCGCGGTCTGCCTGTCCTTGGGACTCACCGCCCTCTCCCCGGTAAAGGAAAATTCTTCCATCGTACTTGCGGGAATCGCGGTCCATGCCCTGGCACAGACATTTCTCATGGTGTTAAAGCTCATGGCGGACCCGGAAAAGCAGCTGGCCTCCATCGAATACTGGATCATGGGCAGCCTCGCGGGCGTCACCGCCTCGAAGATTCCGGTTCCTGTTGTGATCATTCTGGTGACTTCCGCTGTGATTTTCCTGCTCCACCGCCATGTTCTGGCGCTGTCGGTGCGGGAGGATGAGGCGAGAATGCTCGGCGTTTCGGTCCAGAGGACACGCTTTTTTATTCTGTTTCTCGCAACGCTCACGGTGGCTGCCGCGGTCAGCGTGACAGGGCTTATCAGCTTTATCGGACTCCTGGCCCCGCACACAGCGAGACTTCTCACCGGGCATAACAAACAGTCATCCTGTCTTTTAAGCGGGATCATCGGAAGTGTCCTGCTGCTGGCGGCGGATGTCCTTGCGAAATCCCTGGCGGCTGTGGAGCTGCCGGTGAGTATCTTTACGTCACTTCTCGGTGCGCCGTTTTTGATCTATCTGATTTTGTCGGAAAGGAGGCATTGATCCGGAATGGCTGAATTTTTCTCTGTTCAGGATATCTCCATCTCTCTCGGCGGACGCCAGATCCTGGACCATGTCTCATTTTCCGTTGATGCACCGGGTCATGTGATCGGACTCCTCGGGCCAAATGGAAGCGGAAAGACGACACTTCTTAGAGCACTCTGCGGGGAACTGCCCCATGACGGGCATGTTTTTCTCGAAGACACGGAACTTGCCGGACTGCGTCCGAAGGAACTGGCAAAACGTGTCAGCTATATTCCGCAGCAGAGCGGGATCTCCATCTCCATGAGTGTCCTGGATGTGGTGCTGATGGGATTTTATTCGAAGTTAGGGCTCTTGAGCCAGCCGTCCGCGGATATGAAGGCTGCGGCACTGCGGGCGTTAGCGACAATCGGAATGGCTGATCTCGCGGAGCGGGATTATCTGACGCTCAGCGGCGGGGAGAAACAGTTGGTGATCTTAGCCCGGACGCTGGTGGAAGACACAAAGCTGCTGCTCTTTGATGAGCCGGACAGTTCGCTGGATCTTGGGAATAAGTATCGGATGGTTCGGATGATCTCGGAGCTGGTGCATGGAAGGCAAAATTCTGCTGAGGCTGATTTTTCCATCCAGTCACAGCTTTCTGAAAACTTTGCAATGCGCAATGCGGATGCGGATCATTCTGGAAAAACTGCTCTGATCTGCCTCCATGATCCGGTTCTGGCGCTCGCCTGCTGTGATATGCTGATGCTGTTGAAGGATGGGCGTCTGATTTGCAGACTGTGGCCGAAAATGGACTCTGTCAAAGATATGGAAAAGGCATTTTCTGAGATTTATGGGCCGGTAAGACTTGTTGAGATTTCTGATCCAGAAATGCAGGATAAGACTCGTCTGGTTCTGCTGCCTATAATATAAGATTCCATGCTCATAAAAAATGTGCTTTCTGCATAATAGAGAATTCTTCGGAATTCCTCAAACTCACATAAAAATAAGTACCCAAGAACTGCCTTATTTAGCCTGGCAGTTCTTGGGTACTTATTTTTTTACAGGTATCCGTATCTCCGTAACAAATTTCTCCGAATCACTCGTCAGCCCATCGTCAATCAGGGTGATTTCCTGGGAGGGACCAGTAATTTTATAGCCATTTTTTGAAATATAATCAGATAACTGTCTGTAGTATTTTGGCGCTTCCCGGTGGCTTCCGCGGAACCGGACTGCGGCGCAGGTGCGCGCGGGGAGCAGTTCGGTCTCACCCTGGTAATTGTCCTCGTCATCCAGGATCAGAAATACCTGGTCATAACGGTCAAATTCGCTGTGATCCAGCTTTTCTTTTGAGATTCCGACGCCGACTTTTCCGAGAAAGATCAGCGGCTCTTTCTGATTTTCGTCCAGTTTCCGGATCGCGTACTCCAGATCCAGGTAGGAATTCAGTTTCAGAGAGTCCTGGATTCTGTGGATCCGGATAGTCGGAACCTCCATGATCTGAATCTCGTTCAGTGTGGAGTTTGCCGCGTCCCGGAGCATCTGCAGTCTGTGGTCGATCTTTCTGGATATCACTTCGAGTTCCCGCTGTTTTTCCGCGATGATCTTTTTCTGCTTTTCCAGTTTCTCCTCAATGACTGATATATCCCGGTTTCCAAGAAAATCCGCGATCTGGGACAGCGGAAAATCCAGAACTCTGAGATAGCGGATCGTGTTTAAGACCTCCAGCTGACGGACTCCATAATACCGGTATCCCGTCTCTTTATCGATATATTCCGGCTTTAAAAGTCCGCGGTCCTCATAGTGGCGCAAAGTTCCCATGCTCACTCGGAACATTTTTGCGACTTCACCGATCTGAAATAACTGTTTTTCTTCCACAGAACGTCCTCCTGCTAATTTTCTCCTGTACTTCCGGTTGGCTGATCACCGAGCATTCCCCGTCTTTTCAGACAGATAAACGCTCCGACGCAGATCAGAACGGAGAGCGCGGAACCCGCCGGTGCCGCCATTCCCATAGGGAGAAGCGTATCCGGGAAGAATTTTGCGGCAAGGTAAGACCCCGGAACGCGGACGAGTACGATGGCAATCATGTTATGGATAAATCCGATATAGGATTTCCCGTATGCGCAGAAGAAACCGGTGAAGCTGAAGTGGATCCCCGCAAAGATGCAGTCCCAGATATAGCCGCGGATGTACTGGCTTCCAAGGAGAATGACTGCCGCGTCCGCCGTGAAGATCCCGAGCACGGAACCTGCCGCCTGGAAGACGATTGCAGAGATCACAAGACCATATCCGGTCGTAATGATGGTGGCACAGCGAAGTGTCTCCGCCGCCCGGTCATGCTTTCCGGCACCGATATTCTGGGCCGCCAGAGCGGATACGGTTGCCAGCATGGATGACGGAACGATAAATAAGGCGCTGATGACCTTCTCAACGATACCGACCGCCGCCGCCTCATCGAGACCGCGGTGGTTGGCGATCACAGTGATGATGATAAACGCGACCTGGATAAAACCGTCCTGGACCGCCACAGGGATACCGATCTTTAGGATCTGTCCCATGGTGTTTCCAGCCGGATAAAAGTCCTTTTTCTTCAGATGGATCCCGGTGTTCTTTTTTCGGATCGCGAAGAATGCGGTAATGACGCTGAAAGTCTGGGCCAGCGTAGTTCCGAGGGCCGCGCCGGACGGGCCGAGATCAAAATATCCGATGAACAGGTAATCCAGCGCGATATTCAATACACAGGCCACAGCGATAAAATACATCGGGCTTTTGGAATCGCCAAGCCCGCGAAAGATGGAGCTGATGATGTTATATGCCGTGATAAAGGGAATTCCGATAAAGCAGATCGTCAGATACTGCACGGTTCCGGCGGCCGCTTTCTCCGGTGTCCCGATGAGGTCCACGATTCCAGACACGGTGATCAGAAGAACCACCGTGAGGACTGCCGCCACGGTCAGGAACAAGGTTATGGTATTTCCGATGGCGGCTGCCGCCTCGTCCATCTTCTGGGCACCGACGGCACGTCCGACGATAACCGTCGCTCCCATCGCGAGACCGACGATGATGACCGTCAGCATATGCATGACCTGGCTTCCGTTTGCCACCGCCGTGATGGCGTCGACACCGCAGAACTGGCCAGTGATGTAGAGGTCGGCCATACCGTATAGGGTCTGTAAGAAGTAGGAAAAAAGGTATGGAAGGGCAAAATAAAAGATCGTCTTCCAGATGTTTCCTGTGGTTAAGTTTTTCTCCATGATGTCATTTCCCCTGT
>Ga0129312_1001640_pt1 | contig 12618 bp, 3 predicted proteins | sample O827metagenome_FD_94434 | JGI IMG/M metagenome (GOLD analysis project Ga0129312, IMG submission 94434) | Orangutan group fecal microbial communities from Wisconsin, USA - O827 metagenome | ecosystem: Host-associated > Mammals > Digestive system > Large intestine > Fecal | place: USA: Wisconsin... | reverse complement strand
AGGTTTTAATATCGGCAATCTCCTTGAACATATTCATCAGTTCCGGAATATTATAGAATCTGGCAAATCTGGATTTTGCCCGGTATCCTGTTCCTTCCGGTGCAAGTTCAATGCTGGTCACAACCTCTCCAAATATGGATGCCCAGGAATCAAATAATCCAAGTCCCATATTCTGCAATTTGCTGTTTTGCAGATACCGCTGCATAACATAAAGCTCCGTCATGCTGTTGCTGATCGGTGTGCCCGTAGCAAAGGTAATGCCCTTGCCTCCGGTAATCTCATCCAAATACTGGCATTTATTGAACATATCCGCAGACTTCTGTGCTTCATTTTGGGCAATCCCAGCTACATTTCTCATTTTTGTGTAGAGAAACGCATTCTTATAGCTGTGTGCCTCATCTACATATAAATGATCCACTCCCAGTTCTTCAAAGGTAACTACATTATCCTTTTTTTCTTTCTGATTCAGCTTCTCCAGTCTTGTCATCAGTGTTTTTCTGGTCTTTTCAATCTGCTTTACCGTATAGCGGCCGCCATCCTGCTCATATCTTGCACTCTGAATTGCTATCTCCAGATCATCAATCTGCTTCCGCAGCATAGCTTCCTGCCGCTCATCAGAAATCGGAATACGCTCAAACTGGGAATGACCGATGATAATGGCATCGTAGTTTCCCATAGCGATTCTGGCACAGAACTTTTTCCGGTTCGCCGGTTCAAAATCTTTCTTGGTTGCCACCAGAATATTGGCTCCCGGATATAACTGCAGGAACTCTGCTCCCCACTGCTCTGTCAAATGGTTTGGAACTACAAAAAGATTTTTCTGTGATAATCCCAGACGTTTGCTCTCCATGGCTGCCGCTACCATCTCGTAGGTCTTCCCAGCTCCTACTACATGAGCCAGAAGCACATTATCACCATAAAGCTGGTGTGCGACAGCGTTTTTCTGATGCGGACGAAGTTCAATTTCCGGGTTCATTCCTGGGAAGGTCAGGTGGCTGCCATCGTATTCACGAGGACGGATACTGTTAAAGCGTTCGTTATACACCCTTACCAGTCTTTCACGTCTCTGCTGGTCTTTAAAAATCCAGTCTTTAAATGCTGCTTTCATGGCATCCTGCTTCTGTGATGCCAGCATGGTTTCCTTTTTATTGAGGACACGGATCTCATCACCATTTTCATTGACACTCTTATCATAGATACGGACATCTTTCAGGTTCAGAGTATCTTCCAGAATCCGATAAGCATTTGCCCTTTCAGTTCCATAGGTTGCATAAGCAAACGCATTCCTTGGACTGTCTGCATTTTTCCCGGTAATCCGCCACTCACCATTCACCTCAGAGTATTTTACCTGTATTTCCTTCTGTGCAAGATACCATGGTGTATGAAGCAGTTCCCTCATAAAGTCCTGATAATCCAATGGTTCAATCCAGGTTGCTCCAATACGCACTTCAATCTCTGACGCTTCCAGTTCTCTTGGCTGGACTGCCTCCAATGCCCGGACATTCGGTATGAACTCCGGGTGGCTCTCTGCAAAGGTTCTTGCTGTATTCAGCTTCTCCCTGACATTGCCGGACAAATATTCATCTCCACTCTCCCACTGATCTGTCAGTGGATTCTTAAAGATAACTCCAACCAGTTCTTCTGTAATTTTCTCTTCTGTCTTTCCGGTCAGCTGTGCCATATAGGACAGATCAACCTTTGCTCTTTCATTCAAAGATAATGCTAAGGCTTCTGTCGCAGTTTCTACACTGGTTACTGCCACTGCTTTTTTGATGGTTCGTTTCGTAAACATGTCTGCTTTTCGCTTCAATGTTCCATCTTCGTTCAGGTCTTCCAGAGAACACAGCAGACAATAAGAAGAGTCATCAGAAAATGCCCGTTTGTTGGCATTACTTCCAATGACTCCATACTTTGCCGTGTAGCTATCATACACCTGATTCAGTTTTTCCTGCTGTTTCTGGATTTCTTCATCTGTGACAGTTTCCTCCATCTGCATAGCGATCAGTTCTCGGACAGTATCACGGATCTGCACCATTCCTTTTACACGTTCTGCAGTAGCGGCAGGCATTTTCACCTGATTCATCAGAGAGTTGACACGGTAATATACCTGATCATTTACAACTGCGTAGCTGTAATTACGGATATTCGGATCTGCCGGGATACTCTCCGGTACATCGTCCAGTTCTGCATCCATATCAACTGCCAGTGCCATATTTCCCCGAATGTTCTTGACCGCTTCTGCAAGTTGAAGCTCAAGGTCAGCGCCTTCTATCGGCATACAGGTTGTTTCCATACCATATGGACCGGATACCTCTTTCATCTCACCCAGAATCATTTCCTGATGGTCTGCAAAATACTGGTTGACCGTAATTCCATTGGCATCACTTCCAAGATTCACCCACTCCGGCATCTCCTTTGTCATGCTGTCACGCTTCTGGAAGAATAAAATATCTGCACTGACTTCCGTTCCTGCATTTGCTTTGAAAGCTGTATTCGGTAAGCGGACAGCTCCAAGGAGATCAGCACGTTCTGCCAGATACTTTCTGACTTCCGGTGATGCTTTGTCCATAGTTCCCTTTGTTGTGATCAAAGCAGCCACACCACCTGGACGCAACTGGTCGATTGTCTTTGCCAGAAAATAATCATGAATCATGAAATTATAGCGATCATACTGCCTGTCAGTCACTTTATAGGCTCCAAATGGCACGTTTCCGATTGCCACATCGAAGAAATCATTCGGATATTCTGTCTTCTCAAAGCCTTTAATCTGGATATTTGCATCCGGATAGAGTAGTTTAGCAATCCTGCCGCTGATACTGTCCAGCTCCACACCATAAAGTTTCGACTGGTTCAGATTCTCAGGAAGCATTCCAAAGAAGTTGCCGACACCCATAGATGGCTCCAGAATATTCCCTTTTGTAAATCCCAGATTTTCCAACACCTGATACATACTTTCAATCACGATTGGCTGTGTGTAATGGGCATTTAAGGTGGACGCTCTGGCTGCTGTATATTCTTCCGGTGTAAGGACTGTCTTTAATTCCAGATATTCTGTCTCCCATGCGGACTTTGTTTCATCAAAAGTATCAGCAAGACCTCCCCATCCCACATAGCGGGATAAAATCTCCTGTTCCGCTGGTGTTGCATTACGGTTTTCATCCTCACATTTCTTTAAAAGCTGGATTGCCATGATATTAGCACGGAACTTTTCCTTTGGTGTCCCCTGTCCCAGTTCATCATCTGTGATACGGAAGTTTGTTGCCGGAATATCCGATACTTGTAACACGGGTTCTTTCACTATTGGTGTGCTTACTGTATCATCTGTAATCACTTCTGATTCTGGAATTTCTGACTGTTCTGGTGTTATATCTTCCATTTTTTCAGTATCTTCTACAGATTCTACCTGTGGCTCAATTTCTGATGGCTCATGCTCTTCTTGTATTTCCTGCTGATCTGAACCTTCTTGCTCTACTTCCAAAGCCTGCCGTGCTTCTTCCAGATCTGCCAGTCTCTGTGCTTCCTGCCGCTCTTCATACTTTTCCAGTTCTTCCGGTGATAAGAAATCATCGGTACGGATCAGCTGACGGACACGTTCTGCGACCTTATTCCACTTCAATAGAACTTCTACTTCTGGACTGCCAATCTTTCCTTTCGCAAGGTTTAATCCTTTTGCATCATGGGACGCATCGGATTCATACGCACCTGGGATTCCCGGTGAAACACCGCCTGTTCCATACTCATTTTTCAGGAACTCAGCTGCATCTTTCATATCATGATGCTCCATGAAATACTCATAGATCCGGTTACGTCCTCCAGCTGTGATACCGCCTCTTCTAAGAACTGCATCTATTTCATCCTGTGTGATAAAGGAAAGTACCGGACGTTCGACTGAAAATTTCTGGTCTACCCAGGAATGCTCCCTCTGGAGATCTTGAAAACGCTGGAAATATTCTGGATTATGCTGAATCTCCCAGCGGTGATAATCTCCCGGATTTTCATCCATATCTTTCTGCAGCCATTCAAAACGATAGGAAAGCGCATCTGCTTCCTCCGGATCTGTCCATGCTTCCCGCACGACATCCTGCCAATTCGAATATGATTGCTGCTCCTCTCTGTTTCTGCTGGTATCCCGAAAATGGAGTGCAAGAAGATTAGTCATTTCTTCCTGCTCCTGTTCAATGGCATTATTGGAAATCAGATTGTCCACGTAATTTCCATCCTCATACATATCCCGAATTCTGTTCGCTACTTCTTCCCACGTAACCATGCGGTCAAAGTTTCTTCTGGCTGACTCCCCTCGCCGGATACGGATACCATCATTGTCATACCAGATACTGATTTTCTGTCCATCTATGGTAAATCCTTTTCCACCGGTACCATATTCATCTTTCAGAAAACTCTGCATTTCTTCATTATCCAGACCTTCAATCAATCTTGCTGTAATATGAAACAGTGTGTTTTTCTGTCCGCTTCCCGTGCGAAGAATATCATCTACCACTTCATCGGAAATAAGAAAAGCGGCTGGCTGTTCTAATGCAGCTGCCGCTTTCCTTATTTCTCCTAACTGTTCCTCTTCTGTCGGGAACAGGCTTAATTGTAAATAATCTCTTGAATCACCAGTTCCTCTGCCTGTGCTTTGATCTGATTCATGTGTCTGGTCCATGCCATCCCGTCTGCCATTTTGTCCGGTGCCGGATCTTTCTCCAGAAGTTCTGCCATCAGGTTGTCCACTCTCTGTCTTGCCTGGCTGTCGATTTCCATCAGATGGCTGTCCAGTCGGTTCTGTAAGGTCAGAATGTTGAATCTGGCTACTTTGTGGTCCCTCAGATACTCTTTCCTCATCAATCCGTACTTCCCGATGGTTCCTCTCGTCTCCTTCAGACTGATATCCGGAATCTGGTACTCTCCGTTCTGGCTGTAAGTGATCTCTCTCATGCTCTGTTTCCTCCTTATTTTCTTCTCTATCTTCTGTGTTCTTTGTTTTACTTTCACGAATTAACGTGTTAAATTCATTATAAGCTACTTCGTTTTCTTTTGCAACCGTTTTCAGATCTTTTTCCAGATCATTCAGTACATATCTTCCAATCTGCATCAATACAGGTCTGCTGATCTCATTCACAGAACTTCCAAGGTGTCCCATAACCTTTAGCTGGATAAAATCGGTAATATGCCGAAAATCCTCTGCATCCAAATATTCCTGCACATCCAGTCCGCATCGGTTCAGTAATACATACCAGACACTGTTTGTCATCAGTTCCCGGAACTCCACTTTCTGATTCTGCTCGTCCAGATCTTCCAGAAAAGTACCGGCTACATCCATTTGCAGTTCGTCGAAAGCATCAGGCAGCCAGGCCTGCACACTTTCTTCTGCCGCCTGATGAAGGACCTCTGCCAATCCTCCCTCTGTTGATTCCAGTGCCAACTGCTCCTGCAGATAATCTGCCACCAGTTGTTCTCCTTCTGGATTAAGATTCCATAACTGCGGATCTCTTCCCAGATTTTTTACCTTATAAGTATCCTGTACATCAAAAACATATCGGAGCTTCGTCTTTGGTCCGGATGTGTTATCTATCAGGGCAATTCCTTTGGAACCCTTTTTAATCCAGCGATACATCTTCTGGTTCCAGATTTCCATGGATGCCACTGCGGTTGCTCCCGGACGCTGTGCATAGATCAAGAGCTGTTCCGGGAAAGTGTACCGGTACAGCCTGGATGCAGTATTTAAAAACCGCATCCACTCCTGCGGATTGGCGGCAACATCTTTTGCCACTTCCTCAGTCAGCTGTTCCATTGCATATAATTTATTTGCCATCTGTTACTTCCTTTCATAAAATAAGGGACTGCTCTTCACAGTCCCCACAAGCCATCGTTTTCTTTTCACTTTATAATGCTGTAGCAAGATCTTTCGCCTTATTCTTTGGAATGGTATCTGCCCCTTTTGCCTTGATCTCTGCCTTGGCTTTTTCCAGTTTTCCATGGATTCCACCTTTTGCTTCTGTTTTCGCAGTTGCTTTTTCTGCTGCTTTTTCTTTCTCCAACCGTGCCTCTCTGCGCTCAGCATTTTCCATAACTGCTGTCTTTCCATCACAGAACTGAACCTTATCTGAAAGCTGTTCCTGCCTTTCCACCTGTGTCTCATTGACTTCTTTTACCATGGCATTTAATTCCGGGACTTCAAACAGTCCGTTATCTGGAAGAATCAGCACCTCATGAATCGAAGAAGGAAGAACAAAATAATCACTGCCCATACACTCACCAATCTGCTTCCGGATATCTTCCTGCAGTAACAGTGATGCACCATTCATTTTTTTTGCGTTGGTCAAGCAGAACATTGGCTCTCTCATCGTTTCGATATCCAGTTTCTCATTCAAAAGATTTTCTGGTTCTTCACCAAAAATCATGGATTTTACCATTTCGTTCATATCCATCAGAACAACACCACGATTTCTATCTGCCGCCACTGCATCTGCCTGGATCTGTTCTGCTGTCACACCCCACTCATTCATAAGAGTGACAGTAACTGGAATACTCCCAATTCCTCCCTCATTTTCTTCCACATTCACTGCGTAATATGCTGCAAAATCTCCATGCTCGGTGACAACTTTATCAGCTAGGTGTTCTTCATTCCATTCCCGATCACAGATCCTTACCTGCAGCTTATTCTTCATTTTTTCATAATCAAAGATGTCAGGTACTCCCATGTCAATAAATTCTGCTTTATCCTGTACCTCAATACGCATATCGGCTACATCGCCCACACAGGAATCTGCATCTTTTCCATTTACATACTCCTGGTAAAGAGAATCCAGGTACACTGTTGGCACTGTCCTCTGATCGCCCTTTGGAATGGTAATTCCTGTCAACTTTAACCCATTATTTTTAACAACTTCCTGCAATTTAATCTCTGCATCCTGATAAGATGCCGGAAGATATTCCTTTACATTGTCTTTCACATATTCATAAAATTCTTTTCTGTTCATCATACACTTTTACCCCTTTCTGATCATGTGATGGTTCATTCTTTTCCTACTGACCATCTGCTCAGCTTTTTTCTGATAAGCCATCATTCTTTTTAAAGTTCTCTCCTGGTTCTTTCTTGCTTCCTGTCTCTTTTCCATTGTTTTCATCATATTTTTTCTGTTCCTTTCTGTAATTTGAGATATGAAAAGGGAGCCTCAACGAAAGGCTCCCAGTCATAACTTCAGTTATTTTATTTTTCTTTTTCTGCTGATATAAAGTCCTGCCATACCTCCGGTAGAGATAAGCAGAAGCAGGATCGGCAGCCAGATATTTGTGTTGTCACCTGTCTTCGGTGCATCCGACACCTTTGTCTCTTCATGGGACTGTGGTGTATCCGGTGTGCTCGGTGTTTCCGGAACTTCTGGCTTCTCATTTGTCAGATTGAAAGTAACTTCTACAACCGGTGTACTGTCATCTGCGTAGGCAAATGTCACTTCATGCTTGGTCTGATCCAGTGTGTATCCGTCCAGTGTTTTTGTTTCCACCAGATAATACTTGATTGCTGTATCATATTTGCCGTTCTTGAAAGTGGCAATCTCATACAGCTTACTCTCAGCATGACCGGCAGCATCTGTTTTTAAGGTTTCCAGAACCTTTCCTTTGCTGTCACGGAGTTCAAATTCTACACCTTTCAGTGGTTCTCCAGATGATTTATCTGTTTTATTGAGAATGACTTTTCCCTTGACAGTATCATCTTTCATAGACACCTTCTGGATTTCTCCAGTATCCTTCACCTCAAATGTCACATCCGATGTCAGAAGATATCCCTTTGGTGCCTGCTCCTCTCGTAAGGTGTATTTACCGATTGGCAGTTTTTCAATATAGTGTGCTTCCTCTGTGGAAGTCCAGCTCTCTATCACTTGATCGTCCTTATCAAGAATCGTCAGTTTTGCCCCAGGAATCTCTGTATCTCCTGTGATATCTGTCTTGCTGATCTGAACTTTTGTCACATCATCTTTCATCTCATGCTCCTGAATCTCTGCTGTATTCTCAACCGTAAAGGTAATGCTCTCTGCAGTAACATATCCATCTGCCGGTTTTGTTTCCGTCATGGTATACTCTTTACCAACAACAAGTTCCTTGATCACATGAGATTCTTCCGTAGAAGTCCATTCATCAACAACATTTCCGTCTGCATCCGTTACTTTTAGGTGTGCACCTGGAAGTTCTTTGCCCGTGGTCAGATCTGTTTTTGTCAGTTCCACTGTGGTCGGCTGATTTTCAAACGTAAAATCATAGCTTACTTCTGCCTGATCTTCTCCGGCATATTCAAAGGTAAACTCCTGTACTTCTTCTGTTGTAACGAATCCGTCCGGGGCACTAATCTCTTTTACATAGTATTTTCCGTCTACTGGAAGATCTGCTGCAAAAGTGATCTGTCCTTTCTCATCCGTTGCTTTCTGTTCAATGAGGGAATCTTTCTCAAGTAGTACATCTCCGTTTGCATTTTTGATATCTTCACTGGTATAAAGACCGAAGACACCACCTGCAAGAACACGGTCTGTATCTTTTTCTTTCTTCAGGACAGTAACCTTTACTTTCTGACGGGCATTCTGCCATTTTTCATCATACGTGATTACCGTTGTATCCTGATCACGATAGGAAAGATCAACATATCTCGTTTTTCCATCCAGTACATAACCATGGGCAGTTTTAACTTCTTTCACATAGTACTTGCCTGCCGGGAGATTATCCATCTGTGCAATACCATTGGAATCTGTGGTAATGGTTCCCACTTTTTCATCTGCTTTGAAGTAATCTTTGCTGACACCGTCTGCCGCTTTAATATCCTCGGCAGCAAATACATCAAAGGTTACATCGGTAAGGCTTCCGGTTACATATTCAAAGAGATGCTCCACGGTACCTTTTACATTGTCCAGAAGTGTTACTTTATCCAGAAATTCTCCATTTTTGTTGATGATCAGAAGTCCTGTCGGTACTTCATCTTTCATCTCTACCTTCTGAATCTCTGCAGTATCTTCCAGTGTGAACTTAACATCCGTTGCTTTCAGATATCCATACGGTGCGATTTCCTCACGAAGGGTATATTCCTCACCCACAGTCAGTCGTTTGATCACATGTGGCTGGTCTTTCACAGAAGTCCACTGATCCACAACATTTTCCTCTTTATCAAGAACGGTGAGTTTCGCTCCATCCAGTTCCACACCTGTTGTTACATCTGATTTTGTAATCTCGACGGTTGTCGGCTGGTTCTTCTTCACTGTTTTCAGTTTTACTGTCTTCACATTCTGTCCCTGATAAGAAGCATCCAGAGTTAGAACTTCATCGGAAGAAACGAATCCTGCCGGTGCCTTTAACTCTTTCACATAATACTGTCCAAGTGGCAGATCCAGTGTGCAGGAAGCAATTCCATCTTTATCAGAAATCATTTCCTGTAACAGAGTATCAGCTTTAACAATGACTTTGCCTTCTGCTTTGATATCATCTTTGTTGTAAATGCCAAAGACTGCACCTTCTACCGTCGCTCCATTTTCTGCATCCTGTTTTTCTACCTGGACTGCAACTTTCTGTCTGTCATCACCAACAGTCACTTCCTGTTCAATCACAGGTGTATCCTGATCTGCATAGACAAATGCGACATTAGATCTGTCATGATTCAGGACGAACCCTTCCGGAGCTGTCTTTTCTACCACGTAGTAAGAACCAAGCGGCAAATTATCTGCAACTGCTTTTCCGCCTTCCCCGGTCGTTACTGTTGTTACCAGAGCATCTTTTGCATAAATCAGCTGTCTGTTTCCGTTTTCATCTTTCTGATAATCTGGTGTGTAGATATTTTCAGCTGCATAAACGCTGAACTCTGCACCTTTCAGATATTTTTCTTCATAAACAAAATCCTTTTTGAACCCAGTCAGCATCTCACCTTTTTTGTAGATAGTCAGCTTTCCTTTTACCGGGTGATTTTCATAATCAACGGTGATAATAGCATCGCCGCTTTCAGAATCCATCTGGTATGCGGTATTGGCATCAACCGCAAGTTCCGGTAAAGAAGATCAAATCTCCCGGCTGTGCTTCTGACTGGGATACTGGGGTACAAATGTTGTACAGTCCCTGTGCAGTAAGCCTTCCGGTATTTCTTACCCCGGAATGAACCAGACAGTAGCTGACAAATCCGGAACAATCGAATCCACTTGGGGAATATCCGCCCCACACATACGGTGTTCCAAGATATTTTGCCGCTTCTTCCAGTAATCGCTGTGCCGCTTCACTGGTGTATTCATTGCCACCAAAAACCGAACCTTCTCCTGTCTCCAGATAAAAAATCGGGTTCAGCTGCTCTCCATTTTTCAACAATTCAATATGAAGATGGCTTCCTGTAGAATTTCCAGTATTTCCTACCAGACCAATCTCATCACCCTTTGTGATAGATGTTCCTGTAGATACGCTCCGACTGCTAAGGTGTGCATAGCGAAGCTCATACCCTTTGCTGTCTTTGATAATGACATAATTTCCATAGCTGTCATTGTAAGAAGAAGTCGTAACCGTTCCGGTCAGTCCTGCCATCACTTTTGTTCCTTCCGGTACCCCGATATCCATACCATTGTGTAACTGATTTGCCCCGGAAATCGGATGGATTCTGTATCCATAGTAGCTTGTCACACTGGAATACCAGTTAAAATCAACCGGTGTTGCAAACATCTGCAAGTTGCCTTTGGTATCGTTGTAGGCACTGAACAGTTCTTTCTGGAAAAATCCCAGTCTATCCTGACAGATTGACATCAGGCTACTGCTGTTTAAGGTTACATTCAGTACATCAATCTCCCTGGTTCTGGTCACTTCCACTTCATTGCTTCCGTTATCATCTGCCAGATAACACTCCCAGGTCTGATGCCCATGAGCAGATGCCGCCGCATGATTGTCATAGTAAACATCAAACTGCACTCCATATCTTGCGAAAGCTCCGGTATCTTCTACCGTGTACTCCACCCCATTCATCACAACTTTTGTTCCGATTGGCACGAACGGATCAGACGCATCTACCGCAAGGGTATGGTTCGCTGTCGGATACACACCACTGGCAGTTGGTCCACCGCTCCAGATGCCACAGCAAATTGGGCAGTTACAATACCCACTGGTCACAACCTGTCCCAAGGATTCCCCGACTCTTACTGTCGTTGTTTCAGTCACCGTTTCATTGACAGCTTCTGTTTCCAACTGATACTGCAATGCAAACAGAGCATCCAGCTCCGGCTTCACCTGCTCAAACGTAAACTCCTCATATTTTGCAGACAGATAACTGATCAGGATAAAGGGATCATGCTCTATCGGTCCGATATCGTAACGGTACTCGTCATGCCCCGGTTCTTCCGATTCCATGTTGTTGATCCGCTCCTGCAGATTTGCCTCCAACTGGGTATAATACAGTTCCGCTTCCCGGATAGCCTGATCCGAAGACAGATAACTGGTTCCGGTGTAAGTGATCAGATTCTGGATAAATACAGAGGAACAGGACGTAACGCTTGTCATGATCAGAAACATTAAGCCGATTAGAACCGCCACACTGATATAGACTTTCCGGTTTTCCTTAAAGAAGTTGGTGACTTTCCCACCAATCTTCTTAATATAGTCAATCGTGCCTTTTGCAGCTGTACCGACTGTCTGCTCGCTGCGTTTCGCTTTCGCATAATCCCGTTTGATTCGCTGCTTCTGAAGCTGTTTCTTCAACTTCTTCTGTTCCTTCCGGGACGCTGCCTGTGTCCGCTTTTCAGCCTGTCTTTCCTGTCGGCTTCTCTTTCTGGAAGCACGCTGTTTTCTGCGTCTGACACTTCTCTGTTCCAGCCGGTAAACGCCTTCACTGCCCTCTTCCAGCTTGTGAACACCTTCCACCGCTGCGTTATCATCTTCATTTTTACTGATTTCACGATGCAATGCTGCAGATGCCGCTCCACTAGCTTTTTTCACAACAGAAGCCTTCTCCATTTTCATGGATTCCTCTTCACCAAATTTCAGCCTGGATTTTTTCTTACCAGAGTTCTCTCCATCCTGTGCATGATAAACCTGTACTTTTTTCGAGTGGTTCTTCGCTTCTGTTTTCTTTTTGGCTTCCTCATAAGAAAACTTTCTGGCTTGTTCCTTCTGTTTCTGGTGGCGGAAATTCACGCCATCTGCATCCATCTGGTTCAGCCTATCTGTTTCCCTGTCGCTTTTCACAGAAGCACCCGTTTCCTCATAAGCAAATTTCAGACGCTGTTTCTGCTTTGGCTTCTTACTGCCATCGGTCTGCTTTCTACGGCTGTCCCCTCTGGATTCTGAAAGATCCACACGCTTTTCCTTCAGTTTTCCAGACTGATTAGCCTTTGACTCCTCTGCATATCTGGATTCTTTTCCAGCTTCCGCACGAATCCTTTTCCGGTTTTGCTGCTTTTTGCTTTGTCCGAAATTCTCACTCTGCTTCTCTGTCCGCATCAGTTCCGGTGCATCCCTGGATTTTTGCACAGAGGAACGGATATTTTTCCCACGCCGTTCCGTCTGGCTGGGCGACTTATCCACAAGGCTTACTTCTTTTTCCCCCTGTTTTCCTCCCATCTGCACATCACTGGCACGGTTACTGACACGAACAGAAGATTTATCCGTCAGGTT
>Ga0129312_1001638_pt1 | contig 12621 bp, 12 predicted proteins | sample O827metagenome_FD_94434 | JGI IMG/M metagenome (GOLD analysis project Ga0129312, IMG submission 94434) | Orangutan group fecal microbial communities from Wisconsin, USA - O827 metagenome | ecosystem: Host-associated > Mammals > Digestive system > Large intestine > Fecal | place: USA: Wisconsin... | reverse complement strand
TTTCCCACATAGATAAGTTTACAGGTATCCGGCACCTTATAAAGGAGCTCTTTCGATGCCAGATGGTCATAAATAATAACTTCCGCTCTTTCCAGTGCCTTTTTTCCGGCAACTGTGATAAGCTCAGGATCTCCCGGCCCTGCACCCACAAAATAGACCATTCCGGTTTTAGCAGCCATTTCTAAAGTCCTCCGTGATCTTCCTTGCAAGCTCTATGAAAGAGGCGGCAGCCCCGCTTAGGCTGTGCCGGGTAGCCTGCCCGTTCTCCTCAAGCATCAAGGTCAATGTCAGCTCATCTCCTTTTAATACACTATAGACACCGATCGCCTCATTGCAGCCGGCGCCCATAAGCCTTAATACTTCCCGCTCTGCTCTCAGACAGATCGCAGCAGCCGGATCATTGATCCTCTCAAACAAAGAGCTGAAGGGGGAGGTTTCTTTGGCTTCGATCACAATAATACCCTGACCACAGGCCGGGGTAAAGCTGTTTTCCGCCAGATAATCAAAGGTAAATCGTTCATCTTTTGTAAGTCCGAGCCTTTTTAATCCTGCCGCTGCAAGGATGATCCCGTCATATTCGCCGGAATACAGCTTTTCCAGACGTGTATCTATATTTCCCCGCAGCAGTCGGCATTCCACATTTTTCTGCTCCATGATCTGGACTCTGCGTCTTAAGCTTCCGGTACCGATCACCCGGCTCTTATCTGATAGGGGACGGTCTTTTACCGTGATAAGCACATCCCGCGGATCCTCTCTTTGAAGTACCGAAACGATACAGAGCCCCTCTCCCAGTTCAGTTGGTATGTCCTTTGCACTGTGAACTGCCGCATCGATCTCGCCTTTCCGGATCGCATCCTCAAACTCTGTGATAAAAGCTCCTTTTCCTCCCACGCCTAAGAGAGGCCGATCCAAAATCCGGTCTCCCTTTGTAGTCAGCGGAACGATCTCAACCGTAAGTCCCGGCTCTGCGCTGCAAAGTGCTTTTGCGGCAAGCTCAGTCTGTGCCATGGCAAGACGGCTTTTTCTTGTTCCGAGGCGGATCCTTCGATATCCCGGTGTTTTGTTTCCGGAATTTTCGATCTTTTCGATCATGATTTTAAATCCTTTCCCTCAAAATTACCATAAAATTCTGCCGGAAGCTCCTGCCCACGGTGGATCGTGGTATAAAATGCCTGTGTCAGAAAGGCTCCGTATCGGACAGCCTGACAGAACCTTTTCTCCATTTCATTCGTGATGGGGCCGGAGCCCGGTACCGGCTCCTTTTGCATCATCATTCCGTGTATTTCTTCATATCTCCCGGCCGCCCGGAGAAAAAGGTCGATAAATCTCTTGAAGGGCTTACAGGAATTGATAAATATCCGGCTCACCCAACGAAAGCTTATAATCGCCTCTGCCGTCGTCTTGTCGCTTTCTCCCAAGATCATGGCCGCGGCTCTTTTCGTTTCCCGGGTACATTTGATATGGCAGGAAGTAAACGTCCTTAACGGATCTTTTCCCTCTCTCTGAAGCAGTCTGCGATCCAGCTCCGTTTCAAGCTCGGCATGAGTAAAGGAGGTATGCTCTGTTATTTCATTGATAAACGGGTGGAGACTGTGATCGAGTGCATAATGGCAGGCAAAGCCAAGAAGATATGCCTCGATGCTGCTTCCATATTCTCCTGCCTCCTCCGAGCTTAAGATCCGAAGTCCTCTGTTAAAGATATCGGCTGCCGATGAGCTGTGCATGGAATACCCCTTCTGAGCAACCGGATTCTTTACAAGGGCACGATAAAAAAACAGGATATCCGGCCCATGAAGCCCAAGATAAAAGCAATCCCTGTTTTCCTTTATGATTTTTTTGATCTGCGGACTTAAGCAGCGGTATACTTTTCTTCCAAACAGATCATGTGCAAATACAGCCGGCATACGGATCCCTCCATTTCTTACTATATTAGGCCAGTTTAAAAAAGCTGTGACAAACCTGCCACAGCTTTGTGTAATTCCCTATTTACTTAATGACGGTCTTTCCGCCCATATACGGCTGCAGAACCTTCGGGATCTTTACGGAACCGTCTGCCTGCAGGTTATTTTCTAAGAATGCGATCAGCATTCTCGGCGGTGCAACAACTGTATTATTCAGAGTGTGAGCAAAATATTTCTTTCCGTCTGCTCCGTTAACACGGATACGAAGGCGTCTTGCCTGTGCATCTCCTAAATTGGAACAGCTGCCGACTTCAAAATACTTTTTCTGTCTCGGGGACCACGCCTCAACGTCAACCGATTTTACTTTAAGGTCAGCCAGATCTCCGGAACAGCACTCCAGTGTTCTTACCGGAATATCTAAGGAACGGAACAGATCAACCGTATTCTGCCACAGCTTGTCAAACCACATTTTTGAATCTTCCGGACGGCATACAACAATCATCTCCTGCTTTTCAAACTGATGGATCCTGTATACGCCTCTTTCCTCAATTCCGTGTGCTCCCTTTTCCTTACGGAAACACGGAGAGTAGCTTGTCAGTGTCTTCGGAAGCTCCTCCTCCGGAACGATCGTATCGATGAATTTTCCGATCATGGAGTGCTCACTCGTACCGATAAGGTAAAGATCCTCACCCTCGATCTTATACATCATTGCGTCCATCTCAGCGAAGCTCATAACGCCTGTAACAACGTCGCTTCGGATCATAAACGGGGGAACACAGTAGGTGAAGCCGCGGTCGATCATGAAATCTCTTGCATAAGAGATAACGGCAGAATGAAGTCTGGCGATATCTCCCATCAGGTAGTAGAAGCCGTTTCCGGCAACCTTTCTTGCAGAGTCAAGATCGATACCGTTGAATTTTTCCATAATATCTGTATGATACGGGATCTCAAAATCCGGAACCACCGGATCACCGTATTTCTGAACCTCAACGTTCTCGGAATCATCTTTTCCGATCGGAACACTGGGGTCGATGATGTTCGGGATGGTCATCATGATCTTTTTAATTCTGGCCTCGAGATCTTTTTCCTTCTCCTCGAGCTCAGCCAGATGATCGGAAGCCTCTGTTACCTGCTTCTTAACAGCCTCTGCCTCCTCTTTCTTTCCCTGACCCATTAAAGCACCGATCTGCTTTGAAATTTTATTTCTGTTGGCACGGAGGTCATCTGCCTCCTTCTTTACCTTACGGCTCTCCTCGTCCAGTTCGATCACTTCATCGACAAGAGGAAGCTTCGCATCCTGGAATTTATTCCGAATATTCTGTTTGACGATTTCCGGGTTTTCTCTGACGAATCTCAAATCTAACATGACTATTATCTCCTTCTTCTTGCTTTTGGTATCATATCATATTTCTGATTGAAATGAAAGGGGATTCCGCTATTTTTTCGTCAGTCTCCCCAGCAGCTCCTCAAAACAGACTCCCTCCGCACAGGGGATCTCTCTTATGTCGGAGCGTATAATACACTCCTTCACAAATTTTGCTGCCATTTCCACGGCCTCGCGAAGGGGCCTTCCGTTCATCACCGCTCCGGAAACTACCGACGAGAATACATCTCCGGTTCCCGGTCTCTGTGCTCCTCCGCTCTTTGTCCGGACAAACTCAACCTCATTGCTGCCGCGCTCCAAAACGGCATTTGTATAAAAGCTGCCTTCCCGTATTCCGGTTATGACAACAGAATCTGCTCCCATCAGCCGCAGCATCATGGCCATATTTAAAATTTCTTTTCTTGTCCATCCGCTTTCCTTATAGGGAATGCCCGTAAGAATACAGCTTTCTGTCACATTTGGCATGACTACATCTGCGAGCCCGACTAAAAGCTTCATCTCCTCACACATTTCTTCTGTGTAGGTCTGGTAGCGGACACCATGATCTCCCATAACGGGGTCTACAAAGATCATCGTATTTTCACCGTTTAGTGCTTCTATGATCTCTGTCACAATAGCGATCTGCTCTAAGGAGCCGAGAAAGCCGGTGGATATTCCATCAAAGGTAAGTCCCAGCTTTGTCCACTTGTCTGCGTATTCACGCATTTTGTCCGTATAATCATCCATAAAGAACACCGGGAAGCCCGTATGGTTTGAGAGTATCGCTGTGGGAATCGGACACGTCTGGATCCCCATAGCTGACAAAATGGGTATAGCCACTGTCAAAGAACAGCGGCCATACCCGGAAAGATCATTTATTACTGCAATTTTTTTCTGTGTATCATGCATGTTTTTCATTCCTTTTAGTAGCAACAGGCAAAAGCAATCCGGCTTTCTTTAACGCCGGTCTGAGGGCCATATAAAGCACTACGGCGATAACGGAATTGATGACTGCATTGATGATCGTTGTATATGTTGTTACTGCAAGGAGTGCCTTGATCGCTGATGCTGCTTTATCCGGATTCGGGAAAAGCAGAGTATACCACACATACTTTAAGGACGGCTCAAATATGCAGTTGAAGCCAAGTCCGCAGACAGCCGCGATCGCTGACCATTTAAGGAGATATCCTTGTGTATGGTCTTTGGAAATCCCGGCGATCTTGTGGGCCACAAATCCGGTGATCAGGCCGATCACAAGCTTTGTAATAAAGGTTCTCGGAGCAGAAGCGGCATATCCGCCTAAAATATCGGCGATGGAAAGACCTACAGCACCGGACAGACCTCCGTATACACCGCCTAAAAGATAGGCAGCCATTACAACAAAGGCATTTCCGATATGGATCTTTGTACCGCTTGCTGAAATAGCAGGAAAGACTGCATATCCAACATAGCACAGCGCCGCCATCAAGCCTGCCTGTATGATTTTCTGAAGATTATCGTTTTTTCTCTCTGACATAGTTCCTCTCTCCCTTTGTACTACAAAATTTGATCATGCATTCTCTTTGTGATCCATCCTAAACATGGTAGCACGAAAGGCTGAGGTTCAAAATATCCAGTTTGATATTTTTCGTCAATGCCAGTTTTCGGAAACACCGAGATAAAAAGATCAGGTTCGATCCTTCGTTTCCATACAAAGCAGGACGCCTTGAGAAAAGGTAAGCTCTGCTCTGTCACCTTCGATCTCATTGCTCACGCAGAGACCGGGGTTTTCGCCCATAGAGATCGTTTTATTGTGAAGGGGATATCGGAAGCCGGTCAACGTGATACCTGAAACCGTTTCTGAAAGAGGAAGAAACGAAATATACGTTCCATACATCTTTTTCTTTTCAAATGTATGGTTTTTTTCCAGCTTGGCATCTAATACATAGACCTTGTTCTGTCTGTCATAGAGATTTACAAACAGTCCCATTTTTCTCGCCTGGGCCGCAAGAAAGATGTTGGAAAGCTCATGATCCAGCCGTCCGCCTGTCGCACCGATCACATCGGCTTCGGTAAAACCGGCGGCAGCAGCATCGGAAAAAGCCAGCTCTGTGTCCGTCTCGTCTTTCTCCGGACGGTGGATATCCAGTTTACACTCCGAAAGGTTTTCGTAACGGAGGATCTCCTCTCTCCCATAGGTGTCAAAATCTCCTACGAGAAGATCCGGCTTGATGCCAAGCTGTTTACATACCTGAAGCCCCGCATCCACCGCAATGACATACTCATATTTTTTATCCTCTAAAAATCGGGATACAAATTCAGGATCCGCCGGTCCTCCGGTGATGATAAGACAGCGCTTCATTTTTTAACCTCTGGAGTGCTCTGCAAAGATATCAAGGAATTCCCTTGTATTTGCCGCAGGATCATTTTTAAATACGGCGGAGCCGGCAACGATCACATTAGCACCTGCATCAAGGATCTGTCTGACATTTTTAGAAGAAACGCCCCCATCGATCTCGATATCGGTATTGAGACCCGCTTCGTTTAACATCCCCCGGAGACGACGTATCTTTTCTAATGTATACGGAATAAATTTCTGACCGCCAAAGCCCGGATTGACCGACATGATAAGGAACATATCTGCTTCCTTAAGGATACAGGAGAGTGTCTCGACCGGGGTGGCAGGGTTTAATGCAACGGCAGCCTTCATTCCGGCTTCCTTGATCTGATTGATCGTGCGGTCAAGATGGAGACATGCCTCCTGATGAACACAGAGGATATCTGCACCTGCTTTTTTCATATCCGCCACATATCTGCCGGGCTCCTCCACCATCATGTGGACGTCAAATACCTTATCGGTTACCGGGCGAAGCTTTTCGATCACCGGCATGCCAAAAGAAATACTCGGAACAAAAGCTCCGTCCATCACATCCAGATGGATATACTGGGCCCCTGCATCAGCAACCGTTTTTACTTCCTCTCCAAGCCTTGAAAAATCCGCAGCAAGGACGGATGGCGATAAAATCAACATAATCAATATCTCCTTTTATTCTTCAGCTCATCATAGATCAGCCGATAATTATCATATCTGCTTTTTGAAAGCTCTCCCGCTTTTACCGCTTCCTTCACTCCGCACTCACGCTCTCCGATGTGAACGCACCCTAAAAACCGGCAATTCTCCGTATATTTTTCGTATTCCGGAAAATATGCTGCCAGCTCCTCCGGCTTCAGATCTTCGACATAGATCGAGCTAAAGCCCGGCGTATCCATAATGTAGGTGTCCTTCTCAACAAAGAACAGCTCAGAGTGTCTTGTCGTATGGCGGCCCCGTCGGATCTTTTCGCTGACAGCTCCGGTCTCCATTCCCGCCTCAGGCTGGATCTGATTGATCAGAGAGGATTTTCCGACACCGGAGGGGCCTGCTAAAGCCGTTGTTTTCCCCCTCAGTATCGTCTTCAGCTCCAAAATACTGCGGGGATCCCGGGAATCCGTAAAATGCACCTCATATCCCGCTGCCCTGTAGGTTTCCTCCAGCTCTCTGCTCTGAGCGCTGCAGCCCAGATCACTTTTATTAAAGCAGAGGATGACCGGCACCTCCTGCATTTCCATCATGATAAGGAAGCGGTCAAGAAGATTGAGGTTTGGCTCAGGATCGGCCATGGCAAACACCACCATAGCCTGATCGATATTTGCCACGGCAGGGCGGATGAGCTCCTTTTTTCTTTCTAAAATATCTACAATATTTCCTGTCCGCTCCTTCTCATCAAGAATGTCAAATTCCACATTATCACCCACAAGGGGCTTTATCTTTTTATTTCGGAATATGCCCTTGGCCTTACATTCATATACAGCCGAAATTCCATCGTGTACGTAGTAAAACCCGGCGATCCCTTTAATAATCTTTCCAGTCATCTATACCTCGGTCTCCACAAAATTTACATTGTAGGAGGTCAAGACCACATTGTTCGTAAGATCTACGATCTCCACCTCGCCGGTCTGTACCCCGTCAGCTCCGCGGATCTTATCCAGCCGGATGTCGAGATTCGTACTCGCCGAGTATGACTTCGGTTCCGTAAGCTTCGTATAGGTCACTTTGCCGTTTACTGTCTGCTTCAGGCGGATCAGGATCTGGATCTCTGAAGATGCTGCTCCCGGGCCAAATGAAACGAGAAGCGGGTAAGTCACCTCTAAAGATGCAAGAAACTGCGTCTTCGGCTTTTCCGGCCCAAGGCTGACTACATAGTCTACTGCCGTTCCCTTCTCGACCTGTTCTTCACTGTCGATGCCCTGTTCCGCAATTTTTCCGGCAGGAATCTCATCACTGTAAGCCTTCGATATTTCTCCGACGAGAAGTCCGGCCTCATTTAAGAGCTCTGCCCCACGTTCCTCGCTTTCACCCACCAGCTTCGGAACAGGAACCATATCCTCCTCCGGCCCGGTGCTGACATAAAGCGTTACCGTATCGCCCACAGCTGCCTTATCCTCCGGCTCCATTCTCACGATGTCTCCTGCCGGGATCTCATCGCTGCTTTCTTCTACAACACTCGTTCGGACACCTTTCCCCTCTAACAGCCGTACCGCTGTATCCAGAGCCATCTGGGTGATGCCAAGGGAGGCAAGGTCGATCTTATCAGAACCGCTGCTTATCGTCACTTCAACCTTTGAGTAACGGGCCACAATAGAATCCGGTGCATTCTCCTGAGAAATTACGATACCCTTCGGAATCGTTTCCGAATTTTCCAGTGTAACATGCATGGTCAGATCCATACCGCCAAGAAGCTGCTCTGCCTGTTCTTGGGAAAGTCCTTCCACCTTCGGCATTTTGACTTCCTTCTGACTGATGGATTCCTCTGTTGTCTGCGTTACTTTTTCTTCCGTGCTCTCCGTTGTATTTACCGCAACCGTCTCCTTATCTGATCCGCCGGCAAACAGCCCGCCGATTTTTGAAAAGAAAACCACGGCAGCAGCCACCACGAGGATCGCAGCAAAAACTCCCAATACGGAAAACAGCTTCTCGATCCCGGTAGACTCCGCATCGTCAGACTCCTGCCTATGCTTTAAAATGCCTTTCCTTGAAGGATATTCTTCTAAGGCCGGCTTTGCATCCATACTGTTTCGCGATATATTTCCATTCTTGATATCACGAGACAGCTCGCGGGGCATTTCGCTTCTTCCGGTAATAATATCGAGTTCCTGCCTGCTGATCGGTCTTGTATCAGAGAGGGGCTCAGACTCCTCTTTTTCATCAAAGGAAGGTTCAATGACTCCCACCGTTGGATCGTCCGAATTGAGCAATGATCTTCTGAGATCACTGATCACACTTGCAATATTCTGATATCGGTTCTCCGGCTTCTTTTCCGTACATTTTAAGATGATACGTTCCAACCCCGGTGTAATATCCGGATTAATCGTGCGCGGAAGTGCGATGGGCTCCTCCAGATGAGCCAGAGCCACTGTAACCGTATTGTCTCCTTCAAACGGAAGACGCCCCGTTACCATTTCAAACATAGTGATGCCAAGAGAATAGATATCACTGCGTTCATCACTTAATCCGGCTCTTGCCTGCTCCGGAGAAATGTAATGCACAGATCCCACTACCATGGAATTCATGGTCTGGGCAGATACCGCTCTTGCGATCCCGAAGTCTGCCACCTTAACTTTCCCATCCTTAGAGATCAGCATGTTCTGCGGCTTAATATCTCTGTGGATGATATGCTGCTCGTGGGCAGCCTCGATTCCCTGTGCGACCTGGATCGCGATCCCGATCGTTTCCTTTACATCTAAATGGCCCTTTTTTCTTATATAGCTTTTAAGTGTGATACCCTCTACCAGCTCCATGACGATAAAATGCAGATCACCCTCATCTACAACGTCATAGATATTTACAATATTCGGATGGGACAGCGCAGCTGCTGCCTGAGCCTCCATTTTAAATTTGGCAACAAATCCGGCATCCGAATTAAATTCCGACTTCAATACCTTGATCGCCACCAGACGGTTCAGCTTGTGGCATTTTGCCTTATAAACATCTGACATACCGCCGGAGCCGATCTTCTCAAGAATCTCATATCTGTCCTGAAGCATGGTTCCCGCACTTAAGATCATATCTTCACCTCACTTATCTGAGGTTCTATCAGGATCACGGCAATGTTATCCTTTCCTCCGTTTTCATTCGCAAGCCGGATCAGCTTTTCTGTCTTTTCCTGCAGTGTATCTGTCGTCTTAAGTATGCGGCTGATACCGGCATCGTCGATCATATTGGTGAGTCCGTCGGAGCAGATCAGGATGCAGTCGCATTCTTCAAGCTGTATCTCAAAAACATCCGGACGTACCGCCGGGCGGATCCCGATTGCTCTTGTTATGATATTTTTCTGATTTTTATATGATTCACTGTCCCTGAGGATCTGTCCCCGTGCGACCATCTCCTCTACGAGGGAATGATCCCGGGTTATCTGCTCTAAGCTCTCACGAAGCAGATAGAGCCTGCTGTCTCCGACATTTGCCACATACATGGTACTGCCCTCGATCGTCGCTGCAACAAGCGTAGAGCCCATCCCCTCACGATCGGCATTATGGATCGATTCATCATAGAGAAGCTCATTTGTCCTCTCGATCGACCGTAACAGGATAGAGACCGGCTCGTTAAGCTTAGATTCACCGGAAAGCTCCGACATAGTCTGCACCACAAAGCGGGATGCAAAATCTCCTGCCTTATGTCCGCCCATCCCGTCTGCTACAAGAAAGAGGTTGGAAAGCTTTCCGACCGGCGCGTCAGATAAAAATATAGAATCCTGATTGACTTTTCTGACCTGTCCGATATCTGTCTGGCCATAAGAAATCATGTGTTTTCCTCCTCTTTTTTTAAATAGCTCTTTCGCAGCTGCCCGCAGGCACCACCGATATCACGTCCCATCTCTCTGCGGACAGTGACATTAATACCGTGCTTTTCCAGATATGCCTTGAAGGCTTCGATCGCCTCCCGCCCGGACTGCCTGTAATCGCGCTCCTTTATGGGATTTACCGGAATCAGGTTGACATGTCCATGCATGTTACGAATCAGCTCTGTGAGCCTTCGCGCTTCATCCAGATTATCATTCACTCCCTGCACAAGACTATATTCAAAGGTAAGACGGCGTCCTGTCGTTTCATAATACTCCCGGCAGGCCGGAAGGATCTCTGATAACGAATATTTGTTTGCGATGGGCATCAATGTTTTCCTTACCTCGTCATTCGGGGCATGAAGGGAAAGGGCAAGCGTCACCGAAAGACCTTCCTTTGAGAATTGCCTGATTCCCGGCACGATCCCGCAGGTTGACACCGTTATGTTCCTCTGGCTGATATTTAAACCGTTTTCATCACTCAGAAGCCGGATAAAACGCACCAGATTGTCATAGTTATCAAAGGGTTCTCCGCTTCCCATGACTACCACATTGGAAACGCGTTCTCCTGTTGTTTTCTGGATCATGTATATCTGATCCAGCATTTCGGAAGCCGTAAGATTTCTTGTAAGTCCATCCAGTGTGGAGGCACAGAAGCGGCAGCCCATCCGGCAGCCCACCTGTGAGGAAATGCAGACCGAATTCCCATGCTTATATTTCATGAGAACACTCTCGATCACATTTTGGTCATTAAGTGCAAACAGATACTTTCTTGTCCCGTCAATTCCGGACTCCAGTATCTGTACCGGCTTCAGTGATGTATAGACGGAATGAGCCTCCAGTTTTTCTCTTAAGCTTACAGAGATATTTGTCATCTCCTCGAAGGAGCGGGCCAGCTTGACGTGCATCCACTGATAGACCTGCTTCGCACGAAACGGCTTTTCGCCCAACTGCTCCATAAATTCCGTCAGTTCAGAAAGCTCCATTGACTTTATATCTTTTTTTTCCATAATCTGCTGTTCCCAAATCTATTTTACTTTTTGAAATGCTGCGATAAAGAATCCGTCTGCCTGATGAAGTCCCGGAAGGATCTGGATCCGATTGCCGTCACATTCCTCTCTGAGACATTCCGGAAGCCGCTCTCTTAAATCGAGCTTTGAAAGCTTCAGCTCGTTTTCGATCCAATCGGCATTATCCTCATTCTCGAGCCTGTTGATCGTACATGTGCTGTAGATCAATATTCCTCCCGGCTTTACATATCGGACGATGACACCGAGGATCTCTTTTTGAAGCGTTGAAAGCCCTGAAAGCTCCTCCTTCTTTAGCCGAAACTTAATGTCCGGCTTTTTTCCGATTATCCCCAAACCGGAGCAGGGAAGATCTGCGATCACAATATCTGCCTTATTTTCCATCTCCGGATCAAATACGGATGCATCCCATACACGGGTCCGTACATTTGTAAAACCACAGCGTTCTATATTTTCTTCTACAAGAGAGATCTTGTATTCTGTCAGATCCCGTGCCTCTACAAGACCGGTTCCTCTCATAATATCTGCGATATGGAGGGCTTTTCCGCCCGGCGCACTGCAGACATCAAGTACAAAGCTGTCCGGCTTCGGTGAAGCCACAAGCCCGACAAGGGCGGAGCTTTGATCCTGTACCATAAGGAGTCCGTCCCGGAATTCGTCCACCGCGTCAAGATGGTCGTAACCTCTTAGTGACAGTACAGCCGGCGAAAATTCGGTATCCTCTGCCTGTATTCCCTGAGCTGCGAGACGCATTTTTATATCTGAAACCGTGCATCTGCTTTCATTACAGCGGACAGTAACCGGCCGCTCCGTAAGAAATGCGGAAGCGATCTGTTCTGCTCTCTCTTTTCCGTAGCTTTTCTCCCACAGAGAAAGCATCCAGTCCGGAATCGAATATTTTTCAGAAGGCTCCTCAAAGACAAGTTTTTCTTTTTCCCGGGAAACGTTTCTCAAAATTCCGTTTACGAATCCGGTAAGTCCCTGAAATCTTCTTATTTTTGCCAGCTTTACTGCCTCATTGCAGGCCGCCGAATCGGGAACCCGCTCCATAAACAGGATCTGATACACCGACATTCTTAAGATCTCACGGATCACCGGTTTCATTTTCTTTACCGGTACCTTAGAAAAGCGGCCGATCACGGCATCGATCCGGATCAGATATTCCAGTGTTCCCTCTGTAAGCCTTGTGATAAAGGCCCGATCCTGCTTTTCCAGATACTGATATTTTTCAAGTGCCTGTTTCAAGACGATATGGCTAAGCTGTCCTTCCTCTAATACCTCTAAAAGGATATCCAGAACGATCTCTCGAGTGCTTCTATCAGTTGTCACGTCGGTTTCTTCCTCCAAACAGAATGATCAGACGAAGCAGCTGAAGGATCGATGCTGCGGCGGCCGCCACATAAGTAAGCGCTGCTGCACTCAGAACCTTTTTCGTACCGCTAACTTCCTCTGCCAGCAGGATCCCCTGAGAA
>Ga0129312_1001637_pt1 | contig 12622 bp, 12 predicted proteins | sample O827metagenome_FD_94434 | JGI IMG/M metagenome (GOLD analysis project Ga0129312, IMG submission 94434) | Orangutan group fecal microbial communities from Wisconsin, USA - O827 metagenome | ecosystem: Host-associated > Mammals > Digestive system > Large intestine > Fecal | place: USA: Wisconsin... | reverse complement strand
ATTTTTCTTAGTAACTGACCGGGAATTTTCAGATTCCCGCCAAATATTATATATTCGTAACTGTTCAACAGTTCTTCGCGCTTGCTGCGCTGACCATAAGAAAACTTATCTTTATGCTCTGCGATATCTTCTAAGCATCGGCACAAGTTCGTTCAGCACTTCCAGGCAGTAATCCACTTCCTCCTCGGTATTAAACGCGCCGAAGGAGAAACGGAGTGTGGAATCCAGAAGAGAATCTTTCACGCCGATCCCCTTTAAGGTTCCGGACACACCCGGATGGTTGGATGAGCATGCGGATCCGGAAGAGACGTAGATTCCCTTATCTTCCAGCGCATGGAGCAGAACCTCCGCTCTCACGCCCTCGAAACCTGCCGCAACGATCTGCGGTGCGCTGTCACGGCCTGTGAGACCGTGTACTGTCACGCCGTCCATCGCCTGAAGACCTTTCACCATGCGGTCCTTGATCGCGTATAGCTTATCGATCTTCGCGTCATGGTCCGTGTAGACCATCTTTGCCGCAAGGCCGAGTCCTGCGCATCCCGGAACATTCTCGGTACCGGAGCGCATGCCTTTCTGCTGTCCGCCACCGTAAATGATCGGCTTAATCTTTACTTTCTCGTCGATATAGAGGAAGCCGGTTCCCTTCGGTCCGTGGATCTTATGTCCGCTGGCGGATAACAGGTCGATGCCCTGTTTCTTCGGGCGGATCACGTATTTTCCGTAAGCCTGGATCGCGTCTACATGGAAGTAAACGGACGGCTTTTTCTCTTTGATGATCTTTGCGATCTCCTCGATCGGTTCCACAACGCCGATCTCATTGTTCACATACATGACGGAAACCAGGATCGTATCGTCGCAGATTGCCTCACGAAGCGCGTCTAAAGATACATGTCCGTTGTGGTCCACCGGAAGGTAGGTCACACGGAATCCAAGCTCCTCGAGGAACGCTGTCGTGTTGTAGATCGACGCGTGTTCCACGCAGGAAGTGATGATATGGTTTCCGGCACGCTTGTTCGCAAGCGCTGTTCCGATCAGTGCCATATTGTTGGACTCGGTTCCGCCGGAGGTGAAAAGGATCTCTTTATCCTTGACCTTTAAAGTTTTCGCGATCTCCTCCCGGGCAGTCTTAATGTAATTTTCCGCCTCCACGCCTTTCATGTGTCTGGAGGACGTGTTGCCGTAATCCACGGTCATTGTCTTCGCGACGATGTCGCGCACCTCGTCGAATGCGCGGGTGGTCGCGGAGTTATCAAAATAAACTTCTCTCTTTTCCATGAGTTTTATTTACTCCCAGTCTGGACCGGCAAAAAAATTCTCCATATTCACATACCGGTCTTCTTTGCTTTCTAAATTTACCATGTATAGCATAATGCTATTTTCAACAATTTTTGTAATCGTTCAGTTTTTGCAGCTGATCGCTATAAGTAAAAACTCTTTCTGAAATTTTTTCTTCGTTATTCCAGTAACAGCCCAACAGCCGCCATCACAAACATACCTGCCGTCTCTGTCCTGAGAATTCTCTTTCCAAGCGTCACCGGCTTCACCCCGGACTTCATGGCAAGTTCCACTTCCCCGTCCGAGAATCCGCCTTCCGGTCCGATAAAGATGGACAGACTCTGTCCCGGCTTTAAGCTTCCGATCAGTTCTCTCGTGAGCGCCATTCCGCCTGCTCCCGGAAGACTCTCGGAATCCTCATATGGGATGATTGCCAGATCATCCTCTGCTGCCGCCTCGATGGCCATCTTAAATTTCATCACGTTTCCAATCTCCGGCACGATCATGCGCTTTGACTGTTTCGCGGCGCTCTCGGAGATCCCGTACCAGCGTTTTCTCTTCGCTTCCTCTTTTTTCGCGTCAAGCTTTACCACCGCGCGGTCAGTATCCACCGGAACGATCTTTGTGACACCCAGTTCTACACATTTCTGGATGATAAATTCCATCTTATCCGCTTTCGGAAGTCCCTGGTACAGGGTCACCTTCACCGGAAGCTCCGTATCGTCCACTTCCTCCGGCAGTATCTTCGCCAGGACCTTATCCGGGAAAAGCTCCGTGATCTCACAGAGACAGTTTGTGCCTTTGCCGTCACTCAGCAGAATCTTCTCGCCCGGTTTCATCCGCAGTACATTCTTAATATGATTCACATCGGGACCTGTGATCACAGCCTCCGACTCCGTAAAAAATTCTGTTTCCGTAAAAAAATGGTACACTATTTCTTCCTCGCTGTGAAGGATACCCACTCGCCCTGTCTTGTCACTTCGATGATTTCGAAGGCGTCGTTCGCCTCAAGCGCTTCGCGGACAGCCTGTTCCTTCATATCAATAATACCAGAGCTGATGAAGAATCCGCCTTTCTTTAAGTGGAACGGAACCTGTTTCTGGATCATGATGATAATATCCGCAAGAATATTTGCCACAACGATATCGTAGCACTCATATCCTGCCGCATCCTGTGTCGCTTTATCGTCGATGATATTTCCCTGGATCACGCCGAACTTCTCCTCCGGGATATCGTTGGCTGCCAGGTTTTCATGGACGGCTGTGATAGCGTTCTCGTCGAGATCGGTTCCGAATACATAATCGGCACCAAGTTTTAACGCGGCGATTCCGAGGATTCCGCTTCCCGTTCCGAGGTCAAGAACCTTTACGCCAGGCTTTACGTACTTTTCGAGCTGACGGATGCAGAGTTGTGTGGTCTCATGTTTTCCGGTTCCGAAAGCAGTTCCCGGGTCGATCTGGATCAGGAGCTTGTCCTTATGTTCCTCCGGGATCTCCTCCCATGTGGGCTTGATCAGGATATGGTCAACGGTAAACGGTTTAAAGTACTGTTTCCAGTTGTTAATCCAATCCTTATCGTCCGTCTCGGACTCCGTGATCTTCGCGGTACCGATATTTACGAACTGGCTAATCTCCTCCAAGCCCTCGCGGACAGCTTTTAACTTTTCTTCCGTATCTTCATCCTCATCTAAATAGAAGCTGACTCTCGCGGTACCATCGTCCGGCGGAAGCTCCGGAAGGATATCGATGAACATGCCCTTCGTCTCGCTCTCTGTCAACGGCACGTTGTCCTCGATCTCCATTCCCTCAATTCCGATATCATCAAACATGCTTCCGAGATAATCCACCGCGTCCGTGGTCGTCTCAAGCGTAAATTTCTTCCATTTCATATAGTTTCTCCTTCCGCACATATGCCCGCACCCCGCATGGATGCAGACGAAATCACATGATATCATAACATAGTTTTACAGGGTTTGCAAGGTGGGAAAACGCCAGACTTGGGAAACGCACTCTGTGCGCTTCCCAAGTTGCCGCGGTTTCTACACTCCGTTTCGGTCGTTGCTAGACAAGCGCCACTGGCGCTTAGCAACGCCAAGGTCTCGTGCAAGCACGGACTTTGGCTCGTTGCCCGCGCAAAAAATTGAGGCAGAACGTTCCCGCTCTGCCCCGTGAAATTTTTTCTATTTATGCTGTTTTTCTGTTCGGACGGACGAATAAGATGCATCCTACGATGATGCAGATCGCGAACATCGCTCCGCCGACACCCATGGTCATTCCGACACCGGTCATGGTCCACATCGGAACGAGACCTGCGAAAGCTTCCTTCCAGCACATTACCGCGCTGTATACACCGTGGTTATCCGGTGCGCTGGAGTTGGAATCCGGGTCGATGGCACGGACAAGCGCAAGACCCGTCGCTGTGTTTCCGGTTCCTACGCCGAATGCCATTAACGCTTTCTCGAACCACTCGTCTTTACAGAAGAGTTTGCAGAAGAACATTGCGATCGCTAATGTCAGTGCGCAGCAGATCGCTGTGTAGATCACGATCGGTACAATGTATGTACTGATGAGCTCGATATCCAGGGTTGCCATCGCTGTGAGAACAACGACCTCAAGTAAGAATCCGCTGACATGTTTAATGGTCTTAACATCGATGTAACGGTCAAGTTTTACTGCCTTTGCAGCGTTCCATACAATGGCGCCGCCGAGGATACCCTGGATAACGCTCGGGAGAACGCTGACGCCCGGCCATACAAGACCAACTGCCTTGATCAGGAGACGACCTGCATAAACTGCTCCGAGAAGCCAGCCGCCCTGAAGAGCGAGGTGGTTGATGCCGATGGAGCTTGTCACAGTGTTTCCGATTGGAGTTCTCTTCTCTTCCGGAAGAGCGCCGCCGTAGTACCAGTCAGGCTGCTTTGCAGCATCTTTAACGAACTTTGTCCATCCTTTTCTTACACCGATGTTTACGATGATCATACCGACTAACATGGACACGATCAGACCGAAGGTTGCGAGAACCATACCGATGGAGACATTTCCCATGATTCCAAGGTTCTCATATGTCTGTCCTGCAGCACCTGCGTTTCCGTGACCACCCTGGAACGCGAACACACCCATGGTGCCCCATCCCTTCGGAAGACCCGGCCAGATAACTGCCAGCAGTGCGCCGAGACCGGCACCTACGCACATCTGCATTCCGTAGATTCCCTGCTCAACACAGATGTAATCCATGTAACCGACAACTTTCTTTTTGTTGATCGTAACGCCGAATAACAGTGCCGCCATGATCGGAGCAATCAGGACGTTGGAGAATTTGGAGAAAGACTCCGGAATCTCAACAAGGCCAAGCACCTGCTGACCAAGGATCAGTGCCAGAAGTCCTCCGATCAGGGAAGCCGGAAGGAACAGCTTCTGGATAGGTTTCACAATTTCTCTTACAAAGAATCCTGCCAGCATGAAGACGCCGATGAGGATCATGTCGTTAAATAGAGACGCAACTGTCATATTGTACCCCCGTAAAATATTTTTTCTTTTGAAAGTGCCATATGTTTCTTTGATTGATTGGTCCAATCACTTTCTGCGCATATTGTATCTCTGTTCTTTTTCAAATACAAACAATGTATTTCTTTTATCTTAACAAAAAATCATTGTTATGTCACAAAATTTTAAAAAGCAAACCAGGGACAGGATGAGCGTCCTGTCCCTGGTCTGCTTTTCGCAAAATAAGGTTTGGGGTATAACAAACATAAAGTATAGGGGTCTTCATTATGAAATGAATGGGTGCTGAATTCTTCCCGGACATGTGACCGCCCGGGAAGACGGCAGTTTTTCAAACAGACTGCCGGTATTTTTATATAGATTACGGCTCGTAAACGTCGTCGATGATCTCGAACTCTTTAGCCGCGAGAGTCTTCTCGACCCATTCTCTCTTTGCAGTGCCGTTCTTTGCAGCCGCGAGCTTGCTCTCATCTGCTGCCTGGAACTTCTTCGCATCCTCTAAGATCTGCGGAGCGTCTTTTCTCGGGATAACGATAACGCCATCCGGATCAGCCAGGATGATATCACCCGGGTTTACGCTGACTCCGCCGCAGGATACCGGTACGTTAACTTCGCCCGGTCCCTCTTTGTACGGGCCGCCCGGTGTTGTACCTGTGCAGTATACCGGGAAATCCCACTTACCGATCTCATCGATGTCACGGATCGGTCCGTCGAGAACGATACCAGCGATCTTTCTGTCGTAACGAAGGTAAGCCATCATGATCTCACCCATAAGAGAACGTGTATCATCCTCTTCGTTGGATACTACGATGAAGTCGCCTTCCTGTGCAATGTTTAATGCTGCGTGAAGAGCAAGGTTGTCACCGCCTCTTGCCTTAACGGTGAGTGCCGGTCCGACTGCCATCTGCTCTTTCGGCTGACTTACAAGGCGGATTCTCGGATTCATCGCTGCGTTTCTTCCCATTACATCACAGGTATTGGATGCCGGAATGTTCTTAAACTGCATCATAACCTCTTTGTCCGGCATGTGTCTCTTTAAATAGATTCTCTTACCTACTGCCATTTTGTAATCTCCTTTTCCTTGGATTTTTATGTGGTTGAGATCGCTTCTTTTGCTCTCTCATCTCTTTCTGACCATATTGTATCGCAGGTCTATAACAATTACAAACAATGTATTTATTTGCTTCTCACAATATTTTTTTGTTATTCACTTTACATCCCGATAAACAATATATATAATGAAAGTATTGGCGGAAAATCCGTCTTTTCGCAAAACGCTGTTTTACAGTAACAGTTCAGTAGGTCTGCACACTTGCTGCGCTGACCGTAAGAAAACATAGGCTGGAAGTCAAAAATCCCATCGACGCAGGTGCTGTGGGCCAGTGGCACACAGCCAGCACGGACCTGAGCGGAGCGTAGATCGTTTTAAAATAGATTTTTACTCGTAACTATGAAGGCGCTGAATCGTTACGTCTTGCAAAAGATAGAAAGGGTCTTTTTATGAATTTACTCAGCTTGTACTATTTCGTTGAACTTGCAAAAGAGCTTCACGTCACCAACACAGCCCAGAAGCTCTATATCTCCCAGCAGAACCTAAGTCAGCATATCCAGCGTCTGGAACAGTACTACGGTGTCCCTCTCTTTCACCGGAAGCCAAAGCTCGCCCTCACCTATGCAGGGGAACAGCTCTACGCTGTCGCCGTAAAAATTCTTGCCGAGGAACATGAATTCCAGAACCGTCTCGCCGACATCTCCGAAAAGAGCATCGGCAATCTGAAACTCGGTATCCCGTCTTACCGCGGACAGATCTGTCTTCCGGAGATTCTGCCGAGATTCTACGCGAAATGGCCGAATATCAAGATCGAGCTCTGCAATGAATCCTCCAATAAAATGGAAGAACGTCTCTACAATGGGGAACTTGATATTTTTATCGGTGTCATGTATCAGGATAATCCCAAACTGGAATCTTCCACTCTTCTGACCGACCATATTTACCTGGTCTGTTCCGACGAGCTTTTGCAGCGTCACTATCCCGATTCCTGGCAGACCTTAAAAGAAGGATCCTTAAGCGGCGTGGAACTGGCACATTTTTCAAAAATTCCGTTCCTGCTCCCAGCTTCCTCCATGAAGCTTCGAAAGACTCTGGATCAATGTTTTCTCGACGCAAAGGTAAAGCCGAATATTTTTCTGGAATCCCAGACTACAGAGCTTTTTATGTCCCTGTATCCACATAATTATGGGGCATTCTTCTGCACCCAGATGCGTCTCCCAACGCTCTTAGCTGCCCACCCGGATGCCAATGCGTTTCCGCTTGCGCTGAAAAAATCACTGATCAATCACCGACTGGTCCTTGCCTATCACAAGGAACGTTTTCTTCCGGAGTATGCCCATGATTTTATTGAGATCACGAAGGATGTGTTTGATGGGATCGCGAAGGTTAGGCCGAACTGATACATCTTGCCCTGACACATTAGAAAGGATTTTATGGATACCAACAGCCTCTACTACTTTGCTGAAGCAGCAAAGGATATGAATTTTACCAAAACAGCCAAACGGCTTTTTATCTCCCAACAGAATCTCAGCAACCATATCATGCGTCTGGAGGCTTACTATGACACAAAGCTGTTTGAACGTAAGCCCCACCTCTCCCTTACCTATTCCGGAGAGGTATTGTTAACATATGCGACAAATTTTAAAATCGATGAAGATAACCTGAAAAATGTTTTAACTGATATCAAAGAGAAAGAACGCGGTGTTTTAAAAATTGGATGCAGCCCCATGCGTACCAGCATCGTGATGCCACAGCTGGCTGTTCGTTTTGCTCAGAAATACCCCAACGTGGAATTAGAATTTTATCACTATCACAGCGACCGTCTGACCGATATGCTATTATCAGGAGAACTTGATATGGCCGTCACCGTAGACCGTTTCGAGCATTCTTCCCTCATATCCACATACCTGTTCACCGATACGATCTACATTTCTGTATCAAAGACCTTGCTAATTCAGCATTTCGGTGAAGAACACGCTGAAGAGTTGATTCGAAAAGCCAGCGAAACCGGAGCAGATTTAAAAGATTTTTCATCTCTTCCCTTCGTAAATGTCCGGCTGACAAATATCATCCGAGACTGTTTCAAAGACCAGCACTGCGAACCAAATTTTATTATAACTACCGACATCCCGCGTTTTTCCCTATCCGATTTTTATCAGGAGATTGCAGCTTCTATCATCACTCGAACCGTCTACCTTATCATGAAGGACAGAGTCGATAAGGATATCCTTTTCTTTCCATTGAACACTACAAAAGACCTCTCTCTCCATAATCTTGCATTCGTCCGTCATCGAAAAAAATATCTTTCCAGATATGGTCAATGTTTCCTCGATACCACTGTACAGTTTTTTCAGGAACTTGACGGAAATTGAGGAACTGCCGCGGCTTCCGTTCTTTTCGAGAGATCCGCGGCAGTTTTATGTCCATATCGTTTAGAATTCGCACTCAAACGGAATTCCACTCATCTCGCTGACTTCGCGAAGTTCCCGGATAACTGCGTCAGAGATATTGACACCTTCTGCCTGAGATATTTTCTGTTTTCTATTCTCTATCTCGCCTGCAACAAAGATCTCACCCACTCCCGCAGCCTTCGGTGATTCCTTCATAGATGTGATCAGGGAATCCACGCTGTTCTCAAACCGGTTAAGATCTGTGACTCCACCTACATTCAACACGCCGAAGAAGAAGCCCAGATCCTGGTGACAGCCACTTAAATCATAAAGTTCACCCACAGTTGCGCTCGTCTTCGCACCGCTGAGTGCGCTACAGAGAATCTCAATCGCAAGGGAGATTCCAAACCCTTTATATCCGCCGCAGGGAACCATAGTCCTAGCCTTTGACGGATCTGTTGTCGGATTGCCATCTACATCAAGTGCCCAATCCGCCGGAATTGGTCTTCCGTCTTTCTCCGCAAGCTTCACTTTCCCCCGTGCGACCAGACTTGTCGCCATATCAAGTAAGAAAGGTTCTCTGTTTGCAGAGGGAATCGCAATTGCTAACGGATTAGTTCCGAGCATTGGTTCTTTTCCGCCATATGGCGCGCATGCTGACGCTGCATTGGAATTTGCAATTCCAATCATTCCCTCTTTTGCTGCCATCTGTGCATAGTATCCGGCATATCCATAATGGTTTCCACCGCGGACACCAGCAAAGCATGCACCGGTCTCCTTTGCTTTGCGTATACATGTCTCCATCGCAAACGTACCGGAGACAACGCCCATCGCATTGTTTCCATCGATAATTACAAAAGATGGCATCTCCGATACGATCTCCGGAACTGCTTTCGGATCTACAATTCCATCTCTCAGTCTTTTATAATATGTTTTCATACGTGTTGTTCCGTGAGATGAGATTCCACGCATATCCGCATTGATCAGACTCTCCGCAAAATTTTTACTGTCCATTTCTGGAAGCCCTGCGCTCTTCATAACATCTGAGATAAACTTTTTTAATTTGTCCGCGTTACAAATCATATAGAAATTTCTCCTTTTTCTTAAAATTATTTTCTATGGAATCTACTGACAATGACAAAAACCGCTCTGATATCTCACCGCCCTGATATTAAAGAGCGTCGGGAACCTGAGCGGTTAGTTTTTATAATGATTATCTGCTAGTTTGCTGCTCTTTTTGCTTTTGCTTCTTTTCTCGCGTTGTAGATCGGAAGTACAAGGAAGAATGCAGACATAATGATCAAGACGATACAGATCGGTCTTGTAACGATGGAAGCGATTGCTCCGCCGAGACCGCCTTCCATAATCATGGTACGAACCATTCCGCGCTCAGCTAACGGTCCAAGGATGTAGCCGAGGACAACTGCGGAGAGGTCGATTTTCTGCTGCTTTAATACGTATCCGAGGATACCGCATGCAAGCATGATAATAACATCAGCATAAGAGTTATTGCAAGAGAACGCACCAAGCACAGTAAGTACTAAGATACCACTTGCTAAAAAGTTCTGCGGAATACGGTTAACTTTTGCAAACTGTCTCGCACCGAGGACACCAACAACTACCATAATAAATGCAGATACTGCAAGACCAAAGATAAATGGATATGTAATGTCAGCCTTTACAGTGAAAAGATCGTTTCCCGGTGTTAAACCATGAAGCATTAAAGCTCCCATAAGAATCGCTGTTACAGCATTTCCAGGAATACCGAGAGTCATCATCGGGATCAGTGCACCGCCGATAACTCCGTTATTCGCAGACTCCGGACCAGCGACACCCTCTCTCCAACCTGTTCCAAATTTTTCCGGATGTTTGGAAAGGCGTTTCGCCTGATCATATCCCATGAATGCGGCAATACTTCCACCCGCACCTGGAATGATACCAATGATAACACCAACAATACCGCACCAAAGATAAGTAATCGGATAGCAACAAAGATCTCTCAATTTGATCTTGTAATTGTCCTTCGCTGCAAGAGCATCATCCATATTGACAGTAGCATTCTTCTTTACGATCATTCCAAGTAACTGGGAAATTGAGTAAAGACCGATCAATGTCGGTACAGTTGGGAGTCCCGAAACCAGGCTCATCTGACCGAATGTAAATCTGGCAAATCCGTACTGCGGATCCATTCCAACACATCCGAGAAGAAGACCGATAACTCCACCCATAATACCCTTTAAAATGTGTTTGGAAGAAAGGGAAGCAATAATGGTAAGACCGAAAACCGCTAACATAACCGTTTCCTGTGTACTGAACTTCAAGGAGAAGTTTGCAAGTGCAGGTGCAATTGTGAGAAGTGCGATAAATCCGATGATCGTTCCCCAGAAGGAAGCTGTCGCGGATTCGATCAGAGCTTCTGTGCCATGGCCGTCAAGAGCCATTGCATGTCCATCCCATCCTGTCGCTGCCGCTGACGGTGTACCTGGCGTATTGACCAGGATCGCTGAAATGGAACCTCCGTAAGTTGCACCTACGTAAACACCTGCAAGTAAGATCAGTCCCGTCGCCGGAGACATACCGTAAGATACCGGAATTAAAACCGCAATACCCATGGTTGCTGAAAGTCCAGGCATCGCGCCGAAGCAGATACCGAGAACAGTACCACCCAATGCGGCCAAAAGATTCATCGGCAGAAATGCTGTCGTCAATCCCATAATAATATTTGATAACATATCGTTCATTCTCCTTTCATATTAATGTAAACTATTAGATCAGGAGTCCTGACGGAAGCGGAACATTTAACATCAGCTTGAATGCCAGGAAAACGATTACGATCATAATTACCGGTACCAAAATGTACCAGGATTTCTTCTGGTTTTTATTCTGCCAGTAGGAAAATCCTGCAATAAAGATAAATGTTGTTACAAAATATCCAAGGATGCGGATCAAACCAATGTATGCAAATGAAAAGAAAAGTGCAAGAGCAACTGTGCCTAACTGCTCTCTTGACATGGATGGAATCGGATCATCAATCGGAATATTTTTCTTTTCCTTAAAACATACATTTGCAAATTGGAGTGCTGAGAAAACAATTCCAATTGCACATACAAAGTACGGGAATGAACGGCATTTTTCATTTACACCGCCGGTCAATCCTACGAAAATTGCAAATATGATGATCCAGAATGCAGCGGCCATTTTTTCACGCTTATACAAACCAATACTCCTCCTTCTTTAGAATGAAATCCCCCCGCAGGACAGCTAAGCCTGCAGGGGATATCGACTGTTTAATTACTTATCACCGAATTTTTCCTGATAAGTTGCCATCTCAGTCTTCGCATCTTCCTGTGCTTCCTCATGGTTCATGTAAACAATCGGAAGTCCAAGTGAATCAGCCTCTTTTAAAAATGCTTCATTCTCACAAACTTCACCGATTTTATCGGACCAGTAGTTGATGATTGCGCTATCTGTACCAGCTTTAAATGCATATCCACGTGTTACATACTGCGCCATCGGAAAACCAAGTTCTGTCATGCATGGAACATCCGGTGTCTTACTAAATCTCTCTTCTCCACCTGTTGCGAGGATTGTAACTTCATTCATAGAAGACGATACATCTGACAGGGACTGTACTGCAACATCAATGTGTCCACCGAGAACTGCTGACTTTGCTTCAGAAGAACCATCGAAAGGTACTACATTACCCTCGATTCCTGTTTTCTCAAGGAATTCTTCTGCTGTCGCATATGCGCTATTTCCTGTACCAGAACAACCGATGTTAAATTTGCCAGGATTTGCCTTTCCATATTCGATTGCTTCTTCTACTGTCTGGAAATTCGTATTCTATGCTTTCATTAAGGAGTAGCGGCATTTTAATCCGTTATCCTTAACAGTCCTGATCACTTCTGTATATTTTTCTGCGTCGCCTGCATCAGCACCAACACGAAGGAATGCGAGGCCTGCTTTTGCGGCATGTTCTACATTTTCTTTTTTGTAGCGCTTTGCGTTTAAAAACATTCCGACTTCTGCTTTGTCCAGATACGGCTGTGCGAGTTCAAAATATCTCGCGTCACTTACCGGACCCTCAAACCCAAGAGTTTCAGCTCCGAGTCCTTTTGCGTTTCCATACTCGATTACGGAAACACCATTCTCTGTCAGACCATTTAAGATCAATACTGTTAAATCTTCCGGAAATCCGTTGCCAAGAACATTTGCACCGTCACGCAGTGTACAATCCATAATTTTCATTGCTCTTATCCCTCCAGCATTTTTTACTATGTGATTGTGGTTTGTCACGTTTATTTGTGCTATTTGCACATATTGTAACAAATACAGAATCACATTTCCAACAATGTATCATTGACTTTTCAACAATGAATCTTTGTTTTTAGAACTTTTCTTGTTCT
>Ga0129312_1001635_pt1 | contig 12625 bp, 16 predicted proteins | sample O827metagenome_FD_94434 | JGI IMG/M metagenome (GOLD analysis project Ga0129312, IMG submission 94434) | Orangutan group fecal microbial communities from Wisconsin, USA - O827 metagenome | ecosystem: Host-associated > Mammals > Digestive system > Large intestine > Fecal | place: USA: Wisconsin... | reverse complement strand
TTTGGACAACTTTGTCTGGGGATCCTGTCGCTTTTAGTAATACAAGTGCTGTCGATATTTGTTCTTGTGTGTACCTCATAACATGTCAGGCATTACACAGTCCAACTTTTCGTCCGCATGCCCGAATCCCCAAATGGCAAATCTGGAATTTACTCTTGCACATAGTTTTGATACAATTCCATGGTTATCTGTCTGTTGGAAAGGATTACCATATGTTATCCCCAAAGGCCACAGCATGTATCGGTACACGCAGGATGACACATTAATCTTATGGCCAGCCACATCAACTCTACTGCGAGGGATAGTCTGAACGATGCTACTCCATTTGATTTGGCAGATTTACTTCTTGACAAAAAAACCACATTCTTTAGCTTCAAGAAATATTCCTTCCAGCTGCAGAAAACAAATTCATCCGATAAAATTCCGGATTCCTTTACTGATTTCTTCATATTCATAATCATGAACATAATGTGGACAATCCAATTCCCTATAAATTGCGTTGTTATTCCCCGCAATATACTCTTCCGGAATGCGTCTCCATGTTTCTTCCATAAAACCGGTTCCACCGGAACCGTTCGAAATAAACAATAACATGGGAACTTGTGGAACACCATTTTCCTTTACCGTATGCGCATTATCTTTTACTGCTTTTGCTTCATTAATCATCGTAACTGTTGCCGTTTTCTGGTAAAATAAAGCTCTGTAAATCTCTTTTTCCTTTTCAGACAATGCTCCAAACCTGATCGCATCGCTTTCTGCAAGATTGGGGATCCATCTTGTAATTCCCAGTGCAGCACCATACTGTCCTAATTTTAAGATAGGAATATGGATCTGCATTTCATCATAATACTCCGGTACAGCCATATCCAGTCCTATGATGGCTTCCACCTCTTCCAGATACCTCTGCGCCCAATATAAAGCCTCTAATCCGGACATTGAATGAGGGCAAAGCACATACGGTCCTCTGATCCCTGCTTTATTAAGTACCATTCTGGTTTCGCTTAATATCGTATCAATGTCTCTGTTTTCATCTACATCATCGCTAAAGCCATAGCCAAACTTTTCCACTACAACAATTTTATATTCATTGCTCAACAAGGAATACAATGATCTAAAATCCAATATGGGCGAACAGGTTCCACTTCCGGACAGAAACACAAGTGTTTTGTCTCCTTCCCCTTCTGTATAGATACTCATATTGTGACCTTTCACTTCTACAAGTTCGCCTAAAGGAATCAACAGATCTTTCTCTCTGGAGCTGCTGATTTTATGGCGAGCAACGGACAGGATTACAAACCCGATCACTAAAACCAATATTATTACAATTATTCTCTTCATTGCTATACCTTACCCGGACTCTACCGCCGTTCATATGGGATAAAAAATTAATCTGCAAGCTGCTTCAATGTGTCACCAGCAATCGCTGCGCATCCAGAAAAGACTGTGGAATATTTCATTTGAACAGCTCTTCACAAAACATTCTTACAATTTAGACTATTCCGATAAAAAATCATATATTATACTATTAAAATCTTTAGCTTCATCATACGCTGCATGACCATACTCCGGATACATATGTATCTCACAATCCAGTTTGTCAGCAATTTCAACAGATGCGTTTCCTGTCGTTATCATATCCTTTTCTCCACCCAAAACCAAAACCGGACATTTAATCTCATTTAATCTGTCATAACAATCAAAATCCAGTATTGCAGATGCGAGTATCGCAAATCTATTAAAATCTTTAGGTTTAATTATTCTAATCATAAACGGCATAAATAATTTGTATTTCTGTAAATATTTTTTCGTATACATCAGCGAAAAGGTCTCTTTATTGATGGTAATGTGATCCTTGTTAAGAGCACAATTTACCCATTTGCTTACAATATTTTTAATATTTTTGTTTGCTCTGGCTGCGGTTACGCCCAAAACCAGTTTATTGACACATTTCGGATGTTCCAACGTCAACGCCATTGCTATCATTCCACCTTGTGATATACCAATCACATCGGCCGATTTGATATTCAGCGCCTCCATAGCACAGTAAATATCTTCTGCCAATTCCCAGTTGGTAAGCCCATTTGTTACATTGGTTCTCCTGTCAAAAAAATATACTCTATAATCTTTAGCAAATCTCTTATACATAAGAGCCAACGAAACACCGGCACCCTTAATATCTCTTACATTCAAACCTTGAATAATTATTAAATTTTTCTTTCCCTTTCCAAAAGCAACATAGTTTAATTTGCCACTTGGAAGATCAACATTACTTTCTATTACCCCATAAAACAATCTATGTAATCTCCTCCACAAATCATATTTTCTCAATCATTGAAAATCAAATCATTACAAATACTATTGTCAAACATCCAACTAATCCCATAAACCAAGGTATTATAAAAGACAGAAAATTTGCCTTATTTTTTCGAAGCAGAATAATTGCGGTTATCATTATGACTAACCATGCGAACATCATAATATATCCAAATGGTACAAAAAACATATCCTCTTCATAATCTATTGCACCAGGAGAAGTTTCAGGAAATGCAAACGCCCACCCCAGTAATGCTAAGTAACTACCAAGAGTTCCTTGCAGACATCCTAATATTGCCAATAATATTTTTTTGATTGCATTATTCAAAATAAACACCTCCAGGCAAAAGAGCTCGGTCAATCCCGATTTATCTTTTAATAGTATTATTTTTTTCGTATGGTATTGGTTTACTATTTTCTTTTTGTAATTGCCCTATTTTATCACAAATGATGTCATATAAATTATCATTGGTATAAGCAATTTTATCAATATCAACCTCATTTTCCGGAATTATACCACTATTAAATTTTTGAGCATACATACCACACTCTTTTAGATATGACATTATTAACGTTATTTCTTCTTTTTCTATACTCGAAAATATTGACTGTTCTGATAATTTCTTACTAATAAAATCGCAGAAATAAGAATGATCCTCATCCCAATTTATGTTACCATCATCTTGTGCTTCACAACGAATTTCTTCTATTTCTCTTAACAGCTCTCCCTGTAAATTATTTGCCTGTCCACTTTCAGGAACATAATTTTTCCATATGTATTTACACTCATCAAAATACTTATAATTATAATCTTCAGCTATAATTTTTTCGATTGTCAGGCTACTGCTTTTCCTCTTAAATTTATCCAATATTCCCATTATTTATCCTTCCAATCATTTATATATTTACCATATCACCATACATTTCTATCGCTTTTGCTAACCCCTGTGGATTATCCATGTTCACTTCATGTCCGGAATGATCAATGGTAACGAATTTTGCATTTGTCAATTTTCCTGTAAGGTTGATTGCAGCCTTTTTATTGACCTTATCCTTTTCGCCGCACATAACAAGTACAGGACACTTTACCCTGTCAAGCCCCTTTGTGAAATCCAGATCTGCCATGGAATTTGTAAGTGTAATAAAATCCTTCTTACAGAAGCCAATGTCCTTAAACTGACTTTCCGGCATAAATTTGAACAGCACATTTTGTACCTTAAGAAGAAAATTTCCATATCTCCCAAATTTCTTCCTGATTTAATGTTCTTCTTACTTCCGCAAAATACCTTTTGACACTTACATCATAAGATGTATTCCATCTGTCTTTCTTTTGTCCGCATTCCCATTTTCTCATAAAATCTTTCTGCCGAGGTATTTCCTGCCCATACATTCAATGTTACTTCATAACAGCCCAGCTGCTTTGCTTCGTTTTTGACATATTCAAACAGACATTCACCAATATGCCGTCCCCGTGTCTCTTGACTGACACATAGATCATCAATAAAAAGGGACTTAAATGGCACCATATTGTTTGAAAATGGCTGCTCCTGTAATTGACAAAAGGCATACCCTACGCAAACATTATCCTCATCCACTGCAACATATATTGGCTTTTCATCATTTTTCAAAAGTTCCATTAATTCGTCTGCAGTATACTTTGTCGTACCTGGAATAAAAATATCAGGCCTTATATCTGCATGAATTTGTAAAACCTGCTTTAACAATTCCAGAATTATCGGAATATCTGTTTCTTCTGCTTTTCTGATAATCATTTTTCTCCAATCTGCTAATAACTGTTTTAGCTTATATCGTTTTCCTTTTCACGCATTTTTCTGTAAATCGGATCTAGCTGATCCATCATCATTAAAATGTTTTTTCAATGCTTTCTCTGTCGGATAAATTGATGCAATCATAATAATACATTGAATTGTCACAAGAATCACCCCTGCAAATCCAACCGTATTCTTATCACGATGGTACAATGGAATATGTATTAATGCGGATGGTATCATCATTAGCCATCCTGTTTTCCACCAAAGTTTTCCACAATAGTCGTGAGCGAATTTCCACGTATCCATATTTTTCATTGAACGGGTTGTTCTGTATCCCAACATACCGTTTATATGTTTGGGGCAATGCTTCCACATCATTCTTCCACCAATAACCATAACCACCGGAATTATTAAATCACATATTAACATAAACCACCAAAACCACATAAAATTCATCTCCTATTTATCAGAACAAATCATGTTTATATCTCTTTATAACAGTCCAGCAAATAATCTCATAAACAACTGCCCCAGCCTCAGATAGGTACTCCGTCCAGTAAGATATTCTTCCGTGACTTCCCGACAGTCATTCATTGTTGCTTTCAGATCGTCCCGTATGTCAAGAACTGCCTGATTATCTGCCATAAAACATCCATTTTCAAAATGATGATAGAGACTCCTGTAATCCAGATTTATCGTTCCGCAGGTTGCCATACAGTCATCTGCAACACTCATCTTGGCATGGCAGAAGCCGGGCGTCCACTCATAGATTCTTACTCCATGTTTTACGAGTCCGTGATAAAAGGATCTTGTAATACTATAGATTAATTTCTTATCCGGAATTCCCGGTGTGATAATCCTGACATCTATTCCACGCTTAGCAGCAAGGCACAAAGCATGAGACATCTCGTCGGTAATGATCAGATACGGTGTCATAAACCAACAGTATTTTTCTGCCTTGTTTGCCATGCTGATATACACTTCCTCGCCTACCTGTTCATCATCCATAGGAATATCCGCATACGGCTGCACAAATCCATTCTGCTTAGCCCGGTAGTCGTTTTGCACGAGAAATTGACTGAAATCCGTGTCATTTTTATCTTTCTCACTGACAGCATTCCACATCTCTAAAAAGGTGATCGTTAAAGATCTGACAGCCTCCCCTTCCAACCGGATTCCGGTGTCTTTCCACTGTCCATATGGATTGGTATAATTAAAATACTCATTCGCCAGATTATAGCCGCCTGTAAAACCGACTTTTCCATCAATGACTGTGATCTTTCTATGGTCACGGTTATTCAGAAAGACATTTAACCCCGGCGTAAACGGATTAAATACTCTGCATTTGATTCCAAGCCGTTCCATCCTCTTTACAAAATCTGTGTTAATAAATCCGATTGACCCCATATCGTCATAAAAAACGCGAACCTCCACACCTGCTTTTACACGCTCTACAAGCACATCCTGAAGCTGATGCCATGCCTTATCATCTTCGATTGCATGATACTCCATAAAAATGAATTTTTCCGCTTTTGACAGATCGTCAATCTGTGCGTGCAGACCTTTGACCGCTTCATCATAGTATGTAACATCTGTATTCTGATACACCGGGTAATGCGCATTTTTCTGAATGTACTCACTTATATTTCCAGCTTTGGGAGTCTTTTTCTTAATCCTTTCCAAGTCCTCCTCATTTTCCGGAAGCAATGGTAACAGTTTCCTGTCAATATCTATATACCGCTGCTTCATTTTTCGTGTGCCTCCGTTTAATCCAATCAGCAAATACAAGGACACACCCATAATCGGAAAGACAAGGATCAAAATAATCCATGGCATTTTCATAGACGAAGTTTTATCTGAGGAATACAAAAATAAAACCAGAATTCCTGCAAACAATCTTGTAATCAGATTGATAATTTCTGCATATTCATTCAATCTTGTAATCATAACGATGATAAAAGCAGCTTCCAGTAATATGCAAAATCCGGAAAAACATAATCTCTTAACTCCATTCTTCGTAGACGCTCTGCTCTCTAAAGTATCCTGCTTCATATAAACGCCCTCCCCTTTTGTACATGGCTTTGCATCGTTCTTTCCTCTGATTGCTTTACATTTTTAATCTTATATCCGATGATATCATAACTTGCTTACTTTACTATTGTAACAATTTCATTACTCTCCACGATAAATCAAAAGTAATACTGAGTTTTGCACCGGTTCCATTCAATACAAACCAACTGTTTTACTTGCCTAGGGATATAGGTTTTAGTCCATTTTTCCTTATATTTTCTAATTCTTCTGCTGTTAAGCACTGTGACTCATAAAGCCGTAAATACTCTTTTGACACGTCTGAATCAAATATTAATACGTCATCAGAATTTATCGTAACATCAACACCACTATGATACAATTTCCCAATCGGATGCACAGACATATCTGCAACTCTTCCAAGTAAAATATTACTTGTTGGTGTAATGTTTAATCTTATTTTATGCTCTGCCAAAAAGCGAATTACGGATTCGTCACTAGCTGCCGCTATACCATGTTGAACCTCATCAAGTTCTAATTCTTCTACTGCTGTTCTTACATCTTTAGCTGTTCCCCATTCCCCAACATGTGCTTTTAATCTTAATCCTTCCTTTTTTGCACGTCGATAAATTCCTTTAAAGTTTTCAATCGGTTGCGCTAATTCATCTCCATATAAATCAATAGAATAAAAACTTTTGTTTTCCCAAAAGTAAGATAAGCACTCCTCTAAATAGCTGATTGGGCAGTGTCTTGATAATCCAATTTGGAGCCTTAATTCGATATTGGGAGCGATCTCTTTTTGAGTACTTGTAAAAGCATTAACCAACTCATCAATATCATCATTAAAAAATTCCTTTAACCCCCAAACATCCTCCCCAATTTCAAGCACAGTTACCCCATCTTCCTTAGCTTGTTGAAAGGTTGCTCTGATTAAAAGTTTTCTCATCTCAGTACTATTAAAATCCTGACCAATATATTCTTGACTCCATTGATCCATCTCATCCATTGATGCTAAAGGACTCACTAATGGCTCAATTTTTTTACCAGTTATCTGATATATGAACTTTCTATTTCCCCCAAGCACAAAATGATTATGTAAGTCTGCTTTCGGATATTTTCTTAATTCTTCCAGATTTCTTTGCTTCAATGCATCTGTAAAATTATACATAAATCTGTTGTCTCCCAGCCGTCTGATATTCTCCATAAGTTCTAATTTATTTAATGAATGTTCCTATGTGCTTGTCCAATCTCCATTGTGGTGCCGCGCTATCATCGGCATAATACTCATCTATTGCTATGATTTTATCGTCTTTCATTTGAATAAAGGACGTTACATGAAAAGAAATACTTTTATCTTTAGGATAGATTTGTGTAACAGTAATAATCAAATCATTTATCATTTCTATCCGCTCAACAATTCCATCCCATTCCCCAGGGTACTCACAATTTGCAATAATATATTCATCTATAGTAAAATGTTCATTAGTACAATGCCAATTTACATAGGCATCTTTATGAAAGTATTTTCTGATTTCTTGCTCATCCTGGGCCAGAACGGCTTTCCAAAATTGTTTTATATTCATGTTGCTATGAGTCTCCTTACTGTTTCCATTGTTCGAAAATTTGAAGTTATCAAAATAAATCATGTTTGCCCACCGAGTGAACTTGTCAAAATTGCCTTCATTGTTACCATCTCCCCATATTCTTTTTATACTTTTCCAAATATGACTGCTTCAATTCTTCTGCCGAAATACCATAGCAAAGCATCACATCATTGTAATACATGAGAACATCTGCCATTTCTTCAACTAAATCATTTCTGAGTTTCGCATCAGAGCATGCTTTTGTTCCACCATTCTTCTTAACGATGTCTATGACTTCTCCAATTTCTCCAATCATCCACAGGAGTTTATTCTTTCCTGTCTCCGGGCCGATGAATTCCCATTTTTCTTTATACTTGTCTTGTAATTTTCTTTGCATATCCTGCATCTCATTTATTGTAAAATCTTCCACCTAAATCACCTCTTTTATTATTTCACAAGCCATGAACCTTTTTTCTTGGATCCGATTCTTTCAATCGTGCCTTCGTCCAGCAACTCTTTCATTAGCATTTGTACTGTTCTTCTGGACTTATCCATCATTTCTGACAACTCAACTTGCGTTAATGACGGATTTTCTTTAAGAAGTAGCAATATATATTCACGGTCAGTCATCTGGCTTTTCTGCGCTTTATTTTGCGCTTTATTTTGCGCTTTATCATAGGCATAATTGAGATTCCAAAGCGTAAGGAAGAAATTATAACCATCCGTATAAAACACAGGTTTTAGTTCTTCCTTATATCGTTCTTCTGCCTCATATGCGTCAAGAATTTTCTTAAATCCACTTCCCCTTCGCTCCATAAGCCGCATTCTTCCAAAAACATCTGCAAGAATCGGATTTCGCAGTTTTGACGGTACATGCCTTATATCCAGCAACTGAACCTCTGAACCATCAAACATTCCTCCGGGATTAGTGATGACAATCCTATCATCATAAATATCTACCTGGCTGTGAGCTCCTGTCTGAAGATAGCTTCTGTGGATAAGAGCATTAACCAATCCTTCTTCTAAAGCTCGCTCCGGATAGTCCGGCAGTTCCACACGCTTATCATTGTCTTTGCGCCATCCTTTTTTTGTATTATTTTTAATAAAGGACATAGTACTGTCATAAAGCTCTATAAGCCCACCTGTATATTCCGCATCATCAAGTGCGTCCTGTGTAGAATTGGCTTTTTCAAGACCATTCCACCTTGTGCAAAAAATTCTTGAATGATGAATATTCCACTGATCCGCAAACAGAATCCCTGCATTAGTCATTTGTCCGTCTTCTTGCATAAGCTTAAAGCTTACAAGGTCATCATCAAGTGCCAATGAAAGACGCGTTGCTTTCAGATATCTTTTCCTAAGTGACTCAAATGTAAGCTTCTCTCTTGGAATATCAGATGTCATTTCATCATATGATGTTCCCGTACTTTTTATAATGAATTCAGTAAGTTCAAACCCGGTAATCTCTTTTTTTACACTTCCGGTTCGATAATAATATCTACCGTGCAGATTTAACGGAAGCTTTGATTTCTTTACTTCGATTTGAATATACTTCTTTTTATCTTTCGTTCTAAGGTTAACGTCACATGTCATACCAAAGGCCGCAGTAATCTTGTTGGGAATATCCTCCAACAACTTTTTTACAATCTTTTCTTCTAATCCAAGGACGTTACCATTGTCATCAATACCAATATAAAGAGTTCCACCCTGTGCATTGGCATAACCACAGATCCATTCGAGATATTTATCCTGCCATGACTCTTTCCACTCGACAACCTGACTTTCATTTTCATCTATGATAAGGTCTATTTCTCGCATAATCACACCTCATTTTCATACTTTTTTATAATATTATCACTTTTGCGCTTTAAATTCAATCTTAAAGCGCAAGAAAAATCGTTATATGCGCTTTAAAACATTTTTCATCTCAAACAAAAAGTATTGTCACTAAAATCATAGTAACCATTCGGCTTTATCGGGTTATATCCTTCTTCTTTTGTACCGGTTTTCTTTCCTCATTCTGTCGTCTTGCCACTTCCTGTGCCTCGACAAGTTTTTCCCTAATTGATACCCTTGTCTGTTCTACATGTCCGGAAAACTTTCTTGCAATATCCTTCGTCTTTTCGATTACCGATGTCAGTTTCTTCATCATTTTCTTCAGTACCGGAAGTGTATTTTCCGGATTGGGAATCTCCACATATACCTTCCCGTTGCTTGATCTGACCGGATGTTCCAGCGCTTTGCAGACGACGATGAATCACCGGAGACTACCAAGCCTCTGACCCCTGAGGAATATCAAAAGTTCATAGATTTCTTAGGAAAAAGAAGCAAGGATGCCATCCTACCGGTTCAGATAGCATACTTCACAGGACTTCGCATCGGAGAAGTTGCGGGTCTTACCTGGCAGGACATCAACCTGGATGAGCAGTATCTCACAGTACGCAGGAGCATCCGATACAACGGAGCAAGGCACACCACAGAGATCGGGCCAACCAAACGAGGAAAGGTTCGTATCGTAGATTTCGGAGATACACTTACTGTTTTTTGCAAGTACAAATTACCTAAAAATGCAGAGGCACTTCCCAAAAGTTGCAGTGGGAAATTCCTCAAAGTTGCATAAGCTCTCCGGAGCCTGTTAAAAGCTCCAGAGGCATGTCGTTGCAGACATACTTTGGTTAATAGTTACAGATATGTAATGCTGGTCTCATCGGTGCCCCTGGCTAGCCGGTGCAGCCTGTCGATCCTGGAAGCCACCTGTTGGGGATCCTGACCGCCACAGACCAGTCTGACATATAGATCGTATGCAGGGTCACCTTCAAAATCACGGGATGTGTTATTGAAGATGTCCTGCTGCAGACCGTCTGCCCATTCGGGTGGCAGATATTTTATCAGTGCCTGCCGCCAGCGGATGAGTTCCTCATCCAGCTCCAGAATCGTTTTGACCATCTCATCCGTGAGCTTCAGAAAGCTGCATACTGTATCGCAGTCTCCGATACATTCCGTATGCACCTGCCCTTTGACAACTTCATGCTCAGCCATTCTGCCCACCTCCCCTCTTGGTGGCAAACAGGTCATTGATACTGGATTCCCGGAGACGGTTGTTTTCTCCCGGAAACAGGATCAGATGGCAGTGGTGCATCAGTCTTCCGACAAGGGCGGCTGTCATCTGCTCATCATACAATACGTTGACCCATCTGGAGAATTCCAGATTTGTATTCAGGATGATGACTTTCTTTTCATGAATCTCGGAAAGATAGTCAAACAGCAGCTGGGAACCTGTCCGGTTATAGGGAACATACCCGAACTCATCCAGAATCAGGATATCTGCCCGGGACAGTTTTTTATGCAGGGATGACAGGTTTCCGTTTTCCTGTGCCTCGGACAGCTGGTTGATCAGTGCTGCTGTCCGGAAGAATTTTACCGGGATCCCGTTCTGACATGCCTGCATACCGATGCAGATGGACAGCATCGTCTTTCCTGTCCCGGTTCCGCCGTACATCACAAGATTATTGCCGGATCTGTAGAATTCCAGTGCTTTCAGGGAATCCACAGTAACACCGGACGGGAACTGTACTTCATCCGGGCGGAAGGCTGCAAAATTATGCTGTATGGGAAATCCTGCCGTATTTACCAGCTTTGCCACCCTTGTTGCTTTACGGTACCGGATCTCTTCACGCAGGAGATTGTAAAGATACTCCTGATGGCTTTCTCCGGACTGGTTCATTGCGTTATCAACGAGATTTGCTGACAGACGCAGCTGCCTGCAGCAGGAAGCAATGGCATCTCTGTAGTCATCCATTTACGGCACCTCCCTTCTTAAGCAGCCTGTCGTAAGCTGACAGGTCGGCGGGCATCTGTGCCACATTTGGAATTCCGTTCTGCTGAGGGAGCGGCGGCATTTCCGGAACATCGGAATACAGCCGTCTGTACAGATTTTTCAGGCTGTCCGGATCCGTGACCTGATACACCAGTGCCTGATTTATGGTCTGCAGGGCACTGTCAAACCCGGTACGATCCGTCAACTCTGCCAGGACTTTCAAAATGGATCCTCTGTCTGCGCTGCTGCAGGTCCGCATATACTGCTGCATGCTTTCCGGCATCATGTCGAAGATACCGCTATGAAACAGGGATCTTGGCTTTCTGGAAATGGATCTCAGATAGGGCAGCCAGTTCATGCTGGACTGTTTCTGTTCCCCATAGAGCCGCTGGTGCGTAACGAGCGGATGATGCTGCATATCCATGACCTTTACCTGGGTGGCAGTGATCTTCAGCCATACATTCACACCGGTGTGTTCCGGAGAGACAGAGTATTCATGTCTGCCCGATTCCAGTGTGAAGCGTCCCCATTTATCGGTAAGCACTGCCATATATCTGGCAGAGTCAAAGGCAATGTCCGGCAGTGAAAGGAATGCCCTGCGGTCTTCTTCATACCGTTCCCGGATCATCTGATCATAATGATAGTGCTCCCGTTCCATGTCCCGGTCAGCTTCCTCAAGCAGTCCTTTGTTGAAATCGGCAAGGTCTGTGAAGCGGGGCGGAGGAACCAGAAAATTCCGCCGGACATATCCGACCTTGTTTTCTACGCTGCATTTTTCCCAGCCGGACTCAGGATTCATAAAGCGGTAACGGAATCCATAGTGTTCACTGAAACGTAAGAACCTGTCAGTCAGCTGCCGCCCGCCGTCTTTCAGGATCTTTGTTACGATGGTGGAGGTGTTGTCAAACCAGATTTCAGTTGGGACACCGCCGATGTGTTCAAATATGGCGATCATACTTTCCATAAAACACTCGGTATTTTCACCATACATGTTTTTTGCAAGCCTTTTTTGGACAAAGTTGCAAAACATTTTTGGACATTGTTGCATGTCCAAATTGGACAAAGTTGCAAAGCGTTGGTCAGCCTTATTAAGTAGGCTGGCCATAGCCTTG
>Ga0129312_1001634_pt1 | contig 12637 bp, 11 predicted proteins | sample O827metagenome_FD_94434 | JGI IMG/M metagenome (GOLD analysis project Ga0129312, IMG submission 94434) | Orangutan group fecal microbial communities from Wisconsin, USA - O827 metagenome | ecosystem: Host-associated > Mammals > Digestive system > Large intestine > Fecal | place: USA: Wisconsin... | reverse complement strand
GATCGGTACAAGTTCTCCGCCTGAACTCTTTAACACGCGCTTTAAGAGACCTTCATTCTCCTCTTTTAAGATTGAGCAGGTGGAGTAGACCATCTCATGTCCGGATTTTAAGAGCTTCAGCGCTTTTTTTAACAGTTCTTCCTGCGTTCTCGCGGATCTTTCCACAAGTTCCTTTGAGATTTTTGTCCGGCAGACACCGTCCCGCACTTCTACGGTTCCGCTTCCGCTGCAGGGCGCGTCTAAGAGGATCCGGTCGAAGGAAAAGAAATCGTCAAGCTTTCTTGCGTCCTCCACCATCACGTAGGTTCCGGATGCCCCCTGCTTTTCCAGGTTGTACTTTAATTTTTCCGATCTCGCCTTGTTCTTCTCGCATGCCGTGATCTGGGCCTGGTTTCCTGTCATCGCTGCCATCTGGGTCGTCTTTCCGCCCGGAGCGGCAGCCATATCGAGGACGGTCTCTCCCGCCTTCGGGTCGAGAAACAGAGGCGACAGCATGGAGGAAAGGCTCTGGAGATAGATTCCGCCTTCTTTATAGATCGGAAGTTCCTGGATCTCCGGCTCCCTTGCGTCCTCGACGATCATCGCATCCTCATACCATGATACATCTTTAAACGCGATCCCTGCACCGGTAAGTGCCTGTTCTACCGTGTTCCGGTCCGCCTTTATGGGATTGACCCGGAGTGTCACCGGACGTCTCGCCTGATATCCCGCGAGGATCTTCGCGAAAACTTCCTCTCCATACTGTTTTTTCAACATTTCTTCCAGAAATCCCGGAATCATCTGCTCCATAACCTGCTCCTTATCGCTCTTTTCTTATCTCTTATCACAATTCACAAAAATATGTAACGATTCAGTACCTTCACAGTTACCTTTCTGCACTTTAACACTTGAAGTTAAAGAGATTGAGTCCTGTCTCATCATCTCTTACGCGGTCCACAACTCCGTCGATCACCGTGATCACCATCTCGCAGGTCGCTCCGATGATGCCTCGGCTTAAATGTCCGCCGTATACATTGCCCTTCGCGTCGGCTGCCGCCGCGTGGATGTGGCTGTAATACTTTCCGTCCATCGTGTTGATGGTTCCTGTAAAGGAGACAATCTCAAACATTCCCTCGAAATCATTCCCCATAAACTGTCGTTTTTCCAGATCATAAATTCCTACGGTCATGGAAGAAAATGTACCTAATGCGCTGACGCTCGCGAGCTTCACATCCTCGAGCATCGCGATGCGTTTCATCTTCTCCAGAACATCCTCACCCTGATCGATCCTTGCTACGATCGTATTTCCAAATCTGCGGTATTCCATCGTTACCTCCTTTTATGCGCACCTGCACCGCCCTGCCTGCAAGCCTTCGCCCCGCTGCAGGATTGTGTTTTCCTGTGCGCAAAACACAACATTCATTTTTTATGGTCTGTCGTAACTGTTCAGTACCTCACAGTTACGGTCTGTCTTCTATTATAAGACAAATTTTGTATACACGCAACACTCACAGAGCTTATAGCTTTTGTCGAATCCCACGATCGTTACTGTTTACGCCTTGCGCAAACAGTAACTGATTTTGCCGATGCTTCGCATTCCGAATCGGCAAAATCCACTACCACCACTAACCATACCCTACGCTTTTACACTCTCTTATAATCCGGTGCCACCGCGCACCCGATTCCCATTCCGCCCGGTCCGATATGGCAGGATACGCCGAGGGACAGATTATCGTAGAGAAGCGGGACATCAGGAAACGCTTCCTTGATCTCCTCGACCCATGCCGCATTCTCCTCGTCCGTCCCGCTGGAGGATGCCAGAAGGTGGAGGGCACCATCATTTAACGCATCCTGAAAGTTATCCCGGATCTCTGCCTGCATGGCCTCGATGGCCGCCTTCTTTGCTTTTACGATCCCGTGACATTTCTTAAAGGAGTCCAGTTTTCCTGTCTGCAGCTTCAGGATCGGCTTGATATTAAACACAGACCCCAACGCCGCTGCTGCCGGTGTCACTCTTCCGCCTTTCTTTAAGCACTCCAGCGTCTGGAGCGCGATATAGATCATCATCCGGTCTCCCGCCCTTTCGAGGAGATCACGGATCTGTTCCGCCTCATATCCTTTTTCGATCATATCCAGCGTATCCAATACCATCTGATGGAGCGGAGCCGCAACCTGCCCGTCATCTACAACGAGGACACGCCCCTCATACGCTTCATCCTTCGCCAGCATCATCGCTGTCTCGTAGGAACCGCTGAGGCCGCTGCTGATGGGCATATAAAGGATCTTTTCAAACTGCTCCAGTGCCTTGTCCCAGATTTCCATCACTGCAGTCGGTGATGGCTGGGACGTCGTAATATCCGCCCCGGCCGCCAGCTTCTCAAAAAACAGTTCGCGGGACAGGGTCACGCTCTCGTAATAGCACTCCCCATCGATGTAAAACGGCATCGGCAGGACAAAAATTCCAAGTTTTTCCGCCTCTTCCTGGCTGATGCTGCTGTGACTGTCTGTTACGATTCCAATCTTCTTCATATAGGTATTTCCTCTTTCATTCTCTGATCCGACACAGCCGGATTCCTGTAAAACCAGATCATTTTTGTCTAAAATATTTTGAACATCTAAATATCGTAACATTTCCATTCTTTTCAGTCAATAGGGTGGACGCAAAAAATGACAGATTGTCACCATTTCATTCGATACAAAATCATAAAAGCAATAGCCGGAATAGGATTTGTAAATCCCCCCGGCTATTAAAACATTTCTTATTTACATCTGTTAATAAAATCTTCAAATAACGGCGTCATATCTGGTCCTTTATACGGATTTGGAACCTGTTGGTCATCTCTCGCTCTTTCCGGATGCCATTGATATCCAAAAATCGGAAGTGTCTCATGCTCAAAAGACTCAATAATCCCCTTATCCGTTCTGGATGTTACAATGATGCCCTTCCCTAATCGGTCCAGCGTATTACGGTGATAGCTGTTTACCTCAAATCTTGGACCAAATAATTTATCGACCAGGGATCCCGGAACCGCGTTTACCATATGGTCACAGCCATTTACATGTTCCTCTCCTACATCTTTGGGGAAGTTGAGGATCAGACTTCCTCCCAGTCCTACATTGATCAGATGAAAACCATGGCAGATTCCAAGAATCGGTTTTTTCCTGCTGCAAAATGCATCAAACAACGCAAATTCCATTTCGTCTCTTGGAATATTCGTTGCTCCTGGAATCACCCAGCGCTCTTTAAATGTTCCTCCGTAACGGCTGGGATGAATTCCACCGCCGCCCGTAAACATCAAGCCATCGCAGATCTCTGCATACTTCTCAGCCAGATCTGTTTCCGCACAGATAACTGGTATCCCGCCTCCGGCATAAATTGACCTGCCATAGTTCTTATACAGTTCAAATTTAGGCCGCCTCTCATATTCCGAATCAAATGTATGATCACTCGGTGCAATCAAAATCAACGGTCTTTTATCACTCATTGCGCATTTCCCTCTCTTCCTTGATCCTCTCTATCTGATGACAGGCCACAAAATGTCCCGGAAGAACTTCCTGCAGGGCCGGGTCTTCTTCAAAACATTTTTCGCATGCGTGTCTGCATCGATTTGCAAACCTGCACCCTGGTTTCGGATTGATCGGTGATGATAATTCTCCCTGAAGCAATACTCTGTTTTTCGCCGCTCCAATTTCCGGTACCGGGATTGCTGATAAAAGAGCATTTGTATATGGATGCAGGTGGTTTCGGAATAATTCCTTTGCCTGGCATTTTTCTACCATTTTTCCTAAATACATGACAAGAATATCATCAGAAATATGTTTTACTACTGACAGATCATGCGTGATAAACATATATGCAAGCCCATGCTGATCCTGCAGATCCTGCATCAGATTTAATATCTGAGCCTGAATAGAGACATCAAGCGCAGATACCGGCTCATCACATACAATAAATTTAGGATTGAGCGCCAGCGCACGCGCAACACCAATACGCTGTCTGCGGCCTCCGTCTAACTCATGCGGATAAGCATTTGCAAGTCTTCTGGCAAGACCAACGGTATCCATCAGCTCTTCCACCCTTTTCTGACGTTCCTGTCTGGATGAATAGATATGATATATCTCCAGCGGTTCCATTATAATCTCACTGACAGAAAGTCTTGGATCCAGGGACGAGAATGGATCCTGAAAGATGATCTGCATTTCTTGTCTGAGGTGCTTCATCTGCTTTTTATCGGCTTTTTCGACGTGAACACCATCAAAGATCACTTCTCCGGAACTTGCAGGAATCAGATTGAGGATCGTTCTTCCCAGAGTGGATTTTCCGCATCCAGACTCTCCAACGACTCCCAGGGTCTTTCCTTTTTCCAGTGTAAAAGAAATGTCATCTACGGCATGGAGTTGTCCTTTTGCAGTTTTAAAGTATTTTTTAAGATTATTAACCTGAAGCAGAATATTTTCATTTGCCATTCTACAGATCCTCCCGATTTAAGTGAACTTCTTTCCAATAAGGACATTTCACAAAGTGACCTGGTGTAATTTCAGTTATCTTTGGATCCTGTGATGCACATTCCTCTTTCGCGTATGGACAGCGAGGACAGAAGGAACATCCATCCGGAAGATTTCTCGGATCCGGCATTAATCCTTTTATCGGTTTCAGGCGTTTCATATCTTTTTTCAGACTTGGAATTGATTCAAACAGTCCTTTTGTATATGGATGAGCTGTATGATGAAAAATATCTTCCAGAGAACCCGATTCCACGATCTCCCCCGCGTACATGATCGCAACCTTATCACATGTCTCTGCAACCACTCCCAGATCATGAGTAATAAGGATCATAGAGGTACCCAGATTTTGCTTCAGGTCATTCATCATTTTGAGAACCTGAGCCTGAATGGTCACATCCAGCGCTGTCGTCGGCTCATCCGCGATCAGCAATTTGGGATTGCAGGCAAGGGCGATAGCAATAACCACACGCTGTTTCATTCCACCTGAAAACTGATGTGGATATTCTCCCAGTCTTTCCGCCGGGATTCCTACCATCTCCAGCATCTCCGCAGCCTTAATATATGCATCTGACCTTGATATTTCTTCGTGAAGCCGGATCACCTCTGCAATCTGATCACCTACTGTAAGCACCGGATTCAGCGCAGTCATCGGATCCTGAAAGATCATGGATATCTGTCTTCCGCGTATATCCCGCATTTCAATTTGATTTTTTTCAGTCAGATCTTCTCCGTTATATAAAATCTGACCGGAGACGATCTTTCCTGGCGGATTCGGCACAAGATTCATGATTCCAAGCGCAGTCGTAGTCTTTCCGGCTCCGGTCTCTCCAACCAGACCTACCGTCTCACCTGCTCCCACAGATAAGGAGAGTCCGTTTACTGCCTTTACAACACCTTCATCTGTAAAATAATGGATCGTCAGATCCTTTAACTCCAATAGACTCATATCTCATCCTCCCTTAACGTTTCAGCCGCGGATCCAGTGCGTCACGCAGACCATCTCCAATCAGGTTGAGGGCAAGTACTGTCAGCATGATCGCAATACCTGGATAAACCACCATGTGCGGGAAATCTCTGATATACTGACGTCCGCTGGAAAGCAATGCGCCCCATTCCGGGTTCGGCGGCTGGATTCCCAGACCAATGAAACTCAGCGATGCTGCTGTCGTGATCGCCTGGGCAACACCAAGGGAAGCCTGAACGATAACCGGGGCGATCGAGTTCGGAAGAATATGTTTTAAAATGATTCTGGCATTTCCCGCACCGACCGCACGAGCTGCCTCAATATATTCCTTGGATTTTTCTGAAATAACAGAAGAACGGAATACCCTGGCGTACGTCGGGATAGAACTGATTCCAACGGCAATCATGGTATTTACAATTCCGGATCCGAGCGCTGCACAGATTGAAATCGAAAGGATAATACTTGGAATTGCCATCAATACGTCAATGACACGCATAATCACAGTTTCTGTAACTCCACCATAATAGGCAGCAATCACACCCAGGGAACCTCCAAAGATCAAGCCGATTCCAACAGAGATAATACCGATCGTAAGCGAAACTCTGCCGCCATATAAAATACGGGAAAAAATATCTCTTCCCAGTTCATCTGTTCCCGCAAGATGTTGAAGGGAAGGAGTCTGACGAGCTATTTCATAATTCTGCTCATCAAATCCATAAGGCGCTATAATAGGAGATAATGCGGCAAGCACAATCATTGTAAGTAAAAGAACAGCTCCCGCCACTGCCAGTTTGTTTTTCATAAATGCACGAATTTTTTCTTCTTTCATGCTTTTCTTCTTATCTAACTGAACCTGTTCACTCATCTCTCGCCGCCTCCTTTTGCTTCATTTTTGTTCTTCAGAAGTTTTTTAGCTTTGACACGGCCTCCATACTGGGACTTAATACGCGGATCCAGATATGCATATAGCACATCAACCGCCAGGTTTACCAGGGTAAATACACAGGCAATAACCAGTACACCGCCCTGAACCATCGGATAATTTCGGGCATTGATAGAATCTACCATCAGCTTTCCAAGTCCGGAAATTGAGAACACAGTCTCTGTTACTACTGCCCCTCCCAAGCCTGCGCCAAACTGTAATCCCAGGACTGTGATAACCGGAATCAGTGCGTTCTTCAAGGCATGTTTATAGATTACTACCTTTTCTGACTGCCCTTTAGCTCTGGCAGTCCGGATATAATCTTGGCGAATGACCTCCAGCATGGAAGATCTTGTCTGTCTTGTTATGATCGCCGCAGCTCTGTATCCAACCGCAACCGCAGGCATGATCCAATGCAATGGGGTACTGAAACCGGAAGATGGAAGGATCGCCAGTTTTACAGAGAAGAATACGATCAGCATCATGCCCAGCCAGAAAACAGGCATTGATACCCCCAATAGAGCAAATAGCGTGGCGAACCGATCTAGGAAACTATATTGATGAGTCGCTGATATAATTTCCAGCAATATTCCTGTACACCCTGCAATCAGCGTACTGAGACATGCCAGCGTGAATGTTGTCGGGAAGCGGTTGATGATTTCTTTAACTACAGGAGATTTTGTTGTGTAAGATGTGCCTAGATCTCCATGACATGCATTCCACATATAGCGGACAAATCTGGTCGCTGCAGGATCATTAAGTCCCAGCTCATCTCTCAACTGCTCTACAGCCTCTTCGGAAGCATCAGATCCTGCAAGCTGTCTTGCTGGATCACCCGGCGTAATTTCCAGCATCATAAATACCACCAGACTGACACCTATCAATACAGGTATGAGCATTATCAGACGTTTTAAAATATATTTATACATACGTCGTACCTCCAGACAAAGTAAAACTGAAAGGGGGCTGCTGCAACTCTCTGTACAGCAGCCCCGCGCTTATTCCCTATGACTATTCAAAATAAACTCCTGTAACATCCGGTACATATCCAGGATGTGTCTCTAATCCCTGAACGCTCTCATTGAGTCCATAGATCGCATTTGTGTTTACCATCGGAATCGTATAGCAGCCTTCATGGAGCATCTCCTGAATTTCTCCGTATAACTCTACTCTCTTTTCTGTATCAAATTCTGCTGCTGCCTTGCTGATCAGATCAAAAAGTGCCGGATCTTTATGGGTCGTGCAGGCTGTTCCTTTATATACGAATAATCCGTGGTCCGGATCGCCAGCTGCTGCATTGGTAGTAGAAATGAAGAATGGAATTTCACCTGTTCCGCTGTTAATCTTACTTGTTAATGTAGCGTTATCCATAATGTTCATCTCGAAATTAAGACCTAAAACATTCTTCCACTGATTCATAAATGCCTGAAGTGCATTTGTTTCCAGAGAGTCACCAGAGCAGTAAATAGTATATGTCTTGCTTGTATCAAAGCCGTTGGCAACTGCCTCTTCTAAATATTTTTTCGCTGCTTCTTCATCGTAATCATTGCTGCAAACGTCTTTCCATCCAAGAAGAACCGGTGAATAATAGCTCTTTGCTGTTTCTCCGCCGTTGCCCCATACAGTCTTAACAACGGAATCCATATCAATGGCTGCTCTTAATGCTTTACGGATATTGATATCTGCGTAAGTATCATTGTTCACTGTGTCAAAACGAAGATATGTGGTACTGTAGGACGGGCCGATCTGTGTCTTAACCCCCTTCGTTGTCTCAAGACGGGCTGCATCATTTCCTGCTACATGTAAAGAAATATCAACTGCGCCGGATTCGATTTCAATTGCACGTGCAGAAGTATCTGTGATGAAACGGTTTACGATCTTGTTGACTGCAATCTTTTTATCTTTATTCCAGTAGTCATCATTCTTTACCATTGTAATATTGTCACCAGATGTCCAAGAATCAAACTTAAACGCACCTGTTCCGATCGGATTTCGTCCAAACTCATCATCGCCGACTTTTTCAATATATGCTTTCGGTACGATAGAGCCTCGTGAGGAAGCCAGGTATGTCAAGAACGGAGCAAATGGTTCATATGTTGAGATATCTACTGTATATTTATCAACTGCCTTACATGCTTCGCCATTAAAATATCCAAAGAATGAGGAGCTGAAGCTGGATTTTTCTGCTCTTGCAATTGTGTAAACAACATCATCTGCTGTCATTTCCGAACCATCATGGAATTTTACACCTTCCTGAAGATGGAAACGATATGTAAGGGGATCGATCTGTTCCCACTCCTTTGCCAGTGAAGGAGAATATGTGCCATCACCATTGTTGATAATGAGACGATCAAAATTCTGGAATTGAATACAAAAGGCGGTAAGAGAAGAGCTTCCTGTCGGGTCCATATTAGCCGGCTCATTTCGGAATGCTACTGTCAGGGTGTCTTTTTGAGCATCTTCTTTCTTGCCGCAGCCAGCAAGTGAACATACCGACAATGCCAATGAAAGAATAATTGCGAGTTTTCGGAAGTGTTTTTTCATACATTTTTCTCCTTTTCATAGTTTAGTGATAACAGATTTGCCTATCACAAAATCAACAAGTTACCATTATCTAAAAGTTTTATTTTGGGTACGTTAAGTGTGAATCACTCTCCTCTTGCATTCTTAATTTAACTATGATATGTTTAATGATATTGAGTTGCCAATATTTATTTAAAGCAATTATATGGAGGATTTATGAAAAATGTTACGATACATAAGATACTGATCGCTGCCTCTATACTGAGTTGGATCTGTTTCTTTGCGTTCTTACTTCTGGTTTACTGGAAAGATTCTTTTATTCTGGAATTATTTGTTTCAGCGCTGGCGGCCTGTATTTCCACCTTAATGCTTTCCAAATTTCATTCCAAGAATTATTGATCTGGTTGAAAACTTCGGTTTTCAACCTTTTTTGTTTTATGTGGATTTGTTCTTGATTTGATATATTTATATATATTTTATTTATTTATTGTATATATAAATATATACATCTGTTTTATTCTTGTGTCAATATCTTTTTCTATTTTGTTTTGTTTTTTTGTTTTTTGTATTTTTTGTTTTTATTTTTTCTACATAGTGTGTTATAATCATAAGAGATGTCGGAATATTTATTATGCATCTCACCTATGTTTTATTAATAAAGAATGGAGAACTCTATGGATCAGCAGAAACAGACTTACATCAGTCCCATTGACAATATTCGTAACTCCTATTCCTCTTTAAGTTCCGCGCAAAAAACAATTGCAAATCTGATTTTAGATCAGGCAGAGAATGTCTGCTTTATGCGCCTTGAGGACATCAGTAAAAAAATTGGTGTTACTAATGTGACCGTGATACGTTTTGTGAAAAAAATAGGATATGAAAGTTTTGGAGCCTTCAAAAAGGATTTGCAGAACTATATTCAAAATAATGTTGTGCCTAAACGAATTGTAAAATCAGAAATCAGCGCTTTTCGCGATTCCTCTGTGGATGATATGATCCACAGGGTCATTCAAAATGAGTTTGACCTTATGAAAGCAACCTATGATGCCATTCCTATAGAAGTTTTGTACGAGACTGCTCTGTGTATAAAAAACGCTCGAAAAATTTATATAGTCGGTACCGGCCTCAATGAGCCTGTATCAAAAGTTCTGCTGACCCGCTTAAAATATTTTTCTCTCGATGCCCAGATCATTCACGATGACAACCCAACGCTCCTTCCCTATAGTCTTATTAATATTGGCAAGGATGACGTATTCATTATTTTCTCTTTCCCAAACTATAAAAATTTTGCCATCAATATTGCAAAATGTGCCCAGGATATGGGATGTCACACCATTTGTATTACAGATCGTCCAACCTCTCCTGTTGCTTATTATGCCGAAAAGCTCCTTCTATGCCAGACCTCTAGTCTGATTTACTACAATTCCATGACAGCTCCAACTTCCCTTGTCACGATGCTGTCATCGATTCTCGCTGTCTGCATTCAGAAAGACGAAGCGGTTCAGGAGCGTCTCAATCATATCTCATCATATTTTAATGAATAAAAAGAATATATTTTAGCACATTCTCGCACTGAGCACAGTTGCGTACTGCAAGCTGCATATTCCCCGCTGGCGTAAAAAAGCGCTGTGTCACAGCCCATTTTCTATGACACAGCGCTCATTTTTTCTTTACTTGCAGTTTTATGTAAACTGCATCTTCACACAGCCAGAAATCTCTCCCCAACCAGTATGATCCTTATTTGTAATTTACGATCTTCCCGAAATCAGCCTTTAAGGACGCGCCGCCGACAAGTCCTCCGTCGATATCCGGCTGAGCAAAGAGTTCTGCCGCGTTTCCGGCGTTTACAGATCCACCATACTGGATGCGGATCGCTTCCTTTGTTGCCTCGTCGTAGATCTCACCGATGCACGCACGGATCGCTCCGCAGACTTCCTCAGCCTGCTCCGTGGTAGCTGTCTTTCCGGTTCCGATGGCCCAGATCGGCTCGTAAGCGATCACAGCAGTCTTTGCCTGATCTGCTGTCACGTTCTGGAACGCAATCTTCACCTGTTTGCGGATCCAGTCCAGAGTGATGCCCTGTTCTCTCTGGGTAAGAGTCTCACCGCAGCAGATGATCGGGGTCAGTCCATGCTCGAATGCCTTTAAGACTTTCTTATTGACAGTCTCATCTGTCTCAGCGAAGTACTCTCTTCTCTCGGAATGTCCGATAATCACATATTTTACGCCGGCATCTGTCAGCATGTTCGGGGAGATCTCGCCTGTGTACGCGCCCTTCTCCTCGAAATACATATTCTCAGCGCCGACCTCGATGTTTGTTCCCTCGCATGCCTTTACGACAGGAATGATGTCGATAGCCGGTACGCAGAATACAACGTCTGCTTCCTCCGTCTTAACGAGCGGCTTTAATGTCTCAACGAGTGCCACTGCCTCGGACGGAGTCATGTTCATTTTCCAGTTTCCAGCGATAATTTTCTTTCTTGCCATGATTATCTACCCCCATATATACCAATATTATATCACAAAATCCGGGACGGGATCACCGCCCCGGATCTGGAATCTCGGACACTATAATATTTACAGCCAGGGAAGTAAATGCGTACATTTGCTCCCCACCGTGCATCTTCTTGTTTTTATTTCATAAAAACAAGAAGCCGGGGGCGTGCCCCCTATACCGGAACAGACCTGAAAGGGCTTGTGCAAGCGAGCTTGCAGCGCCCTTCCACGCCTGTTCCGGCGCACGGTGTACTGGTTTCATTCATTATTTGTCGTCAGCTGCAGCAACGCCCGGAAGCTCTTTTCCTTCCAGGAACTCTAAGGATGCGCCGCCGCCTGTGGAGATATGGCTCATCTTGTCACCGAAGCCGAGCTGGTTGACTGCTGCCGCGGAATCGCCGCCGCCGATGATCGTTGTAGCGTCTGTCTCAGCAAGTGCTTTCGCAACCGCAATAGTACCTGCAGCGAGAGTCGGGTTCTCGAATACACCCATCGGTCCGTTCCATACAACCGTCTTTGCGCTCTTTACAGCTTCTGTGTAGAGCTTGCAGGTCTCCGGTCCGATATCAACGCCCTCTTTGTCTGCCGGGATCGCATCCACGGAAACGTACTCAACCTCAACCGGTGCGTCGATCGGGTTCGGGAATTCAGCAACAACGGTTGTATCAACCGGAAGGAGAAGCTTCTTTCCAAGCTTTTCTGCCTTCTCCATCATCTCCTTGCAGTAGTCGATCTTTGTATCGTCAACTAAGGACTTACCGATCTCCTTGCCCTGTGCCTTTAAGAAGGTATAAGCCATACCGCCGCCGATAATGAGGGTATCACACTTCTCAAGCAGGTTGGAGATCACATTTAACTTATCAGCAACCTTTGCGCCGCCGAGGATCGCTACGAACGGACGAACCGGATTCTCAACCGCGTTTCCAAGGAACGCGATCTCTTTCTCCATCAGGTAGCCAACTACGTTGGAGCCGCCCTTTGCGGAGATGAATTTTGTAACACCTGCTACGGAAGCGTGTGCTCTGTGGGAGGAACCGAACGCGTCGCATACATAATCGTCTGCGAGGTCCGCGAGCTCTTTGCTGAACTTCTCGCCGTTCTTTGTCTCCTCAGCGCCACGGAAACGTGTATTCTGAAGAAGGACTACGTCCCCCTCCTTCATCGCATCCACTGCCTTTGTTGCAGCTTCGCCGGTTACATTGTAATCAGAAACGAATACAACTTCCTTGCCAAGCTTTGCGGAAAGG
>Ga0129312_1001628_pt1 | contig 12683 bp, 12 predicted proteins | sample O827metagenome_FD_94434 | JGI IMG/M metagenome (GOLD analysis project Ga0129312, IMG submission 94434) | Orangutan group fecal microbial communities from Wisconsin, USA - O827 metagenome | ecosystem: Host-associated > Mammals > Digestive system > Large intestine > Fecal | place: USA: Wisconsin... | reverse complement strand
ACTTTCTTTTCGAATCTGAATAAAATAAAGGAACAGAGAGTGAAGGTAAGTGCACCATGCGTTTATGTGGATTTTCAAGGAAAGAGGTAATCAATGCCTCTGACTGCAGATGTCTGGGAAATGTCTGTGATCTGGAGTTTGATGAATGCAGCGGACAGATATGTGCAATGATCATAAAGGGACCTCCGAAGTGGTTTCATCTGGTGGGATGTGACACGGAATATGTCATAGACTGGAAAAAAATTGTTCGGATCGGACCGGATGTAATACTGGTAGATATATGTGCGGAGAAATGTCTGCACAAGCTATAAAAGAAATAGGTACGGAGGAGAAAGAGCGATGAAATGCCCTTACTGCAGCAGTGATAACACACGTGTCATTGATTCCAGACCAGCGGAGGACAACTGTTCCATCCGCCGCAGAAGACTTTGTGATGACTGCTCAAAACGTTTTACAACTTATGAAAAAGTGGAAACGATTCCGCTGATCATTATCAAAAAAGACAACACCAGAGAGCAGTATAACCGTTCCAAAATCGAGGACGGTGTGCTCAGAGCCTGTCATAAACGCCCGGTATCTGTCAATCAGATCAATCAGCTCATCGACGATGTGGAAACAGAAATCTTCAATATGGAGGAAAAAGAGATTCCAAGCAGTGTGATCGGGGAACTGGTGATGGATAAGCTGAAAGATTTGGAGGCAGTAGCTTATGTGAGATTCGCATCTGTATACAGAGAGTTCAAAGATGTGAATACTTTTGTAGAAGAACTGAAGAAAGTTCTGGACAAATAATTCTATCGGATGTGAGTGACTGTTCTGTCGGATGTGAGTAATAAAATGAAATCAGTGGAGAAATTTCATCTCCCAACTGAACGGAGGTAACCTATGTTTCAAAAATTTTATCCGGATCTGTATATTTCATCTACATATGAAATTGATTTTGACCGGTTGTACCGGGACGGATACCGGGGACTGATTTTTGATATTGATAACACACTGGTGACACACGGCGCACCGGCGAATGAGAAGGCAAAAAAACTGTTTGCCTATCTGCATGAGCTTGGATTTGCGACCTGCCTGATTTCCAACAATCAGGAACCCAGAGTAAAACCGTTTGCGGATGCTGTGCAGTCGATGTATATTTACGATGCACATAAACCGTCCACAAAAAACTATGAAAAAGCAATGGAACGAATGCACACCGATAGGAAAAACACGATTTTTATCGGTGATCAGATGTTTACCGATGTTTTCGGAGCCAATCGGACCGGAATCCCATCCATCATGGTGAAAAAGATTCACTGGAAAGAGGAAATTCAGATTGTCTTAAAACGCAGACTGGAGGCCATCGTGCTGATCAGCTACCGCAGATACAGAAAAAAACACAAAAGCATTTTGATGGATTGATGCCACATATCTGGCGTTTTTGAACGCAGAATAAACATTTCCCCGCTTCAAGTGCGTAGAGCACTAAGCGGTGGGTAGGGGGATGCTTATGTCAGTGGGAGTTAAAAGCTCCCACTGACATAAGCAAAGCGACTGTGTTCATGAGTAAGTAGCGAAAGCGGATTGCGAATGTCCACTTTACATCATATACAGATTTTGAAAAGAAGAACAGGGGAATACGGAGGAAAGAACAATGAAACTTGTAATTGGAAATGATCATGCAGCAGTAGAGTTGAAAAATGAGATCAAAGCATATCTGGAAGAGAAAGGTCACGAAGTGATCAATATCGGAACCGATACACATGACAGCTGTAATTATCCGGAGTACGGCAAGAAAGCCGGATGTATGGTAGCAGCAGGTGAAGCAGACGGAGGTGTGCTGATCTGTGGAACCGGCGTTGGTATCTCTATCGCAGCAAATAAAGTAAAAGGCGTTCGCGCGGCAGTTTGTTCTGAGCCCGTCACAGCACGTCTTGTCAAAGAGCATAACAATGCAAATATCATTGCATTCGGTGCAAGAATCGTTGGAAGCGAGACTGCAAAAGCAATCGTTGATGCATGGTTAAATGCCGAGTTTCAGGGAGGGCGTCATCAGACAAGAATCGATATGATTCATAAAATTGAGGAATAGTCCATAAAAAGGTTGAAAAATCACGGTTTTTCATATAGAATAGATAGAAGTAATAATTACCATTCGTTTGTGGTAATAGAAGAAAAGACAGAGAGTCTTAACATACAAGGAGGATTTTTGAATGGCAAACGCAGGAAAGGTAATCGGAAAAGGTGTTACAATCGAGCTGGAAGGCAATGTATACAGAGTAGATGATTTCCAGCACGTTAAACCTGGAAAAGGCGCAGCTTTTATCAGAACAAGATTAAAAAATATTAAAACCGGTGGTGTTGTAGAGAAAACGTTCCGTCCGACAGAGGATGTAGAGACAGCACATGTTGACAGATCTGAGAAACAGTATCTGTACAATGACGGTGATTTATACTACTTCATGGATACAGAGACATATGATCAGATTGCTCTGAGCACAGATGCAATCGGTGATGCGCTGAAATTCGTTAAAGAGAATGAGGCAGTTACAATGCTTGCTCACAACGGAGATATCTTCGCAGTTGAGCCGCCAATGTTTGTTGAGCTTGTTATTACAGAGACAGAGCCAGGCTTCAAAGGCGATACAGCTACAGGCGCTACAAAACCTGCTACAGTTGAGACTGGTGCTACTGTATATGTTCCGTTATTCGTAAATGAAGGCGATGTTATCAAAATTGATACAAGAACAGGCGAGTACTTATCACGAGTATAAAAAATAGTGAGCAAAGCGAACTGTTTTTTATGAGCAAGTAACGAAGTGGATTGCGAATAACCGCTATGAGATTACTTGCAATGAACTAAATGAAATGTAATACGGGGCAGACATTTTGTCTGTTCCGTTTTCAATTTAACCGAAAGATATTCGGCTTTTCAGGCCTCGTGAGAATATTGTCTGTGGGTTGAAATGAGGAGGGTATATGAAATACGATTTTGACAGAATGGTAAACCGTTATGGCACAGATTGCTACAAATGGGACATGATCACAAAACGAAAACTGGACGCGAATACCTTACCGCTTTGGGTGGCGGACATGGATTTTGAGACTGTTCCGGAAGTAAAGGAACGCTTAAAAGAAGTGGCAGACCGTGGTATTTACGGCTATTCCATGCTGGGAGAGGGATATTATGATGCATTAAAAAACTGGTTTTCCACACGATTTGGCTGGCAGATTGAAAATGACTGGCTGATTGTAACCCCGGGTGTTGTATTTGCACTGGCAGCCGCGGTTCGTGCCTACACAAAAGAGGGTGAGGGTGTCATGATCCAGCGTCCGGTTTACCACCCGTTTACAAATGTGGTAAAAGAAAACGGACGTAAATTAGTCAATAATCCGCTGGTTCTGGAAAATGGAAAATACCATATGGATTACGAAGATATGGAGCGTAAGATTACAGAAGAGCATGTAAAACTATTCCTGCTCTGCAGCCCGCACAATCCAGTGTCCCGCGTTTGGACAAAAGAAGAATTGTGCAAAACAGCTGAAATCTGTAAAAAACATGGTGTTATCATGATCGTAGATGAGATTCACTGTGATTTTGTTTATGATGGATATCATCACACCAGCTTTGGTACATTGAGCGAATACGCAGACAACGCAGTAATCTGCACTGCACCAAGTAAAACATTTAACCTGGCAGAGTTACAACTTTCCAACATCATGATCCAGAATCCGAAATTAAGAAAAACATTCCAGACCGAGATGAACAAAGTATTTTATTCCGATGCAAACCTGTTCGGACAGGTATCCTGCCAGACGGCTTACGAGAACGGCGCTCAGTGGCTGGATGAATTACTGGTATATCTGCAGGGCAATATCCTATATATCCGTGATTATCTGGCAGAGCATCTGCCGAAGGTTCATCTGATCGAGCCGGAGGGAACCTACCTGCTCTGGATGGATTTCCGGGAGTATGGTCTTTCGCCGGAGACATTAAATGCCAGAATTTTAAAAGACGCAAAAATCTGGTTTAACGAAGGTTCTATGTTCGGACCGGAGGGCGCAGGCTTTATGCGGATTAATATCGCAAGCCCGCGCGGTATGATCATTGAGGCGATGGAGCGCCTGTGTGAAACCTTCGGAGACTGATAAGCGCGAGAACGGAGATCAGAATCTGGCTGGCAAGCATTCCCCACAGGTAGGCAGACAGTCCAACCCGTGGAATACCAACAAAAATAAAACCAATGCGTAGGATGGCACCAAGCAGATTGATCAACATGGTAAGAGTAGCTTTTCCAAGTCCATGTAAGATGCTGCACAGCGTACTGGCAAGAAACAGAAACGGACAGATCCAGCTCAACGTTCGTACATAAATACTGGCCAGAGCATTGTGAAACAGATGGATGCCAATCCAGTTTCCGCACAACAGAAAACCGAGCGTACATAACAGTCCGAGGATGATGCAAAGCTGCGTAGTCTTTCGGACTGCTTTTTTTACCAGATCCTGCCGATGGCGGCTGTTGGCCTCAGAAATCGTGGGCAGCAACATAACGGAGAGGGAATTGCTCAGCACACAGGGAAACATAATGGTGGAAAAAACCATGCCGGTCAAAATACCATAAACACTTAAGGCATCACTGTTTGTATAACCAAAATCGCGTAATTTCATCGGAATCAGAATTGCTTCCGCACTTTGACAGATGCTTAACAGGATCCGGTTGCAGGTAAGAGGAACTGCCATGGAGCACAGATTAACGGTGATTTTTGAAATCCGTACAGAGGCAGACGGCGCAGAGATTTTCTGTACCGTCTTTTTTCTGGTTTGAGAGAAGAAAAGGGCTGTCAGAGAGTACAGTGCGCCTGCAAGTTCTCCGAATAAAATACCACAGACAGCAACTTTGGGTGTAGGTGTAAGCCTCTGCTCTGCCAGAATATCAAGAAGAATCCATACGCCGGTAACCCGGACAATCTGTTCCAGAATCTGGGAGATCGCTGGAATGGCAGCCTTCTTTTTCCCATAATAATAGCCGTTGATGCAGGCATGGATGCAGGCAAAGGGCAGAGACCAGGTCATAAGGCGCAGCAAAGTGACGGTTCGAACATCTTCCAAAAGGATCAGACCAATCTGTGGCGCATATGTTTGAATAATCAGGATACAACAACCAGAGAGAGACAGGGAACCAGTCAGACCAGCCAGCAGATAAGCACGGGCCTCGCGGTCGGTTTCGCATTGGGCGCAATAACGGGAAAGGGCAGTCTGAATCCCGGCGGCAGAGATCGAGATGATCAGGGCAAATACCGGAAAAATCAGCTGATAAATTCCGAGACCTTCTGCACCGATGGAGCGGGAAAGGAATATTTTATAATAAAAACCGATGATCCTGCTTATAATTCCGGTCAACGTCAGAAGCAGTGTACCGGAAATGAGCTTATTTTTGAGCGTATTAGTATGTAAAATCATAGAAATATAGCTTGGATTTTTTTATATCATATGCAAATGGGTTATTGGTCAGAACCGGAAGGTAAGGGAGAAGACGATGAAACGATTGGTCTATCTGGATAATGCAGCTACCACACAGCCTTTTCCGGAAGTGCTGGATGCCATGATTCCTTATTACAGCAGATATTACGGAAATCCTTCATCCGGCTATGAACTTGGGGAGGAGAGCAAACGTGCAATGGATTTGTCACGAAAATGTATCGCAGATACACTGCAGGTTGCGCCGGAAACGATTTATTTTACTTCCGGTGGAACGGAGTCAGATAACTGGGCGCTCAGGTTTGCGGTGGGCAGCAGTGGGAAGATGGCACCGCATATCATAACGACGGCTATTGAGCACCACGCAATTTTAAATACATGTAAAAATCTGGAAAAAAGCGGTGTCCGTGTGACGTATCTGCCGGTAAACAAAGATGGACTGGTTTCACCGGAACACGTGAAACGGGCAATCTGCCAGGATACTGTTCTGATTTCTGTGATGTATGCCAATAATGAGATTGGGAGCATTCAACCAATCAGTAAGATTGCGGAAATCGCACATCAAAGAAAGGTGCTGTTTCATACCGATGCCGTGCAGGCTTACGGTCAAATTCCGATTCGGGTAAAAGAAGAAGGAATTGACCTGCTTTCCGCCAGCGGGCATAAATTTAACGGTCCGAAAGGAACAGGATTTTTATATGCCCGAAAAGGATTGAAACTTCAACCGATGATCCATGGCGGTGGACAGGAGCGAAAGATGAGGGCCGGTACCGAGAACGTGCCGGGGATTGTCGGCATCGGAAAGGCAGCATACTGCTCGGCAGAAATTTTAGAAAAAAAGATGCGTTACGAGAGAAAACTGCAGAAATACCTGATCGACCGGATTTTAACTGAGATTCCGGAAAGCTGCCTCAATGGTTCGCTGACGAAACGACTGCCAAACAATATTAATATCAGCATTGCGGGAATAAACGGACCGGCAGTGGTTGCACTGCTGGATCTGGAAGGAATCTGTGCATCTTCCGCATCGGCCTGTTCTGCGGGGATGCAGAAGGCATCCAATGTGCAGCTTGCTATAGGGAAAAGTGAACGTCAAGCATATGAAGCAATACGTTTTACTCTTGGTGTTCATAATACGCGCGAAGAACTCGACTATACCGTAGATGTGCTGAAACAATGTGTAAAAAAACTACGGGATTCTTCTTAAGGTTATAATAATTTAGTACTTTTGAGAAAAAATCGGAGAAATTTTCCTCACTCACTAGACGTTCACTGCCCTCGTTTTGCTTCGGTTTTATCGCGCTCGTTCTCGACTCCTATAAAAGCTGGTCGCCTTCCACTCGCGCAAAAGTCGCAAAACTCAGTCGTTCGCTTAATCGTTCGTCGAGGAAAATTTCTCCGATTTTTTCATTTAAAATACGACAAAAAACTATGCTAGTCATTTTGCTTGCATGGATGAGAACAAATAGTTGCTATTGTTAACGATAAAAATTTGGTTATTAGAGTAATTGTTTCAACGGGGTAGATATAAAATGTATTATGAATGGGAGGATGTGTTTTGAATAATAATGTAGAGATGAGAAATTGGCGAATCCTTCTGTGGCAAGCGATTCAGTAAGTGACTGAGTTTTGCGAGTTTTGCGCGAACGGGAAACGACCAGCTTTTATAGGAGTTGGAAGTGAGCGCGATAAAACCGAAGCAAACCGAAGGTAACGAACGGTTAGCTGACACAGAAGGATTCGCCGATTTCTCTTTAAATTATTAAAATTTTAGCCAACCTAACAAACCGGAATAAATTCCGGTTTCCGTTTCGTAAAGACGGTAAAATAATCAAATCCGGCAGACTTCAAAATTCCCGGAACTTTTTCGAAATCCCATGCAATCTGATCTGGTGCATGTCCATCGGCTCCAACAGTGATAATTTCCCCGCCAAGTTCCCGGTAACGGTGCAAAATCTCTTCCGTAGGATTTGGGTGTCCCAGTCCATATTTAAAACCTGCCATGTTCAATTCAATCCCTTTTCTCCGTGCAATCAGCTGTCTCAGAATCTCATCAATGACATCTTTAAATTTTTCATAAGAATAATCAGTATTCTTATTTGGGCCGTAGCGAACCACATAATCAATATGTCCGTAGACGTCAAATTCATCAAAAGCCGCAATATTTTCCAGAATCGATTCAAAATATTCGCGGTAAGCGGCCTCTTCTGTGCGTTCTTCGTAATACTCAGGGTAGTAAGGATCAATACCATGTACAACATGGGAAGATCCGATTACAAAATCAAAATCCTCTGCCTGCAGCAGGTCGTGATGTCTTTTTGCCAGATGCGGCTGCAATCCAAGTTCAATGCCATGATTGATTTTGATCGAATCTGAAAAATCAGCCTGTAACTGACAGATTTCTTTTTTGTATTGTACAAAATCAATCGTGAATAAATCCGGTTCATCCGGGTAATCATAATCAAGGTGATCCGTAATGCAGATTCCAGCCAGATTTTTTGCGATAGCAGAGTGTACCATGGCAGCCGGATCAGCATCACTGTCCCCTGAAAAATATGTGTGCATATGTGTATCCCAAAGCATAAAAACAGCTCCTTTCAAAGTAGTCATAAGGCTTATATTGTATATTATGCAAAATATAAACCAGCATAAACAGCGCAGTTACGCGGTTTCATGAAACTATGATAAACACAGCACTATATTTTTGTCAATCCAATCCGTGCATTTTGAATAGGAAAAATGATCAAAATTCTAAAAAAAGGGAAAAGTTTTGTGCAAATAGCATAAAAGGCAGATTAGTTTCTTGGAATAAAACATCAATACTGAAAAATAACTATTGGGAAAACTTGTACAAATTGCTTAAAAAAGAGAAAAAAAGAAACAAGATGGTGAAAAAATTAACAAAGTTAAAATAAGCGGTTGAAAAGTATTGAAAAACTCAGTCATATTCGTTAAAATATAAGCAGATTGGATGAGTCATCAATGAACAGATAACAGATGAGACATCCAAAAATAAACCACCGGATGATCCGGATACATTTTAATTCTAGGAGGAATGAAAAAATGGCAGTAAAAGTAGCAATTAATGGATTTGGACGTATTGGACGTCTTGCTTTCAGACAGATGTTTGGTGCAGAGGGATATGAAATCGTTGCAATCAACGATCTGACAAGCCCGAAAATGCTTGCTCATTTATTAAAATATGACTCTTCTCAGGGTAAATATGCAAAAGCTGATACAGTTTCTGCAGGTGAGGATTCTATCACAGTTGATGGAAAAGAGATCAAAATCTACAAAGAGCCAGATGCAAATAATTGCCCATGGGGTGCTTTAGATGTAGACGTAGTTTTAGAGTGTTCCGGATTCTACACATCCAAAGAAAAAGCACAGGCTCATATCAATGCAGGTGCTAAGAAAGTTGTTATTTCCGCTCCGGCTGGAAACGACCTTCCTACAGTAGTTTACAACGTAAACCATGACGTATTAACAAAAGAAGATACAATTATTTCCGCAGCTTCTTGTACAACAAACTGCCTTGCTCCGATGACAAAGGCATTAAACGACCTTGTTAAAATCAAATCCGGTATCATGTGTACAATCCACGCTTACACAGGCGATCAGATGACACTTGACGGACCGCAGAGAAAAGGCGATTTAAGAAGAAGCCGTGCTGCAGCAGTTAATATTGTTCCAAACAGCACAGGTGCTGCAAAAGCAATCGGTCTGGTAATTCCAGAGTTATCCGGTAAATTAATCGGAGCTGCTCAGCGTGTACCGACCCCTACAGGTTCTACAACAATCTTAAATGCAGTTGTTGAAGGTAACGTAACAGTTGATGAAATCAACGCAGCTATGAAAGCAGCTTCCAACGAGTCCTTCGGTTACAACGTAGATGAGATCGTTTCTTCCGATATCGTAGGAATGACATATGGTTCTCTCTTTGATGCAACTCAGACAATGGTTCTTCCGTTAGATAACGGAACAACTCAGGTTCAGGTTGTTTCCTGGTATGACAATGAGAACAGCTACACAAGCCAGATGGTTCGTACAATCAAATACTTCGCAGAGTTAGCATAATCGATACTCTATAAAGTATAACAAAGACTCACTGCAGGGTCCGGTCTTTTGGACCGGGCTCTGTTTTTTGATTTGCGATGCAAATCAAAAAACAGAGCCATTAGAAATGCGCACTCGCATAAGATGAAAATTGCTTCTCATATGCTCGGCGCAACAAGAAAAGTATGCATAGATAAGTTACAAATAAGGTTAGATTATGCATGCATATTTTCTTGATCTTTATATTTTTCCTAAATTAAGTATATAAACAGGATAAGGAGACGATATCATGGGATTAAATAAAAAAACAGTAGATGATATTAACGTAAAAGGACTCAGAGTTCTTTGCAGATGCGACTTTAACGTACCGTTAAAGGATGGCAAGATTACAGATGAGAACCGTCTTGTTGCAGCTCTTCCGACAATCAAAAAACTGATTGCTGACGGTGGAAAAGTAATTCTCTGCTCCCACCTTGGCAAAGTAAAAACAGAAGAAGATAAAAAGACAAAAACTCTTGCACCGGTTGCAGCACGTTTATCCGAACTGTTAGGACAGGAAGTAAAATTTGCAGCTGATCCGGAAGTTGTAGGACCGAACGCAAAAGCTGCTGTAGAAGCTATGAAAGACGGCGATGTGATCCTTCTTGAGAATACACGTTTCAGACCGGAAGAGACAAAGAACGGAGAGGCTTTCTCCAAAGATCTCGCTTCCATCTGCGATGTATTTGTGAATGATGCATTTGGTACCGCTCACAGAGCGCACTGCTCTAACGTAGGTGTTGCAGGTCTGGTTGATACAGCTGTTGTTGGTTACTTAATGCAGAAGGAAATTGACTTCCTTGGAAATGCAGTAAATAATCCAGAAAGACCATTCGTAGCAATCCTTGGCGGTGCAAAAGTTGCAGATAAATTAAATGTAATTTCCAATCTGCTTGAAAAATGCGATACTCTGATCATCGGTGGAGGTATGGCATTTACATTCCTGAAAGCAAAAGGATATGAGGTAGGAAACTCCTTAGTAGATGATACAAAGATCGATTACTGCAAAGAGATGATGGACAAAGCTGAGAAACTTGGCAAGAAATTACTTCTCCCAATCGATACTACAATCGCAGATGGTTTCCCGAATCCGATTGATGCAGAGATCGCAGTAGAAGTTGTTGCATCTGATGCAATTCCGGCTGACAAAGAAGGTCTTGATATCGGAACAAAAACAGCTGAGTTATATGCAGATGCAGTAAAATCCGCAAAAACAGTTGTATGGAACGGACCGATGGGCGTATTCGAGAACCCAATCCTTGCAAAAGGTACCATTGCAGTTGCAAAATCTCTTGCAGAGACAGATGCTACAACAATCATCGGTGGTGGTGATTCCGCAGCAGCTGTAAACCAGCTTGGATTTGGTGACAAGATGACACATATTTCCACAGGTGGCGGAGCTTCTCTGGAATTCCTTGAAGGAAAGGAATTGCCAGGCGTAGCAGCAGCAAATGACAAGTAAATTTTCCATAAATTCAATGATTACTGCGTTAGGAAATGTTCGGCGTACTACTCTGTACGCCTTCACATTCCCTGCCTTGTACTAATTGAATTTCTGAAAAAATTATATATCAATCCCATATATGAAATAATTGCTTCGTTAGATGAGACTTGACGTACCTCTATGTACGTTTGCGTCTCATCTGCCTGGCACTGATTCCATATCTGGAATTTTTGGAGATTTATGTATTGAATTGAAATGTAAGGAGAAAAGAGCGAAATGGCTAGAAAGAAAATTATCGCAGGTAACTGGAAAATGAATAAAACACCGAGCGAAGCAGTTGCTCTGGTGAACGAGTTAAAACCGTTAGTGGCAAATGAGGATGTAGATGTAGTATTCTGTGTACCGGCTATCGATATCATCCCGGCTATGATTGCTGCAAAAGACAGCAACATCTGCATTGGTGCAGAGAACATGTATTTCGAGGAGAGTGGCGCTTATACAGGTGAAATTTCCCCGAATATGTTAGTTGACGCAGGTGTAAAATACGTTGTTCTTGGACATTCTGAGAGAAGAGAGTATTTTGCAGAGACAGATGAGAATGTAAATAAAAAAGTGCTGAAAGCTTTCGAACATGGCATTACACCGATCATCTGCTGTGGCGAGACTCTGACACAGAGAAAACAGGGCATCTACCTTGACTGGATCCGCATGCAGATTAAGATTGCGTTCCAGAATGTAACTGCAGATCAGGCAAAAACAGCAGTGATCGCTTACGAGCCAATCTGGGCAATCGGAACCGGTGAGACAGCTACTTCTGATCAGGCAGAGGAAGTATGCGGCGCAATCCGTGCATGCATCGCTGAAGTTTATGATGAGGCTACTGCAGAAGCAATCCGCATCCAGTACGGCGGATCTGTAAACGCAGGAAATGCAGCTGAGTTATTTGCAAAACCGGACATCGATGGTGGTCTGGTAGGCGGCGCTTCACTGAAAGCTGACTTCGGCAAAATTGTTAACTATAATAAATAAGAAAATATTAACAATGCTTTTACAATTCAGAGCCATCCGCAAGACCGTTTGGCTCTGAATTTATCTCAGTCGAGAAGACTTCCGCTTCTGCAAGTGGTAAGTAATAACAAGTCTTTCTCAGTGGGAATACAATCTCCGACTGAGATAACATTTTAACAGGAGTTCAATGATACAGATATTTTGGAGGAAAACATGAGTAAAAGACCAGTCGTATTAATGGTTTTAGATGGATATGGCTTAAATGATAATCCGGAAGGAAACGCTATTGCAATGGCAAAAACTCCGGTAATGGACAGCCTGATGAAAGACTATCCCTTTGTAAAGGGTGCCGCATCAGGTCTGGCAGTTGGTCTGCCGGACGGTCAGATGGGAAACTCTGAAGTTGGACATATGAACATCGGCGCAGGCCGTATCATTTATCAAGATCTGACCAGAATCACAAAAGCAATCGAAGATGGTGATTTCTTTGAAAACAAAGGATTGCTGACAGCGATTGAAAACTGCAAGAAAAACAATTCTGACCTGCATCTGTGGGGACTGTTATCTGATGGAGGTGTACACAGCCACATTACACATCTGTACGGCCTTCTTGAAATGGCAAAAAAACATGGTCTGACAAACGTCTATGTACACGCATTTTTGGATGGCCGT
>Ga0129312_1001625_pt1 | contig 12700 bp, 9 predicted proteins | sample O827metagenome_FD_94434 | JGI IMG/M metagenome (GOLD analysis project Ga0129312, IMG submission 94434) | Orangutan group fecal microbial communities from Wisconsin, USA - O827 metagenome | ecosystem: Host-associated > Mammals > Digestive system > Large intestine > Fecal | place: USA: Wisconsin... | reverse complement strand
CGCCCTTGACAATCCTAAAGAAGAAGTCGAAGCACAAAAAAGCTAGCGCTGCGCCAGTCGGCGCTATCGCTTTAACGCTTTTTTCGCTTCTCCATTTATAGCCCCTCAGTCGCTGCGCGACAGCTCCCCCCGGGGGAGCAAGCGCAGCAGCTGCCGTTTCCCGTTACGACCCCTCCCGTGAAAATAGCGTTTGTCGCGCTCCGCAGAGCGCGACAAACGCGAAGTTAAAAATAATTTTTCCGCTGAAAATATCCAGAGCGGCAGCGGAGGATATTCAAAATCGTTTTTTTCTGCAATTGCGATGTCGGAACGCCCATTGTAGGCACTTTCGATGATTCTAACAAAAAATCGCCGCAAAAATTGGATGGTAATTCTAAAAGGATTCCAACACAAAACCGTAAAACTGTGATATAATCATAAATACAGACAAGATGCAAAGGGGGTAGTCTGCCCCCTTTTGCATTTCCGAAAAAAACTTTAGGAGGCGAGGCCCAATGGCACAGATCCGTTCCAAGCCCTTCGGTGTGACCAAAGAGGGCGCTAATGTTACCGAGTACATCCTCTCGAACCCCGGCGGAATGTCCGTCAGTGTGCTGGATTACGGCTGCGTGATCAAAAATATCATTGTCCCGGCCAAAAACGGCCCGGTGGATGTGGTGCTGGGTCACGACACCATGGCAGATTACGAGAACGACTTCACCTCGTCCGGCAGCACCTGCTGCGGTGCCTTTGTGGGACGCTACGCCAACCGCATCGAGAACGCCGTCTTTACCTTGGGCGGCAAGACCTACCAGCTGGAAAAAAACTGCGGTGAGCACCATCTGCACGGCTGCTTTTCCCGGAAAATCTATGAGGTGAAATACTTCGGCGATACCCTGCTGATGGAGGCTGTAAGCCCCGACGGCGAGGACGGCTTTCCCGGCACCCTGAAGATCGCGGTGCGCTATACCCTCACCGATGACAACACCTTCCGCATGGACTACCGTGTGTCCTCGGACGCCGACACCCTTGTAAACCTGACCAACCACAGCTACTTCAATCTGGACGGCGGCGGCGACGTGCTGAACCAGAAGCTGCGCATCTACGCCTCCCGCTATCTGGAGGGCAACAATACCACCTGTCCCACCGGCAATATCCTGCCCGTGGCAAACACCCCCATGGACTTTACCGCCGGTAAAACCATCGGCAGGGAGATCGACACCGGCTTCTCCCAGACCACCATGGTGGGCGGCGGCTACGACCACTGCTATGTCATCGACCGCGCACGCGGCTCCAGCCAGAGCATCTGCGCATGGGCTACCAGCGATAAGACCGGCATCAGCATGAAGCTGTACACCACCCAGCCGGGCATCCAGCTGTACACCGGCAACTTTTTGCAGGACTGCCCTGCTCCGGGCAAGGGCGGCGAGCCCCTGCGGAAATACGGTGGCTTTGCCTTGGAGACCCAGCACTATCCGTGCAGCCCCTCTCACCCGGAGTTCCCCTCCACGGTGCTGCGGGCAGGCAAGGTGTTCCGCGCCACCACTACCCTGCGGTTCTTCACCGGCAAGCAGTGCGGAAAGCTTTAAAAAATGATACACCACGCAAAAACGTCTGCTCCGGCAGACGTTTTTTGCGTGGCAGGATGTTCCCTGCGGGAAATGATGTTGTCCTGCGGACAAATGATGTGTGCCTTACGGCACAATGGCCGCCTGCGGCGGCTGCATCATTTCCGGCGCAGCCGGAACATCATTGCACAGCACATCATTTGCCGCACAGCGGCAAACCTCATTGCGCAGCTGCGCTATTTCTATGTTTTGCACAAACGGCGCATTCTCTCCATGTGAAAAGTGCGAAAAATCTCTGTCAATCAAAAGTGTAATGCGCGAAGATGCAACAAAAATATATCTGAATAAAGAAAGCGCCCCTTGCAGTCGGCGGCAAAAAGCGGTATGCTTTAAGCAGACCGGGAAGCGCCCGGCGCAAAGAGAAAAAAGCAATAAATGATATGTGAGAGAGGTACTCGGCTATGGCAATTTTGGTTTCCGGCGGTGCCGGCTACATCGGCAGCCACACCTGCATCGAACTGTTGAACGCTGGCTACGATATCGTGGTGGCAGATAACTATTATAACGCTTCCCCCGTGGTTCTGGACCGGGTCAAGCAGATCACCGGCAAGGATTTCCGCTTCTATAATGCAGACATGACCCGCCGCGAGGACGTGGAGAAGATCTTCTCCGAGTGCCCGGACATCACCGCCGTCATCCAGTTTGCAGCTTACAAGGCTGTGGGCGAGAGCGTGTCCAAGCCCATCGAGTACTACTACAATAACCTCAACTGCACGCTGGTCATTCTGGACGTGATGCGCCATCATGACTGCCACAACTTCGTGTTCAGTTCCTCCGCTACCGTCTATGGCGACCCCGCCAGTGTGCCCATCACCGAGGACTTCCCCGTGGGTGCTACCACCAACCCCTACGGCACCACCAAGGCTTTCACCGAGCGCATTCTGCAGGACGTCTGCAAGGCGGACCCCAGCCTGAATGTGGCGCTGCTGCGCTACTTCAACCCCATCGGTGCCCACAAGAGCGGCCTGATCGGCGAGGACCCCAACGGCATCCCCAACAACCTGATGCCCTACATCGCCAAGGTGGCTGTGGGCAAGCTGGAAAAGGTGCATGTCTTTGGCAACGACTACCCCACCCCGGACGGCACCGGTGTGCGTGACTACATCCACGTTGTGGATCTGGCCCGGGGCCATGTGTGCGCCATCCGCAAGCTGGAGACCGGCTGCGGTCTCTTCATCTGCAATCTGGGCACCGGCAAGGGTTACAGCGTGCTGGATGTCATCCATGCTTTCTCCAAGGCCTGCGGCAAGGAGATCCCCTACGTCATCGATCCCCGCCGCCCCGGCGATATCGCCGAGTGCTACGCCGACCCCACCAAGGCCAAGAACGAGCTGGGCTGGGTGGCTGAGTACGGCATCGAGGAAATGTGCGCCGACAGCTGGAACTGGCAGAAGAACAACCCCGATGGCTACCACACCGTGAAGTAATCATGATTTGAACCGGAGCACCGCATATTCTCGCCCGAGAGTGTGCGGTGCTTTTTTGTGCAAACTCCCTCTGGCATGGTGGGAAAGTTTCTCATTGCACTTGAAACCTTAGCGACAAGGCTAACGGCGTGCGCCCTCTCCGTCATCGCTGCGCGATGCCACCTCTCCCAAAGGGAGAGGCAAGAGCACTGCCGGAAGCTTTCTCATTACACCTAATACTTTAGCAACGAGCCTGACGGCTTGGCTCTCCCTTCGGGAGAGCTGGCGCGGGAGCGCCTGAGAGGGCGGCCGTCCCCTTGAGGGCCCACTCTCCTATATTCTCTATTGACATCCGCTATTAGTTAGTCTATACTACATTTGTTAACACAGACTAACACACAAGAACGGTACATATAAAGAAGGCAAACAGATATGACGTTAAAAGAGTTACAGATCGGCAAAAGCGCCATAGTGGATGCTGTGGGCGGTGCGGGCGCACTGCGGCAGCATTTTCTGGATATGGGACTGATCCCCGGGGCGGAGGTCACACTGGTAAAGCTGGCACCCATGGGCGACCCCATGGAGTTGCGCATCCACGGCTATGAGTTGACCCTGCGTCTGGATGACGCAGCACAGATCACCGTGACCCCCACCGAAAAGACCCCGGCGGTGCACGCCCCGGTGGACGGAAAGATGGTGGAGCACCCGGGTCTTGGCGAGGGCGGTAAGTACCACACCAAGGAGGGGGAGCATCCCCTGCCGGAGGATAAGACCCTGACCTTTGCGCTGGCGGGCAACCAGAACTGCGGCAAGACCACCCTGTTCAACCAGCTTACCGGTTCTAATCAGCACGTTGGCAACTTTCCGGGCGTGACGGTGGACCGCAAGAGCGGTGCCATCAAGGGTCACCCGGAGACCGAGGTCACCGACCTGCCGGGCATCTACTCCATGTCCCCCTATTCCAGCGAGGAGATCGTCACCCGGCAGTTCATCATTGGCGAAAAGCCCACCGGCATCATCAATATCGTGGACGCCACCAACATCGAGCGCAACCTCTACCTGACCATGCAGCTGATGGAACTGGACATCCCCATGGTGCTGGCGCTGAACATGATGGACGAGATGCGCGGCAACGGCGGCACGGTGCGCATCAACAAGATGGAAGCCATGCTGGGCATCCCGGTCATCCCCATTTCCGCCGCCAAGAACGAGGGCGTGGACGAACTGGTAGACCACGCCGTCCATGTGGCAAAGTATCAGGAGCGCCCCGGGCGCATGGATTTTTGCAGCGAGGACGACCACGGCGGCGCGGTGCACCGCTGCATCCACGGCATCCTGCACCTGATAGAGGATCACGCCAAGGCGGCGGGCATCCCGGTGCGGTTTGCTGCCACCAAGCTGGTGGAGGGCGACCCCCGCATTGAGGAAGCGCTCAAGCTGGACCAAAACGAAAAAGAAATGATCGAGCATATCATCGTGCAGATGGAGCAGGAGCGCGGGCTGGACCGCGCCGCCGCCATTGCAGATATGCGGTTCTCCTTTATTCAGGAACTGGTAGCGCAGACGGTGGTCAAGCCCCACGAAAGCAAGGAGCAGCTGCGCTCCAACCGCATCGACAAGTTCCTTACCGGCAAGTACACCGCCATCCCGGCGTTTATCGCCATCATGGGTCTGGTGTTCTTCCTCACCTTCAACGTCATCGGCTTGTTCTTCCAGAACCTCATGGAAATGGGCATCGACGCCCTGACCGGCGTTGTGGACACCGCCCTGACCAACTGGAACGTCAACGCGGCGGTGCACTCGCTGGTCATCGACGGCATCTTTACCGGCGTGGGCAGCGTGCTGAGCTTTCTGCCCATCATCGTGGTGCTGTTCTTCTTCCTCTCCATGCTGGAGGATACCGGCTACATGGCGCGTGTCGCCTTTGTGATGGATAAGCTGCTGCGCCGCATCGGCCTTTCCGGCCGCAGCATCGTGCCCATGCTTATCGGCTTTGGCTGCACCGTGCCCGGCGTGATGGCAAGCCGCACCCTGCCCTCGGAGCGCGACCGCAAAATGACCATCCTGCTCACCCCGTTCATGAGCTGCTCCGCAAAGCTGCCCATTTACAGCCTGTTTGCGGTGGCGTTCTTCCCCAAGTACGCGGGGCTTGTGATGGTGCTGCTGTACTTCACCGGCATCTTGGTGGGCGTGCTGGCGGCGCTGCTGCTCAAGAGCACCGTGTTCAAGGGCGAGGCCGTGCCCTTTGTCATGGAACTGCCCAACTACCGCCTGCCCGGCCTGAAAAACGTGGCGCAGCTGCTGTGGGAAAAGGCACGGGACTTCTTGCAGAAGGCCTTTACGGTCATCTTTGCCGCTACCATCGTCATCTGGTTCTTGCAGAACTTTGATTTGCAGCTGCGGCTGACCGCCGACCCGCAGGCCAGCATTCTGGCACGCATCGCGGGCGATATCGCCCCGCTGTTTGCCCCGCTGGGCTTTGCGGACTGGCGCATCTCCACCGCCCTTATCACCGGCTTTATGGCCAAGGAGAGCGTGGTGTCCTCGCTGCTCATCCTCTTCGGCTCTACCGCAGCCCTGACCGCGGCCCTCACCCCGGCGCAGGCCGCACCGCTGCTGGTGTTCTGCCTGCTGTACACCCCCTGCATCGCGGCGGTGGCCTCGGTCAAGCGGGAGCTTGGCGGCAAGTGGGCTACCATCATGGTGGTCAACCAGTGCGCCGTGGCATGGCTGTGCGCCCTGCTGGTGCGTCTGGTCGCCGTGGCGGTGTTCTGAAATACTGGTTCGATTTTTGGGTCCTGAAAAGCCGCAGGCTTTTCAGGACCCTTTTTTCTCTTGACATCTCTCCTTATCTGCACTATAATACTTCAAAAATGAACTATCTATATAAGAACAAAAGGAGCGCCCCATGAACCCTACCATAGAGATCACCTTCAAGGCCGCGCAGGCTTACAACGCCATGTGCAAGCCGCTGTGTCAGGAGTTAAAGCTGCCACAGACCGCCTTTGATATCCTGATGTTTCTGGCAAACAACCCGGACTGCACCACCGCCCGGGATATCGTGGAGATCCGCAAGATCAAGGCAAATCTCGTTTCGGTAAACGTGGACCGTCTGGTGCAGGAGGGGTATCTGGAGCGCCGCGCCGTGGCGGGCGACCGCCGCAAGACCCAGCTGCTGTGTACCGAAAAGGCGCAGCCGGTCATCGCGCGGGGACGCGAAGTGCAGGAGCGCTTTTTTGCCCGCCTGCTGGACAACACGGACGCTCCCACCCGGGAGGCATTCTTCCGCACCATGGAGGTCATCGGGAAAAATCTGGACGAGATCCTGCTGCAATTTTCATAAGGCTTGATACAGCCAATGCCGGGCGGTCTGCGGACTGTCCGGCGTTGTTTTTTGTCCTCTGTGAAAAAGGGACACCGGAGCGTCCGCAGACGCTCCGGTGTCCCGAAATTCAAAAGATTTTTCCGCTATTGATGCGCAAAGCGAAGCGGAGCGCATTCCAAACCGTCAGCGCTTACTTGCTCTCTACCTTTTCCTCGATGGTGGAGTGGTCGATGACCCAATCGGTAGCCTTGCGGATGCCCTCGTTGCGGCGCAGGGCGGCGATGTCGGTGTTAGCCTTGATCTCCTCGACCGTCTTTTTGGTCTTTTCGGCGCGCTCTGCCAGCTGCTTGTCGATCTCCTCGTCGGTGGGCAGCAGGTTCTCCTGCTGTGCGATCTGCAGCAGCGCCATGCGGGCGCGGGTGTTCTTCTCTGCGGCGGCGTGCACCTTGGCGGTAAAGCTCTCGCGGGTCTCGTGGATCTGGCTCAGGTAGGTGTTCAGGCTCATGCGCTGCATCTGCAGCTGCTGCTGGATGACCTGCATCTGCTGCTGGTAGGCATTTTCCACCAGAACACTGGGGATCTCGCCCTCTGCGGCATCGGCCAGCTGACCAAGGATCATGTCCTTGGCGTGGTTCAGCGCACCACCGTGGCGGCCGTCGAACAGCTGCTGCTTCACGAAGGCGCGGTACTCCTCCATGGTCTCCTTGCCCATCTTCTTAGCAAAGTCGCTGTTCAGGGCGGGCAGCTGACGCACGCACACGTCATGCAGCTTGATCTTGAACACAGCGGGCTTGCCTGCCAGCTCCTTGCCGTGGTAGTTCTTGGGGAAGGTGACGTTGATCTCGAACTCGTCCCCTGCCTTGTGACCCAGAATGCCGTCCTCAAAGCCGGGGATCATGCGGCCGCTGCCCAGCTGCACGGACTGATCTTTTGCCGTGCCGCCCTCAAAGGGCACGCCGTCCAGAAGGCCCTCAAAGTCCATGTGCACCACATTGCCCTTTACAGCGGGACCCTTGTGGGGCACCAGCTCGGCGGCGTAGTTGCGGCGGCGCTCCAGCACCGCGTCGATCTCCTTGTCGGTCACCTCCGGGGTGACGCACTGGGAGGTAAAGCCGGTGGTCTTGGTCAGCTTCAGCTCGGGCTGCAGCGCCACGGTGGCGGTAGCCACAAAGCCTTCGTCCTTCTTCACGCTTACCAGATCGTAGCTGGGATCATCTACCGGCGCAAAGCCGTGTTCTTTCAAAGCAGCCTCGTACAAAGCAGGCACATCCTGATCCATCAGATCGTTGATGGCATCGTACCAGAAGGTGTGCTCGCCGCGGTCAGCCTCGATCTGTGCGCGGTCGGCCTCGCCCTTCTGGAAGCCCTTGATGGTATAAGTGGCGCGGGTGCGCTCATAGACCGCATTGGAGGCGGCCTCCAGTTCCTCAGCCGTAGCGCTGAAGGTCATTTTGCAGACACTCTTTTCAGGAGTTTCCACGCTTACCAGTTTCATAGGATCTACCCTCCGTGTTGTTCCCTTGGCGGCAGGGCGGCGCTGCAAGGCAGCAGCCGGAACGCCATTTTGGGGACATTTTCAAACATTAGTAAAGTTATTATAGCACAAGTGCAGCAAAAGCGGTATAATAAACTTGATAAAAATGTGCCGTTTTGGCAATTTTAGTCCATTTCAGCAGAAAAAACTGTGTTTTGCGGCAGCAGCCGCGCCAAAGTGGGAAAACCCTCAGGAAAGGAAGGCTGTCCCCTATGCGATTATTTGATGTTCTGGGCCCGGTGATGATCGGACCCTCCTCCAGCCACACTGCCGGTGCGGCAAAGATCGGCTATACCGCCCAGAAGCTTCTGGGCGAGGTTCCGGCGCGGGCAGAGATCGGCCTGTACGGCAGCTTTGCCACCACCGGCAAGGGGCACGGCACCGACCGTGCACTGGTGGCAGGGCTTTTGGGTCTGCGCCCGGATGACCCCCGCCTGCCGGACAGCTTTGCGCTGGCGGAGCAGCAGGGGATGCAGTTCAGCATCCACCCAGTAGAGCTGCGCTCTGCCCACCCTAACACCGCCGTGCTCACCCTGACCAGCCGCACCGGGCGGCAGCTTTCGCTCAAGGCGGCCTCGGTGGGCGGCGGACGCATCCGTGTCACGGAAATTGACGGCGTACCGGCGGATTTCGGCGGGGACAGCAACACCCTGATCATCCACAACGAGGACACCCCCGGCTGCATTGCCGAGGTGACCATGGCGCTGGCGCTGCGGCGCATCAATATCGCGTCCATGCAGGTGTTCCGCGCCACCGCAGGCGGCTATGCGGTGATGGTGCTGGAGTGCGATTCCCACATCCCTCACCCGCTGGAGCGGCAGCTTGCAGTGATGCCGGGTCTGCTGAAGATGACCTGCCTGAACGTAGACGAGCCGGAAGAAACGGAGGAATGAGCCATGGCATTTTTGTCCTGTGAAGAGATGCTTGCCGCCGCCCGCAGCCAGAAGATTTCGCTGGCAGAAGCGGTGCTGCGCAGCGACTTGGAGGAGAGCCGCCTGACCGAAGCGCACAGCCGCGCCGCCATGCGGCATTTGTGGCAGGTGATGCAGGCCACCAGTCAGGAATACGACCCCGCGCAGCGCAGCCGCAGCGGCCTTTCCGGCGGCGATGCCGCCAAGGTGGAGCAGGCGTGGCAGCAGGGGCGCCTGCTGGGCGACGACTATCTGGCCGCAGTAACAGCGGAAGCCCTAAAAACCGCTGAGTGCAACGCCTGCATGAAGCGCATCGTGGCCGCGCCCACGGCGGGCAGCTGCGGGGTGCTGCCCGCCGTGCTGCTGCCGCTGGCGCGCGCCGGACAGGCAGACGAGGATGCCGTCTGCGATGCGCTGTATGTGGCGGCAGGCTTTGGGCAGGTCATCGCCGCCCGCGCCACGCTGGCGGGCGCAGAGGGCGGCTGTCAGGCCGAGGTAGGCGCTGCCAGTGCCATGGCCGCCGCCGCCCTGTGTAACCTGAAGGGTGGCACCCCGGAGCAGTGCGCCGCTGCCGCCGCCATGGCGCTGGGCAACCTGCTGGGTCTGGTCTGCGACCCCGTGGCGGGTCTGGTAGAGGTGCCCTGCATCAAGCGCAACGTGGTGGGCGCGGTGAACGCAGTCTCCTGCGCCAATATGGCGCTGGCTGGGGTGGACTACGCCATCCCCTGCGACGAGGTCATCGACGCCATGGGCCGCGTGGGCAGTCTGCTCTCCCCCGACCTGCGCGAGACCGGTCAGGGCGGCCTTGCCGCTACTCCCACCGGCGTAAAAATCGCCCGTCAGCTGGCGCAGGAGGACTGAGCGCTGCACAACTCTCCCCGCCCGGCGGGCGAAAACCGGCTGAAACACCGCTTTTCGCACCGAAGCGGCAAAAGGTTTACAGAAAAATCAAAGAAAAGACGTTCTTTTTCGGAAAATATAAAATTATTTTAAAAAAGTTGTTGACAAACCCCGCTCTTCGTGATAAAATACATCATGTTCCGAACGGAACGTATGCGTTGGTAGCTCAGCTGGATAGAGTGACTGACTACGAATCAGTAGGCCGGGGGTTCGAGTCCCTTCCATCGCACCAGAAAATGCCGTGAAATCGAAAGATTTCATGGCTTTTTTGTTTTTCTGGCAGAGTCTGCACACTTTTGCACATCTCCTGCACACTTTACAAAAAAGCCATGAACTCTTTGCATCGCTTGCACAGCGTGTATTTCGCTGCACAAAAAAGAGGATTTTACGCGAAGAGCACCCGCGTCAGCTCGCGGCGTTCCTCTGCGTCCATCTGCCGGATGGCTTCAAGGATCATTTTGCCTGTGATTTTTGTTGCCACCGGCGTTTTGTTTTCCGGGGGTTCCTGCGGCTTTGCTCCTGCCACATCCTGCGAGTAGAAGTCGGCTTCGATCTTCTCGGTCAACTCCAACCGGGGCTTGTCCTGCGTGTGGGCGTAGGTGTCCATCAGGACGGTGGCGGTTGCATGGCCGGTGTTGCCCTGCACCGACTTGAAGTCACCGCCAGATTGCAGCAGCTGGTAGGTGGCACTGGAGTGGCGCAGACCGTGGAACACGATCTTCTCAAACTCCGGGTGCTCTGCCCGCCACATACGGTACCACTTCGTCAGAACGTCCGGTGCAATGGGTAAGCCGTCTGGTAAGCGGAACAGCTGACCGCAGTTGCTGTACTTTTCCGGGGCGCTCTGCTCGTCCTGCTTCATCTTTTCCAGCCATGCCAGAAGCTCCTCTTTCAAGGGCTTGGTCATGTACAGGATGCGGTTGGACTTTTTGGTCTTAGTCCGCTTGAGGATCAGCGAGGACTTGCTCCCCTCCCGTCTGTCCGGGAAGGTGTGGTAGATCTGGGTGGGGTCGATCTTGGACAAGGCGACCTTGTCGGCACGCTGCATGGATTTGTTCACCGAGATGGTTCCCCGTCCGTCTGCTGCATCAAAGTCGAGGTCTCCCGGCTGCAAGCCGAGGATCTCACCCTCTCGCAAGGAGAGGATCATGCTCATGTGCACTGCCAGATGCAGGGCGGGGTTCTCGATGGTCTGCAGCGCCGCCAACATGGTGCGCTCATCCCAGATGGTGCGTTCTTCGGTATTGATCTTGGGGGCTTCACGGGGAGTAGGCGATTTGTGGATCAGATCCCAGTCAACGGCATACGAAAAGGCAGTTTTCAGGAGCGTGTGGACTTCGTGAATGGACGTGCTGGATAACAGCCGTTTCTTCTGATTTTCCGTCAGCTCCTGCTTCTCGCCGTGAACGTACTGACCGCAAGGGGTCTGGCTCAGGGTGGCGTAGAACTGCTCAATGTCGTAGGTGCGGAGGTCTTGCACCTTCCGCTTTCCGATATACGGTACGATGAGGTTCTGCACCATCGCCACAGATTGGGTGTAGGTCTTGGGAGACCACTTGTGCTTGCTGGACTGAATGGGAATCCACTTGTACAGCATCTCCTCCACCGTCATTGCATCGGGCACGAGGAAGGTGCCGTCTAGCAGCTCCTTCTCCACCGTGATCTTGCGCTCCTGCGCTTCAGCCTTGGTCTTGAAGGTTTCCCAGCCCTTGCAGGGCTTGCCAGCGTGGTCTTTATAGTTGTATCGGACGGAATACGTGTTGCCACGTTTCATAATAGATGCCATAGATATTCCCTCCCTCAGACCGCTGCAAACCAATCGTCGAAGCTCTGCTTGCTTACCCGGATGCTGGTACCGAGGCGGATCACCTTGAAGTCTTTCGTGGTGTTGCACAGGTTGTACGCAGCGCGGTTGGAGATCGCCAGCAGTTGGGCGATCTCGTCCACCCGGTAGACAAGCGGGACGTGTCGGATGGTTGTGCGTGTCTGGTCAGAAGGTTCTACGGCAGGGTTTTGGGACAATTCCATTGTAGGGGATTCGGGCACGATTTTCAAGTCTTCGCGGGTCAGTTCAGTCGAGTTTTTGCGGACATTTTTCATAGGCATGTCTCCTTTGCACTTCTCCAAACCCGGCGCAGCTCTCTTTGAGCGGCAACCTTTATGGGCTGGTAATATGTAAGGGCCTGCTGCTCCTGACCCGAAGCAGCAACCCGTAGAAAAGTGCGAAGAACTTGAATTTACGCGTCCCACGCGCCCCAAACTACACAAAAGTACCTTTCTATGTTGGTTTTATAGGGCGCATGGCTGGATTGTACGCGCCCTCTTGGGGCGCGTCTTGGTTTCTTTCGCGCCCCGAAGGGCGTTTTGCTGCCCCACATCCGCCCGGAAAGGGCAGATACGCGCCCGAAGAAAACAGCGATAACAGGTCGAAACCGCTGATTCGGGGCGCGTAGGGCGCGAGATTTTCACTTTTTGCATATTTTTAAGCAGCGGCAAAGGCGGGGTGGACGCATACACCCCGGAAGCCGCGATACTTCCCCTCGATGTGCTTGGAGAAGGTCAGACCATACTTCCCGGAATTTTTCAGCAGGAACTGACTGAACTTCTTTTGCGGAACAGGCGATTCCAGATTATCCTCGCACCACTTGGTATAGGCGCGGTAGAGATAGGTGGAGCGTTCCTCGGTGTCGGGCTTGAAGCGGATATACGCACTGGCCTGCATAAACTGGGTCAGATTATCGCTGTCCGCCATGGCTGCTTCGAGGTTCTGGATGGAGCGTTCGCTGATGGTGAACTGATAGCGGTTCGCCAGCAGACGGTGCAGACCCTCCAGCATCCACAGAAGAATGCCGGGACGCTCCTCGGACAACTCTTCGATGAGGAAGGGGTTATCCACGCGGGCAGGGTCACGGTCTTTCACCGTGATCAGGATCTGCCTGCGCCAGAAGCCGTCGCTGTCATCGTGAGCAGCCACAAGGTTGCCATTGCCGAAGCAGATGAAACGAACGTACAGCAGG
>Ga0129312_1001623_pt1 | contig 12706 bp, 13 predicted proteins | sample O827metagenome_FD_94434 | JGI IMG/M metagenome (GOLD analysis project Ga0129312, IMG submission 94434) | Orangutan group fecal microbial communities from Wisconsin, USA - O827 metagenome | ecosystem: Host-associated > Mammals > Digestive system > Large intestine > Fecal | place: USA: Wisconsin... | reverse complement strand
TTCCCGGATGGATAGTAGGGCTCGATCAGAGCGATCCAGTCTTTCCAGGGGATCATCTGATCCATCGTATCAAGGAACTCCTCACGGCGGGTTTTCTTCTTCCGTCTGGAGTATTCAATATCAATGAAAGTCTGCTGTTGCATAGGGTCGCACCGCCTTTCTTGATACTTCTATTTTACAGTAGTGGTGCACTTCTTTCACTTGAAATGCTCGATTAAATCAGCGTTTCCTTAGCATTAAGGTTGAATGATATCCTTGTAAAATCCAGTCTTTCAATCTCTATGCGAATGAATGGCAGAAATTCACCCAAGTCGCATCTGATATACAGCTTTTCATGAGCACTGAGGTGACCCCACTCACCTATCTTATCCATCGATTTGATTTTACTGAAGTTATCCTCAAGCTCGCAGCGGAAGAAGGTTATTCTCCTGACATCATTCTCGGCTTCGAAGATAAACTCGCCTCCTATTGCAGAAATCTCAAGATAATTCGTTTCTTCCTCTATATCTCTTCCGGTCTTTTGTCGTTCATAAACAGTAAAACTTTCATGAGTGTTATATTTTGAGAAGCTGATACGAATGAATCGTCCTACGAGATAAACAATAAAAGTTACAGCTGTAATAATAGATGAAATATTAGAAATAACTTGCAGCATAATGATTCATCCTATATCGTCTCCAATATACCTGAACCGAGGCTCAGTCGTACCAGACAGTGTACTCAATAGATTCCAGATTCTTCATGACAACGTCCGCATTCTTTTGTAATATTAATAAAACTTTCTTAACGGTGCCTGACACCAACGTGTAATTCGTATTTCGTCTTCATTTTCAGTGTACACAACCAAAAGAGCTACGTCCAGCACATAACCTATCACAATGAATCGATCTTCCTCATTGCTATGACTATCATCAAAAAGCTCTATTCTAAATGGATCTCCGGACACAAACTTTGCAGTTTCAAACGAAACTCCGTGCTTGTTAATATTCTCCCTGTTTTTTCGATTGTTCCACGTAAATGTCATCTTCCAAAATGAATGCTTTGCAATATCCTACTTATCTCGTCCTTGCGCTGATCATATTTTTTGCTGCCTTATATACTTTTGCTATAGTTCTTCTTTCCAAGATGCAAAGGATGAACAGAAATGGAATCTGTAAAACGAAATTACCGGTAGCAGTAGCAAAAACGCATTGCAAAAACAAGATAACCATCAACATTATATTGTTTTTCCAATTTACTTTCATTACAATAATATTTCTCATTCGAACTAATCTGATAAGCCATATAAAGAAATATCCAACCATTGTTGCAAAGGCAGCACCATAAGCACCATAAAAAGGAATTAATATGAAATTTAATGCTGTATTAATTGTCGCACCTATTATGGTAGTAATAGATACATCTTTTGTTTTTTTCGCCGCAATATAAATACATCCATTGAAAAGGCCTAAACCATTAAATGCTGTACCAACTAATAAAAAAGGAACATAATGCCATGCGCTAAAAAAATCTTTAGAATACAAAATTTTAGCAATAAAGATATTTAGAACCATTATGCACGAGCATGACAAAATAGACATGGAGCTATAAGCTGTGTATACATTCCATATGAATCCGTCTGAGTCATCTTTATCAAATTCTGTAATGGCAGAAACAGACCATGCATTATAGAAGACTGATTGAACTGCTGATAAAATCGAAGGTATTTTATATGAAACAGCATAAATCCCATTCAGTGCTGTCCCACCAAAAAAAGTCAAAATATATCTGTCACTAGCATTATTAATCCACCATCCTATAGAATTAGCTATTAAAGGAGCACTATAAATAAGCATTGATCGTACAATATTGGTAGACCATTTTCCTCTTTTAATATCATGAAAGACCCCGCCAGTAATTATCATTCCTATGTCAGCAACTATTGTTCCAGAAACAAATGAAATCAGATATCCATTGACTCCAAGTTTCATAACAAGAAGTAAAACAATGTTAAAAACACATGTGATAGCCGTATTAATAATTCCCCAAAAAGCAAGAAGTCTCACCCTATCTCTTGCTTTTAAATACATGGAAAGATTATTGTTTATCGCGCCACTAATAAACAACACGAATAAAAAGATTATATAATTCGGCGTGATTGTAATTATTCCCAAGGCCCACAGAACAAAAAGAGCCAGCGCAAGAACTCCCGAACTAATAGCAATGACTTTACCACCGACATCAATTACATCATAAGGAGAACACTCATCGTCTAGGGAAAATCTTAATACCGCATCCTGAATATTAAGTGTAAGTATTGGAATCAATAATTGTACAGTGGTATTAATTAAATCTACTGTTCCATACTCGCTAGTTGATAAAACATATGTATATAACGGAACAAGAAAGAAGAAAAGTATTCTTGATCCAAAATTGCTTATCGTAAAAAGGATTGTATTCTTAGATAAATCATTTATTTTTTTACTTTTATCTACGTTCATGAAAGTCTCTTATCAAAGTATTCGAATTTTATTAAATGCTTTTTAATGTAAAACTTTAGGCATTTTTTTAAAGACATAAATTCATAATGTTTGACTACCCAATCAAACCCATAACTATTATAATTGCTCCAAAATTTGTCATAACCATCTGGCTTTTCTGTAGGACAATTAAGATTGTGCTGATATTTCAAGAAGTCATTATTATTAGCAGGAATAAGCACTTCTCCAGTTTTCAATCCCATACCGATTGATTTCATTATTTCAATTCCGCTATCTGTATTGGCAAGAACTAAAGAAATCCCTTTTTTGCTATAGGCCCCTGGCATAACCTTATCAATACCCCAAAAATCGCCTAAAGTTATATCAGAATTCCTATCCATATTAGAATATTTGCAAGAAAAGCATCTATTTTCTATAATCAATAAAGAAAAAAACATTCGAATGTATAACTCAGTTTTAAACGTATACCGAATTTTTTTTCCACTTTGTAACGTTATGCTAGTAGGGTATCTTTTCCAACTTATAGTTTTATCTCTAAAAGTAACCTCTTTAACTTCATCTCTATATTCTTTTTCAAGCCATTTTTTACAATCACTCCAAACTATAGGATTTGGGGCTCCATGGCATATAATATCAATAGTAAATAAATTATAAGTTTCCTGATCTTTATGCTTTAAGAATGATTTTAAACCAAATATTTGACACGGGGTGCCTGTAAAAATCACAAACAAATCATTCCTTAAGTCTTCTAAGACCTTGTAATAAATACCGCCTATATCACTTCTGACATATTTCGATCCACAAAAAATAGAGGCATTCTTTATATCAGTAATTCGTACATGTTTAACTTTTAATTCAGATGTCCAAGCCGCACCATATATAGAATACTTTTTTTTGCGTTTTCTAACCAATTCATTAATAATGCGTAGGAAAGCACCACCTGATGAAGATTCTAATGCTATTGAATCAATATTTTTATATGCAAAGGCTTTCATTTTTTCTTATCGCTATTTCTGTCTCAAGATAATCTCTTGTAAGATTTCTCTCATTTGCTAATCTATCATTGATTTTATTCCAGCTAATAACTTTCCACTCGGGCATTTTAGTTAAGTTTCCGGAAATATAATATTGTTCAAGACCATACCTCTTAACCAGATCAATAATCCGACTCGACTGAGTGGAAGAATGTAAGTATTGCCTCTGAAATGTATAAAATTTCTTATTTAATATAATGGAAAGCATTGTTGTATGGAATGAATCTGTACATATATACTCTGCATTATTTATTAGTCCGACATAATCAATAGGTCCCCCACTAATTTTTTCCCCTTTTTTTATTTTTGTGAACTCACTATAATCATATGAAAATAATATTACTCTGAGATTGTATGTAGAACTTAGCATATTTATTGCACATATTGCTGTATCAGATGGTCTGTTTAAGAAATGAGCGAAAATATATGGTTCATCTATATGATGAGCACTTTCAGAAAAAGAATTCCATTCTGATTTCGTTAACATTACTACAGGATCAGCAATTCGTACGTAAGGAACCGAACTTAATTTACTTAATATTTGTTCTCCTGTCTCTTCTCTTACAGCTATTCTATTGAATCCATTAATTCCATTTTGAACATCTCTTTTATTAAAAGTTGGAATTTCCGAAACCCCAAAACTCGGAGCAAATGCAATTCTTTTTTCTTTCTTTGTAAATTTCAAAAAAAAGACAGGATCAATATTAATACTTGCATTCCAAATCTGATCACTTCCAGCTACAAATGCCACATATTCACTATCTTTGCCAATTTGGCATAACTGTTTCCATGTGTACCCTTTAGGACAAATCCATGCACTAATAAATTCGTCAAGCTTCTTTTTAGCATCATCAATAAGATAACTTTTCTCCTCGTTCATAGCCTTATGCATGGAAACATATTGCTCTAAATATCCCTTATACCAAATTGCTCGCATTGCATGTCGAAAAATATTAGTCATTCGTTCAGCAGATATCATGCGAGTTTTATACATTCTATATATTACATCGCACTCTAACCCTAAAGAGCTGAGAAAATACTTTGTTGCATAACATTGCAAGACAGAGCCATAATTTTCTTTGTAGTAGGTAACAAGGCCAACTTTCTTCTTCATTTCTTTATTCCATTCAATACGGTATCCATAAATTTTTTCTTTGACGTTTCTCCATCAAATTCCGTTATTATACGAATGCACTTTTCTCTTTTTTTTCTGCAAATTTCGTCATTTTCGAATAAAGAGCATACATTAGAATACATACTATCCTCATCATCAATGCGGCACATGCAAGAATTATCTTCATCTGCATATTCTCGAATACCATAGCAATCTGTTGTTACTAAGACACATCCACAAAAAATACTTTCTAACCCTGTAAGGCCAAAACCCTCCTGTCTACTAGGACACAAAAAAGCACGTGACTGATTCAGTACGTCGGCTACCTGTTCAGGTGTCGCTTTATGTGTATAGTGTATCCACTCCGGCCAATTCTTTGGTTTCTCTGGATACCCAAACAAATATGCTTCAAAATCAGGGTATTTCTTTCTTAAACGATAAATGACTTTGAGAAGTACATCACAGCCTTTTCGTGGATCATCATGATATAGTCCAGATAAGGTATGCTTTTTTCGAGATTGAAATTTTATTTTCTCATAAAAAATCTTCCTATTAATACCATCTGGTATATAAATTGCTTCCTCACCCGAAGCTTCTTTTACTTTCCTTTGTAACCATTTGGATATAACTACTTTGGTCATATCATAGCGATATGTTCTATCGACTTCCTCATCCGTTCTCCCATCCCAATCCTCATAGCCCTGAATAAAATATACCTTATTACATCTTGCTTTGTTTACAAATGGAGCGGTCTCAGTCGCAGTGGCAATAACAACATCATACCCTGTAAAACTTTCATTATCATAGTTTTTCCTAACTACTCGATGAATCTTAGGATCTAACGGAAACCATTTAGGCCCATATTTTCCTATTCTATATCTAAGGGAATAGACTATTGCCTTTGGAAGATGTTTTGAATTATCACCATTGTGTGCGTTATATATGATAGTTACATCTAATCCATGCTCTGCAAGAAAATTGGCATATTCATATGTAACCTTATAACCACCTATTATTTTTGAATTCGGTACTGGTAGTACAAAAGCGACTTTTACCATTTTCTATTTGTTACCTTTTTATATAAATCCCAGACAGGCTTTCCTATATATATCGTCCAGAAATACACCGTCATATCTTTTTTGTATTCTTTCTCAGATTTTAATAAATCATATCTTATTAAAGCCTCTGTGCTTCTATTTAGAAAAGCATTAAGCTCATTTTTATAATCTTCTCTCCGCAGCTTTATAGCCTCAATTCCATAATGTTTTGTTTGTCCTGGATCACTGATGTAATACGCATAATTAAATGTGCAAAAGTATAAATATGATTTCGATATTTGTCTAGATTTTTGTTGCTTCTCTTCTTTTGAAAATCTCAAACTGCTCAATGATTTCAGAAACAGATTATATTCCTTCATCCTTTCTTGTGGTGCAAACCAAGCATTTTGAGCATTTCCTTTGTTATATAAAAATGATTTATTTAAGGCAAAGGATTCTTGTCCAGCAAGTTCCCATATTTTATAATATAAAAACATTTTTCCATATTGAGACAGAAATCCTAATATCAAATCATGCGGATGGATGTATGATCCTTTTTTGGTAAATATACTTTGTCGATCTTTGATTTTGTGATATAAGTGCATATTAAAAACGATTCCGGTGGGATGACTTCCTTTATATGGGATACCATTCAAGGCCTCAACCGGAGTCTCATACCATTCAATTTTCTTAAAGCTATCACATAATCCTCCAGATGCGTCTTTATGGATTTTAAGAAAATTTATAAATTCATTTAATTTACTTACATTTATATTGTCTCTATCATTTAAATGAAATGCAAATAAACCATCAACATTTTCGAGTAGCTTATACCAATTCGGCATTGCTCCGTCTTCTAATACACCCTGTCGAGTAGTATTATGAATTATATGAAGTCTTTCATCCTCGATTTGATTAAGAGCAACAAAAGTAGCATCTGATGAGCAATCATCCAAAACCCAAATATCAAACTCATCCGACTTAAGGCCAAGCAAGTCTTTTATTTTTCTTAGAAGTATTTCTTTTCTATTATATGTGGCTATATATATACTTAAAATAATTTCTTTCCGTGCCATGTAAATGTAGTCACCGCTTCCTCATCTTCAATAGCTTCATCTTTATTTAGCAAACACCCAAAGCAAAGAATTTCAGGGCAAATGTTCACTATCATTGGGCCAAACTCTGCTAAGAAGTAAAATTCAGTGGATATTATCAGGGTAAATAAAACCCACCGATTGTTTTTCCATGCATATCTTGAAATAGCAACAAAAATAACTGCATATAAAATAAATGCAATGAGTCCATATTTAATAATCAATTGCAGATATGCATTATCCAAAGCGCCATAATATTCGGTACTTAATTTATTTCCGAAAACACTTATCCCATACCTAGAATAATATCCTTGCCATGCGTATAATCTTCCTGACAATAGCAAGTTCAATTTTTGCCAATTAGAATTTCCTGCCCTATACATAATAGTAACGTAATAGGAAAATACTGCTAATATTAAAAACAAAAATTGAAATGGCCAAGAAACAACTTTTAAAAATCTCGTATCCTGTAAAGGTTTTCTAAAAATCAAGAGAACAAATGTTAGAATACAAATATAAAAGGCGGTTCGTCCCTTGCAAAAATAGTAAGAAACTAGCATCACTATAAGTTCAAGAACAATATGCTTAAATTTTAGTGTTTTTTCATGTGCTATATTTACTCCACTCATTATCGCAAACAACACAACAGGAACAGTATTGGGATTTTGAAACCCAAATCTATATGCTTGTTTAAAACGCGAATAATAAGTCAACGTTGTCAAACCGGCAAATGATGAAATCATCACAATAATAAAAGCCAATATAAGTGAGCCATAAAAGTAACTCAGTATCCGTCTTTCTCCCACAGCTTGTATAGCCAGTATGAACAATATCAATTTTAGAATTGTTGGTCCATCTGAACTAATGTAAGAAATAATGCCTACTACAACTGCAATTGCTGAAAAAGTAGCAGTCTTTATTTGTAGTCCTCTTGCTATAATATAATGATAAAATAGAAAGAGTATAGCAATTACATCCAGAAATACAGCTACATAATGAAAAAATTGATATTCATAAAGTTGGCTCATAGAAATAACAAATGATATATTCATGCACCATATAAAAGCGTGACATGTGAAATTTATTCCTTTTTGATTATTCTTCATTTCCACAAACCATCTTCTCTATTTTATTCAAATAAATCATGTGTGATCTTATACTTATAATCTTCAAACTTCCCAATTACTCTACATGGAACACCTGCTGCCACACTCCCGGATGGGATATTTTTGTTCACAAGGCTTCCAGCGCCAATAATCACATTATCTCCTATGTGAACATCGTATAAAATTGAACTATTCGATCCAATGAAGACATTATTACCTATAGTAATATTGCCCTTACGTTCCTTGTATGATTCATTGTTATCCATATATCGGAACATTAGCGCAGTAATGTCATGATTGATAAAAGTTACATTACTGGCCACATGAACATTATTTCCAAAATGAATTCGTTCTGGCTCTGTACCAAAATTCCATGGTTGCAAATAACAGTGTTCTCCTTGGGAGCCAAAGTAATGAATTTTCTTTAAATATTTCGCTCTGGGGTACCCCCCCCTTGCGAAAAAATCTTTAGCATTTTGAAGTAGCGACTCATTCGTCCCATTTTCTTACTCTCCAAAGAAATGATCTTCCAGCATCAAGCACAAGCAGTGATAAATAGGAAGATGGCATTCCTGTATCTTATACGTTTCTATTTCCGGCGCCTTGATTACCACATCAGCAACTTGTGCCAGCTTTCCACCTTTGTCCCCAGTAAGCCCAATAACTTTAATCCCATCTGCCCTTGCAACAACCGCGGCATTGATCACGTTTTTACTGTTACCGGATGTACTAATGCCAAGGAAAACATCGCCAGATCTACCAAAACCATAAAGCTGCTGTGCAAAAACACCAAGACCATCCACATCGTTGATATATGCGGTGGTCAGTGCTTCATGCGCAACCAGAGGAATGGCCATCAGGCTCTGTTCCAGATTCTTTGCAAGTCCGGGTCCGAGTTCTGGATCAACCTCTACCAGCTTCCCAGCAAATTCTTTCGGCACCGGTCTTGGCTTTTCAAACCGCTTCATCAACTCCCCGGCAATGTGTTCAGAGTCTGCTGCTGACCCACCGTTTCCCGCTACGAGAAGCTTTCCTCCGTGTTCATAGCAATTAACCAGCATAAGATATGCATCTTCGATACTCTGTCTACACACATCCAGTTTTGGATACCGTTCTATAAGTAAATCTATGTGCGCCTGCTGCTTTGGTTCTAGCATGTTTCCTTACTTCCTATCTGATAATCTCGTCTACAAAATTTAATAACGAATCAAAGGTCATCTCCTGACCAAAGTCCTCTTTTCCAATCAAAGCCGTGTGGCAGCCTGCATTCTTCCCGGCCCCAATATCATGCTTTCCATCTCCAATCATCCATGAGGAGGAAAGATCAATATTGAAATCTTCTGCTGCCTTTAAGAGCATCCCCGGTTTCGGTTTCCGACAATCGCAATCAATCTTAAGCTCTGGTACTTCTCCCTCAAACCCCTTATCTGGATGATGCGGGCAGAAATAAATGGCATCAAGGTAAGCACCACCTTGTCCAAGAAGTGTCTCCATCTTGTTATGGATTTCATTAAGCTGTTCGAAGGTGACTTCTCCTCTTGCCACCACCGGCTGATTCGTCGCAACAATAGCAAGGTAACCGGAAGCGTTGATCTTCTTTATCGCCTCTGCTACTCCCGGAAGAAGTTCGAAGTCATCTATATTCCGGAGAAAGCCCACGTACTTGTTGATTGTCCCATCACGGTCAAGAAAAATTGCTTTCTGCTTATTCTTTAGGTTCTTCGCCTGAACTGTACCCTTTTCAAAATCCTTACAGACGGCTTCATACCTCTCCGGCGTGCCCATGTCTTTCACATACTCTGGACTGTCATAGCAGTACATCTGACCGCTGCCACAGAGTGGTTTTAGAATCTGGCGATCAAGATCAACCTTTATCGGCTTCCCGGTGGATTCATCAACAGTGCCGATTTTATCTGCATCTTTCCCCAGACCGTCCAGTACAGAGGCATTGAGTACGTGAAGACCAGCATTCACACGATTCTTGTACCACTGTGGTCGCTTATCTTCCTTCGTAAGCCACTGTTTGACTCTTCCATCTTTATCTGCAATGATCAAACCGCTATCGTAAGGATGCGAATTCGGGTGCGTGAAAAGAGTGACAAAGCCGCCCTTCTCCTTGTGGTAATCAACCAACCGGTTAAAATCGATATTGAAGGTACTGTCAGCATTAAGAAGTAAAAAGTCTCCATCGAGCTTTTCTTCCACCCTCATCTTCACAAGGGCACCAGCATTCCCGAGAGGTGTTTCTTCGATAAAGTAGTCAATTTTCACGCCCAGCTTCTGACCATCACCAAAGTAATTTATGATCTGCTCTGCCTTATAAGACACCGTCAGAATCAGGTTCGTGAAGCCTTGATCACGAAGACTGATGACCTCCCGCTCAAGCACTGGAACTCCATCGATTGGGATCAATGGCTTCGAAATATCAGGAAAGAGTTGTGAAATTCGTGTACCTCGGCCTCCAGCCATGATCACAACTTTCATGCCTCTTCCTCTTCTTTCGGAATATAAGTCCCTGGGGTGTAATGGATCACTCTAGTTCCTTCATCTTCAAAATGGAATGGAACATAAAGGAGATCCTTCATGGCTTCTTTCACAGCCTGTTTCTTCTCCGGCTGTACGTAGAACACAAGGAAACCACCGCCACCGGCTCCGAGAAGCTTGCCGCCAAGTGCTCCGGCATCAATTCCACGCTGATACAAAGCGTCAATACTACTCGTAGTGATTGCTCCACCAGTCTGTCTCTTAAGCTTCCAAGTGTGATCAAGGAGACGTCCGAAATCATCCAAGTCACTATTCTTATCTGTCAGAATCTCCTGCGCCTGATCCACAAGATCAAGCATTTCCAGCAGCTGTTTTGTCTTATCGTGGTAGCCCTTTGCGTTTGCCTTCTGCATATCGGAAGAGAATCTGGTAAATCCCGTGAAGAACATCAGAAGATTGTCATCAAGTTGCTTCTTCCGATCAGGATGAATAATCAGAGGGTAGACATCGTATGTTCCATCTTTATTAAAATTGATTCTGTTGAATCCACCGAAGGACGCTGCGATCTGATCCTGCCAGCCACCTGCCTCATTACAAAGAACACGTTCCAGATAAATGGCATCGTCGGCCAGCTTCTTTTTATCAGCATATTTTCCCTTCAGAGCGTAAAAAGCGTTCAACATACCAACCGCGAAACTACTACTCGTTCCCAATCCACTTCTTGCTGGAAGATCAGCCTCATATGTGAGCCTCAGTTCATGCATATCTAGCATCTTCATGGCATTTCTTATTGCAGGATGTTCGATGTCATCAATGCTCGTAACCCGTTCAATCTTTGAATAAGAAAGCTCAGTGCTGTAATCAAAAAACCTCGGCAGATGCCTCACAATGACATAGCAGTACTTATCGAATGTTGTTGAAATGACAGCTCCGCCATGCTCTGTGAAGAAGTCTTTCATATCGGTTCCGCCGCCGAAGAAACTCATACGGAATGGTGTTCTTGTGATTATCATAAGTTCCCCTCAATAAACTTTTTGAAATCTTCAACCTTACCAGAAGCGGCATATTTTTTACTGCCAATGCTGTAAGACTCCTGGCTCATCTTGTCATACTCATCATTCGGCATCGCTACCGCCTCTTTTACCTTTTTAAAGAAGGCATTTATATTGCCAGCCTCGATAAGATAGCCGGTTGTGCCATCAACCACCTGCTCTGCAATTGCTCCCACATTGAAAGCAATCACAGGTCTCGAATATTTATACGCATCAATGATGATGCCGGACTGTGATGCGGAGTTATAAGGTACGATTGCCCAGTCTGCGTTAATGAAGACCTTCTTCATTTCTTCGTCTGAGACATAACCGGTCTCAAGCCTTACATTAGGTTCTTTCTTCAGTTCCTTAACCACATCTTCCATTTCTAGATCCACACGACCCACAACATCAAAATTCACATCCGGGCAAAGTCTTACTATCTTCAGTAAGTTATCTACGCCTTTGTAAGGGTTGATCCTTCCAAAGAAGAGAACTCGTTTTGAGTAAGTTGGCTCTGTATATCCCGGATATCGTCTCCACAGTTCCATATACTTCACACGATCCGGGGAGATGTGATATCGATCAATCATTGCCGGAATGTAAGTCTTATTGCGAAGAACGATCGTGTCGGCCAGCTTCACAAGTGTTTTGTTAAAGAAATCCACACCCTTTACCTGCCGATCTCCTTCATGAGGGATCACCTCGTGGATCACATGGTAAATATGTGTTTTCCCTTTAACAGCCTTCATAATCGGAAGATTCCACACATGGAGGCTCTCGAACCAGATTGCGTCGAAATGTGTTTTCTTCACATGGGAGACGATAGAGTGCAGTAAAGGCAGATCGAATGTCTTTTTAGTTATTCCAGGACGCTTCGGACAATCTACAAGCCAGGTGTGACTGGATTTCTTCAGCGGAACCTTTGGCGTTTTTATCGCCAGAAGGTACACATCAAGGTCCCTATCTTTTCTTAATTCTTCATACATTCCGAATACCGTATCCTGATGATCGGCGTTATCTGAGAATGTAACTAATAACAGTTTCAAATTATTTCCCTCTGATAGACAATATTTCCTAAACAACAAAAAAGACCGCCCTCATCAGACAGTCTTTTTCACGCTTTCCTGCCCTACGTTTCCCTCTATTTCCGGTTTTCCAGCTTCTGCCGTCGTCTGCCCTTCCGCGACACCTTCTGTACTCTCCTTCATAAACAGGATTTTCACCGTTGCCAGGCAGATTCGGAAGTCTTCCGCAAGGCTGGGCTTTGCGATGTACATGAGGTCCATCAGAAGCTTATCGTAGGGCGTGCTGTTGTATTTTCCC
>Ga0129312_1001617_pt1 | contig 12747 bp, 13 predicted proteins | sample O827metagenome_FD_94434 | JGI IMG/M metagenome (GOLD analysis project Ga0129312, IMG submission 94434) | Orangutan group fecal microbial communities from Wisconsin, USA - O827 metagenome | ecosystem: Host-associated > Mammals > Digestive system > Large intestine > Fecal | place: USA: Wisconsin... | reverse complement strand
TTGAAAGGAGCATAAGAAATTGGAGAATTTCTAATTTCTTATGCTCTGTTTTTGCGTAAAAATGCAATTTATTACAGCAAAAGCGCAAGTTGTTACAGATTGGTTGTTTTTTTGTCAGAAATTGGTAGAATTAGACCAATAAGAGAGTTGGAAAAAGAAAAACACTATGTTAGTGGTTGTCACTAGGGCAGCAGGATACTGTATATGTAGGAGCGACTATTGTATGTTGACGGAATGCATTTTTGTTGCTAGAAAAGAGGTCGACATTTACTAGGGAGCTAGGAGTTTTCTGTATAATTTAATATGGGTAATCCTTTTAGTGAAAAGAATGGAAAGAGGTCTTTTTTTGGTAATTATTCAGTTATCAAGGAACTATGTAACTATAAACTTATTAAACGAGGGAGAAAGAGAATATGTTTGTAAAAGGTTCGCCAGAGTATTATATGCAAGTGGCACGCCATGAGTGGATTAAAAAAAATATTCAGGGATTAAAGCCATCCTGTGTAGTTATTAAAACCTCTCAAGACTGCAATTTAAGATGTAAATATTGTTATGCAGAAGGAGGAAAACAAAAAGAGAGTATACATGTTAGAACTGTTTTGACATTATTTGATCAGTTAGTAGTAAACAATAATTCTGATATAGATTGTGTTTTTCATGGTGGAGAACCTTTGCTATGTATTGATCTGATTGAAGAAATAATACAAAATATTAAGAGTAAGTATTATGGCCCTAGAATTAAGTTTAAAATCCAGACTAATGGTACGTTGATTAATAATAAAGTAATACAATTAATTAAAAAGTATAATATAGATATAGGGATTAGTATTGATGGATATAAGTCCTTAAATGATTATACACGAGTTTTTGGTGACGGAAGTAGTAGTTACCCTAAAGTCATAGAAGGAATGCAACAGTTATTTGATAATAATATTCTATTTGGCATTTTATGTTTAATTACAAAACACAATGTAAATCATATTACTGATATTTTAGAATGGTGTAAAGATATGGGATTGGATAGAATTGGATTTTCGACATTTACACCTTTGGGATACGGAAGGGAAGAAGATTTAGCACCTGACTTAGATGAGTTGAGTAACAATGTAATTAAAGAAATTGAATGGTTAATACAACATAATTCTGAGGAATCAAAAAAAACTAAAAAATATATTTATGAACGGGAAATTGAATCATTAGTTGTGCGAATTCTAAATCCAGAGAAATGTGCGTATATGTGTACTGATATTCCTTGTGGAGCTGGTAAACGTCATATTGGGTTAGATGTGAATGGAGATATTAATATATGCGATTGTTTTTATGGCATGGCTGATTATGTCTTAGGAAATATTAATACTCAGAGTTTGGATGATATACTTACAAATAAGCTTGTTAAAGAATTTGGAGAAAGAAATATTTATAGACTTGAAGGATGTCAAGATTGTGGTATAAACAATATCTGTCATGGGGGATGCCCAAGTCACAATATTATTTTCTTAGGAAAGGATGGTTTGTATAAAAAGAGTTATAAATGTAAGTACCTTTATATAATATATAAATATCTTTTAAAACGATTAAAAGAAGACAAAGTGAATCCTGCGCTGCTCGCTGAAATGTATCTGGAGGAAATGTGAAATGGTAAAATATTTAATGAATGAACATATTATATCTGAAAACGTAGGTTTAAAAGAGAATGATGATGTAATGCTCTATAATCAAGTGACAGAAGATGTTTATGTAATTAATTCAACGGCATTTGAAATATTTTCAGAATTGGATAAAGCAAAATCAGAAGTAGAAATATATCAAATTATTAAAGCTAGATATGTTATTGAGGATGATTTGATTTTGGGCGATATTAAAGAGATATTATCCGATTTTTTAATTAAGGGATTAATCTGTGAGATTAAATCTGAATAAAAGGTAATGTGCCGATAGAAAGGAGGGATTTTCATGAAGGCTTGGATTAAACCTAGTATTGTGGCTACATATTCGAAATTGGATTTAGTAGCTAATGAGCACAATGGCGATTGGCTGAATTGGATTTATTCAAGAACCTGGGGGCGCGCATAAAATATGTGTGTTGTGAGGCAAATTAAAAGAGGTTATGTGACCTCCAGCCAATAATATGACTGGAGGCACTAATCTTTTGTCTGATGATAATGCTGAGGAATTACAAATGGAATTTAGGATTAATCAAAACGGATTAAAACTGATTATTTCAACAGATAATAAGCTATGCTTGCAAATTGAGAAAAAATTTCTTTCCCAAGAAACATTGTTAAAATATAAGCATTTATTAATTGGAGATGTACTAAGAGTTACAAAACCAGTTGATGAATTATGGAAAGAACCCGTTTGTGATTGTAATTACAAATCTGATTTAGAAAATGTTAAATCGCATTGCATTTCTAAAGAAAGAATGATATGTGCATTAAAATCCATAAATTCATCGTGTGTTCTTTATACCGGCGCTGGAATATCCCGAGCAGCAGATATAATGACGTGCAGTGAACTATATAATAAATTATTTATTAATTCAGATTATGATAATTTGGTTGAAAATTATATAGAAAATTCAGATTATATTTTAGCACAATTTAAAATGTTTTGTATGAGATTATTATATTCTAAACCTACGAAAGCTCATATTAAAATAGCTGAACTAGTAAAGAAAACAAAATGTATAATTGCAACTGAAAATTTAGATAATTTACATCAAAAGACAGGTATTATACCAATTAATCCATTTATTGAAAAAGATAAATTGTTACAAATAAGACCGAACAAGGTATTTTTATTAGGTGTAGGCTGTCCTATGTGTTCGGAAGTATTTGATCATTGGTATGATGCAGGTGCAGAATTTTATGCTATAAATAAGCAATATTTAGAATTAAATGTACCGACTAAAATTTATGTTGGAAATATTCAGGGATTTTTAGAAGAGAGTGATGTTTAATAAAATATTTAAAAGTAAAAATTATTTATTCATATTTAAGATTATTGTAACAGAAGAACAAGTAATAAAGTATGCAGCTGCAGCAGAAGAACGAAGAAAGCGAATTCTTTCGCTATTGGGATATAAAGATGGTTGCATGGAAAAAAAAGCAGTGTATATAGTTGACATGTCTGAAAATGAGAATATGCAAAGTGGACAAGGTAATTCACAATGTATTCATTTATATATAAATAGTATAAATGAAATAATGCAAGATTGTAATCTTGTTATTCATGAGGAAACACATTTTCTTCTGTTCAATTTATATCCTCAGATTAGCGTTTTCCTTAATGAAGGAATAGCGGAGTTTATTTGTTGGGAATATACAAAAAAAGATATTCCACAAGACTTTATGGATAACTTTCGGTACATAAAAGAAATTTCGAGGGATATGATACTATCAAATGACAATTGGTTAAAATATTATTCGCAACGTGGGATATGGATTTATGGGATTGCCTATTTATTTGTAAAATGTACATTAGGAAGCAAATTTACAGTAAGAGAATTATTAGATAGTGTATATATTAATAATCAAACGGAACTTATTAATCAAGGATTGAAAGCGTGCATTATAATGAATGAGGGAAAGAATGGTTAGATATATTAATTTATGTAATTATTCTTATGAATTGTATTTAAATATGACTCGTCATCAGAGTATATACGCATATACAAGTTCAAGCAAGGATACATCAGCTAATATAATTAAGTGTAAAATTTTAGATTATAATGATTTACTTCAATTAGTAGAAAGTGAAATTTATGTGCCCCAAATTAACTGTTTTCGTGGCGGGGGAGATAAATATTATATTAACGTAATAAGAGATTTAGGACTTATTGTTTGGTCATTATATGAGAAGCAGATTACATATATTAGTGAGTATAATAATGAATTTAAGAAAAGCAGCGGATATATGCTTTATACTATATTGAAGGATCATTTGTGTAGGTACATTTTTTCAAAGGAACAGATTCCACTTCATGCAGCACTACTAATTATAGATAATAAACAGTACAAAAAAGGTATTATAATATTCGGCGAATCGGGAGCAGGAAAAAGCACATTATGTTATAAATTGAGTGAAAATTCAGATTATAAGATATATTCGGATGATTTAGTAGTATTTGATTCTGTTAATGAAAATATATATGGGAAGTGTCATCAAATATTTTTTAAGGAAGATATTGTACATAAGTTTCAATTAGAAAAAAAGTTTAAAAATGTTAATGGTAAATGGTGTTGGGATTTGGAAGGGTCTGGTATAGGAAGTGTTAAAGATTTTGATATAATTTTCTTGCAGAAAGGGCAAGATTACTGTGAGGTTTCTGTAGATGAAATGTATAATAAGTTAATTGCTGATTCATTTTCATGGTGTAGAACACAGCATGAAAATGAATTGTATAGAAAAATCTATCCACTAATCAGTGCCGCAGGTCATATTATTATGGCATCATATCAGGATACTAACCATATTTTGGAGGTAGTAAGAAATGTGTGGAAAGAAGAAAACAAGTAAAATAGAAAGTATGACGAAAAGAATTGTTTTTTATATTTTCATGTATTTGAATGATATAATGTTAATTGTGCATACTGGTGTGCGATATTTCATTTTTGTTGTGGTAATGACTATAATGAACATATTAACGCCATTATGTACAATTTATTTGACAAAGGAATTTGTAAAAATTATTGAGTTAAAGAAGGCATTGATTGGCAATGATTTAATAGTTAGCCTTGCAATTATAGTATTAGCAATCTTATTTATTAACTTTTTGTCAGCTTTGTTTGCCGGTATTATGGAAATTATATCTTTGAAAACAACAGAAAAAACGGATGATTTTATACAAGAACAATTGGTAAAGAAGATGCGGGAAATCGAATATTCAAATTTTGATAATCCTACATTTTTGGATGAACTGTATAAAGCGTCGGATTATTCATCTGAAGTATTGAAGTCAAATTTGATGATGGCAATTAAGGCGATAACGTCAACGGTCAGTTTAGGATTTGTTACTTTGATTTTATGGAGTTATTCTACTTGGGTACTACTGATAACTCTTTCTTCAAGCATTTTTTCAACAGTGTTAAACCTATATGTACAAAAACTAAGGCAGGATTTGTATAATGAAAATGTTATTTTAAATAGGAAAATGGATTATTTCCAAGGTTGTATGAGGGATCCTCTTGTTATACGTGAATACAGACAATATGATTCTATAAAATTAATTATGAATAAATTTTGTAAAAACTGGAACAGGTATATTACAAGAACGATAAATACTGAAAAAAAGGAATTGCGAATTGGTTTGTTAAGCCAATTAGCTAGAGTATTTGCATACTGTGCAAACTATCTGGTTGTTGGAAGCATGGTTTTAAATAACAGGATTCTTTTAAATGATTTTATTTATTTAGTAACGTTGATACAAACTTTTGTTTCTTGCCTTATGGAAGTACTATCAGTCTTGCCCGAAAGTAAAAAAAATGGCATGGTATTAAAAAATTATAATACCATTTTATCTAAAAAATCAAAAAACAATATACATGGATTAAATTTCTTACAAAAAGAAAATATTGATATAGAATTCCAAAATGTATCGTTCAAATATCCGGGTTCGGAAAAATATGTATTAAAGAATATATCATTTAAAATACCGGCTAATACATTAGTTGGTATAGTAGGAGTAAATGGAGCGGGGAAAAGCACTATTGTTAAACTGATTTTGGGATTGTATGAACCTTCAGAAGGGAAAATATTAGTAAATGGTAAAAACAAGGCATTTATAGATTATGGTGAGTTCATTAAGAAGTGTAGTGTTATCTTTCAAGATTATTCAAAATATGCAGTAACAGTGAAAGAAAGCATATATATGGGAAATACATTTGAAGAAATAGATGAAACATTGCTAAAGCAGAGTGCTGACAATGCAGGTGTTACTGATTATATACAGAGATTAAAGGGAAGCTGGAATCAAGAATTGACTAAAAAACTTACGGAGGATGGTATAGAGCTGTCAGGAGGGCAATGGCAAAGGCTGGCTTTGGCAAGGTCCTTTTATAAGCAAGCTCCATTAGTTATATTAGATGAACCAACTGCAAGTTTAGATTCAAAAATAGAATATGATATGTTTTCACGTATGAAACAAAAGGACACCACAAGAATAATAATTTCCCATCGACTTGGCAACTTAATTAAAGCGGATATAATCATGCTTATTAATAATGGCTCAATATGTGAAATGGGAACGCATAAAGAACTTATGGAACTAAATGGTAGATATGCTCACATGTTTGACATCCAATCAAAAAATTATAATTAGTATAAAATGTAAAAAGGAAACATCATGAAGAATATATGGCATATAATAAAAGTTAATTTACATTATATATCAGGTAAATTTTCCCAAGTAAGGAAAAGTACTTTATTAACATATACTTTTGTTTTCTTATTGACTTCTATATTTCCGGTATTAATCTCTTTAGTAGAAAGAGATATTATTGATAGTTTAGTACAATATGTTGATAAAGGGGAAAATATAAAACATCAATTTATTTGGAATTGCCTATTTTTAGGATTCTTTTTTCTTGTTTTGGCTATATGTAATCTTTCACTACAATATATTCAAAATACAAAAAGTTTATTGTATAAGAAGAGAGCAATGATAGAAAATGTGGAAAAAATGTCTTCCTTGAAAATGGAGCATTTAGATGATGTCAATGTGCATTTTCTATTTGATATGTCATGTGAAGAAGCAAACATTAATCCGTTTGCAATCATTACGCCATCGATTAAAATCGTTACTATATGTATAACAGCCGTCTCATATTACATAATACTATTCAGACTTAGTGCATTGTTTGCTATGTTACCTCTTATTATAGCAATTCCCTTTGTGATAATTGGGAAAAGAAAGGAAACTCTGGATTTTCAAGTTAAATATGATCAAAATATTATGGAATTGAATCGAAGGATTTCATATTTTACTTTTGTTATCAAAGAACCATTATATGCAAAGGAAAATATTATATATAATGTAGGTAATTTCTTTATTAAAAAAAGAAGAAAATATAAAGATAATTTGATTGAGAAAAAGCTTGTATTTATTAAAAAATCAGTATGTTTAACTATACTGCTGACTATGATTGTCGCTGTAGCACAATATGGGGTCTATTTGCTAATGGGATACAATGTGTTGGGGGGCAATATTTCATTGGGAAATCTAAGCCTTTATTTTAATGCATTTTCTGCAATATTGTTATCCCTAAGCAATGTTATTGATAGCGTTACTTACATAGATGCCCAGATGCGTTTGAATGACAAAAGAAAAGAATTTATGGCTTTACCAATATATACTTCACAGGGAAACGGTCAAGATATAGGCAGTAAGAAAAAGCATAGGATTGTTTTTGATAATGTTACTTTTGCCTATCCGAATACGGATAGAAATATCATACAAAATTTATCATTTACTATGGAATATGATGATATTATAGCTTTGATTGGAGAAAATGGAAGCGGAAAAAGTACACTTATTAAATTATTGATTGGACAGTATGAACCGCAAGAAGGAAGTATTAAAATTGATGATATTGATATTGGATGTTATACACAAAGTCAACTATCTGAGATTTTTGGAGTTATGTTTCAGGAAGTGGCGCATGTTGCCATTACGATTCGGGAATTTGTAACACTATCAGAAAATGATTATGATCGTGCCCGCTTTCAAGCTGCTGTAAATAATGCAGGATGCAGTAAGGTAATTGAGAATGCTGTAGCGCATGAGCAGACTATATTGGGGTTGAACTTTGAGAAAAAAAATGCACAGGAGTTTTCCGGTGGAGAATGGCAAAGATTGGCTCTGGCGCGTCTGTTTTATATGAATCCTGATATATATATTATGGATGAACCGACGGCTTCATTTGATGCAGAAGCCGAATATGAGTTTTTTAAAAATATACGGACAATAGGAGAAAATCATAATATCATTATGGTATCTCATAGATTATCTATTGCAAATTTATGTACTAAAATTATGTATTTCGGAGAAAATGGAGTAATGGTTGGAACTCATGAACAAATGATGAAGGTATCTGAATATAGGGAATTATATGAATTACAAAAAAGTATGTATTTTGAATAGAAAGAAATATTAATGGGATGTTGAAATTAGACTAGGAGGATTGATTAGATGCAAATAGGATTATCGCTAATTCCATATTATGGCAATCAGCTAAAACAAATATTTATAATGGCACAGTTTTTAAATATAAATCAATTTGAAATACCATTTAATACTTGCGAAGATTATAAATGTTTATTAGGAGATGTTACCCCCTTTTCTATACATGCGCCCAAAAATTTACTTGATTACAACTACAAAGAATTTTGTAGTAATGTAATAGAATTAGGGGATTTTTCTGCGAAGATAGATTGTAAAAGAATCGTATTTCATCCAAGCATAGATCATCAAAAAAATCAAAAGTGTTTTTATTATATTAAAAAAATTTTCCCTGATTTTGAGATTTGTGTGGAAAATACACTTAAAGAAATAGAAGAGTTAGTTGCATTGGTAAAGGAATTTCAGCTTTTTATAACTTGGGATTGTTCCCATGCTGCATTTCATCAACATTATATAGGATATATAGCTGAGAATATTAAGTATTTCCATGTAAGAGGATATTCAAAAAGCAACAGGTATATTTCATTAGTACATACAGAGGAAACGAATATTATTCCTAAAAAAATTGATTCTACCTTCATTTTAGAATATCCATATAGGAATTTGTATGAATTATGTTTGGATTATAAAAAATTACAGGTTCTGTTAGAGTCTTAGGTTAATTGCTTGCAAGTACAAAGCTATCGATTTTATAACAGTTTTATTAGAATATTTCAGGAAGGGGGGAGTAACAATGAGTCAACTTGTTTTATCGACAAAATATATTTCCAGAGATATTTTACTAGATGGTAGGAAGCGGGCTGAGTATTTGAGAAGACTTAACTTAGCAGGTTTTGGTTTACTTCATTTTGACTTTAATCAATTTCGTCCAGATGAATTATTGAGTGAAAGATGTATTGTTGATATTTTTGACGATATTTTGAAAAGCGGACTTAAAGTAGTAAATAGTCATATATATGTTAACCCTTATGAGAATATTTGGAGTGAAAATCAATCTTGCACGGAAATATTTATATGGGAAATTATTGATAAGTGCCTATATTATAACAGGCTATTTGGTATATCAGATACTGTTTATCATGTGCCGGAAGCAAATGATTTTAATATTGTGAAATGTCAGAAATTTATTTTGCAAATACCTTATTTGATTGAGAAATCCCTAAAATTTAAGACAAGAATATGTTTAGAAAACCATTATAATCAAAGAATTGATAATTTTATTTTTAAGTATCTTTTTGAAAAATATGATAAAAATGAGCTGTTAATGACTTTCGATGTAGGACACTATTTTATATCAAAAAACAGCAGGATAATAGACGAAAACTTTTATAATCGGCTGCGGATTGTACATTTACATGATAATGATGGGAAGGAGGATCAGCATAGAATTCCTAATTTTGATAAAAAGAGAGAGTTTTGGAATCTGTTGTTTAACAAGATTAGAGAAATGGAAAATACAGTATCAGTAGTTTTTGAAATTAGAGAAAATGCGAAAATTAAAAAATTTGACGATACACAGGATATTGAACTGACTTATGCAGCTTTAAAAATGTTTTTTGATTACTATATGAATAAAATGTAATCAGTAATATAAGTGAATGCTTTTAGATTTATTATTTCAATGCGATTAATTGATTTGTACCAGATAATCGTGAAAATATATGTGAAAGGAATGATTTTGAGAGAAATGGATATGGAGGAAAAATTAGTATCGTTTCTTAAATCTATTTGTGATGATACAATAAATATAACCGAGATTATTAGTGATACAAATCTAAGATTACTTACTATAGATTATCAAAAAGGTATTGACGTAAAATACTACTTTCTGTCAAATGCATTAAAATTACGTCAAGATAAAAAAAATAAGGCATTTCTCAATGCAATAGAAGAGTTTTTAATATTATGTGAAGAGAAAGATTTGAAACCAATTTTTTTAAAGGGTCTGTTTTTGGCAACTGATATTTATAATATCATTGAAACCAGAATGACTAATGATATTGATATTTTAATAAATCCAAGTGAATTTAAGCAATATAATGATGTTTTGGAAACTTTGGGTTATATACATGAATTTTATAATAAAGAAACAGATTATTTTGAATATTATATGGAAGAAGTGCGTGTTCATCATATAGGGTATCTCAAGGAATTTAATGATATAAGTGTACACGTTGAAATACATGGTTCTGTCATTAATCCGACAAAGCTGTTTAAGGATATTACCGGGCAATTTATTTCAAATGTGAAGAGAGTAAATGTCTTTGGAATGAAGCCTTTTGTTCTGGATTTAGAATATAATTTAGTCATGTTAATGATGCATTTTTTTAAACATTTACCGCTACTGTATTTTCATAATATGTTGTTTAAGAATAAAACATATATTAATTTATCAAATATTCATGATATAGCGTTGTTTGTACAGAAGTATACCAAAGTTATTGACTGGATTAAAGTTTTAGAAATTGCAAAAGAAATGTTAGTAACTAAGTATATTTTAATGGTTGCTGTTTTTGTTAATAAGATATATACGGAAGTGTTTGATAAAGAATTCATTGATTTGCTTTCGGAGAATAGGAATTTTTCTTATATGGAGAAAGCAAATTTAGAATATGTAGGGATGGGTAAGTTTTCATGGTTATTTGATGATTTTGTAGACATATTAATTAATATTCCGGCAAAAGAAATCATTTTCGGTAGGATGCCACAAGAAGTGAACTTAATGGATGTAGCAATAACAGACAATTCAAAGCTTTATTTACTTCATGATAATAAAGTAATAATAGACAGAGAATTTTCATTCGATATAGTGAATAAATTTAACTCGTTGTTTGATATTAAAGTAAAGATACATATATCATTAGATAAAGAATATTTTAATCTTTTTTACAGTGTTAAAAATAAATCATGTTGCAGCATAGATATAGGTGATGAGAACTGTTTTAAAAAAGATGGAGTTGAAATTATAGTTATTAAGAAAGATTATATTGTCCATAGGATGTTTACAATAACCAAAAGAGATAATAAATATGCATTAATTCTTTTTTCTAATAATATGAAAGATAAAATATTAATAGATAAATCGGATATTTGGTATGAATTGTATGTGGAAAAGGATATTTTTACGTGTCGGATTCAAATCCCGTGGTCGTTTTTAGATATTAATTTAGAAAAAGATAAAATAATTCCTTTTAATTTGTGCGCATTAATCTCAAATCCTGAAACATTAGATTATTATAGAGCCTGCAATGTTTTTAAGGAGAATGAGTCTATATGGTATTTTAATGATATATCCGGAATTGAAAATGATACTTAATAGCGGTAGCAGTGACGGTAGTGGAGGTAGTGGTGGCGGCAATAGTGGCAGTACCACAGGCTGTTCATCTAGCGGAGGGCATTTTTCCGGTACGGCAGCCATACCGGAAATTATAATGTTGGCATAATGGATAATTACGCAACGCATAGTGATGAATATGTGAGGTCGCGCCTAAATATGATAAAACGCAATCTCACATATGCGCACGAGATTCTTAACTTATTATATAAGTGTTTCCAATATTAGGAGCATTCCTGTTAAGTAACAAATGACAGGTTTGCAAAAAATGAGTGTCACCCATAGAATAATGATTGTTAACTGGCAGGTTAAGTAATCATCGTTCAAAGGAGACACCCACAAATGAATTATAAGCAGAATCAAAAAATCAATCAAGTAAAAGAATCAACTTTGGTAGTTGGAATTGATATCGGAAGTACTACACATTACGCCAAAGCTTTTGACTGGCGGGGCATTGAACTTGGTAAAGTCTTTCCATTCAGCAACAGCAGAGAAAGATTTGAGAACTTCAAAGACTGGATGCAGCGTTTACAGGACAAGTATAAAAAGTCAGATGCCATTGTGGGAATCGAGCCAACAGGTCATTACTGGTTTGATCTTGGCGCTTATCTTGAGGATGAAGGCATCCTTCTGGTTATGGTCAACCCTTATGCGGTAAAGCAGATCAAGGAACTGGATGACAACAGCCAAAGCAAGAATGACAGAAAAGATCCCAAGGTGATAGCAAAGCTTGTCCTTGAGGGAAGGTATTCCACACCATATACACCGGATGGTGTGTATGCTGATTTAAGAATTATGGTGGCCAATCGTAAGAGACTCATCAGGGAGCTTACCCAGATCAAAAACAGATTTGCCAGATGGTTCGCCATATATTTCCCTGAATATAAAGATGTGTTTGGGGATTATGAAGCACAAAGCAGTATGCTGCTTTTAAAAGTTGCTTGTACTCCGAAAGCGATTGTGGAACTTGGAGCTGAGAAAATCAATCAAATCTGGCGTGGTGCAAGTTAAGAGCTGTTGGAATGAAAAGGGCAACGACCTTGTGTGAAACAGCAAAGCGGAGCATTGGCTTAAAGAAAGGCTCACAGTCAGAGTTTACACCATCAGAGCGCAGACTCAGTTTAGGAGCATCATGACGCCCCTTTATGGATAAGCAGAACGAAGGAATTAAGGACCCAGAAGTAAAGGTGATCCCGTATGACATGGGAGGTTAGGCTGCCGTAAGGAGTTGGGG
>Ga0129312_1001615_pt1 | contig 12757 bp, 8 predicted proteins | sample O827metagenome_FD_94434 | JGI IMG/M metagenome (GOLD analysis project Ga0129312, IMG submission 94434) | Orangutan group fecal microbial communities from Wisconsin, USA - O827 metagenome | ecosystem: Host-associated > Mammals > Digestive system > Large intestine > Fecal | place: USA: Wisconsin... | reverse complement strand
TCTTTTTCTATCATGCGTCTGTCCTCCCGAACGGAACACCGCTTCTGTCAGCACGTGGATCCATCAGCCAGCACGCAACGCTGTGCTCATCCGTAATGTGCGTAACTTTCGGTTTTTCTTCTTCACAGATTTTCATTGCATATGGACAGCGCGTGCAAAAACTGCAGCCTTTTGGCGGGTAGATCATATCCGGTATATTTCCCTCAATGGTATTTAAAATTGTTTTGTCTTCATCATCGATCCGCGGAACGGACTGGAGAAGTGCCCATGTATACGGGTGCTGCTGGTGATAAAAGATATCCCTTGCCGTTCCTCTTTCCACGATTTCTCCGGCATACATGACGATGATCTCATCAGCCATATCTGCAACCACTCCAAGATCATGTGTGATAATAATGATGGACATACCAAGCTTTTCCTGCAACTCTTCCATCAGCGCAATGATCTGTGCCTGTATTGTCACATCCAGTGCTGTTGTCGGCTCGTCTGCGATCAAAAGCTGTGGATGTGTCACCATAGCGCAGGCAATCATCACTCTCTGACGCATTCCACCGGATAACTCATGGGGATATTTGTTCATACACCCTTCCGGATCCGGAACCCCGGTCTGCTTCAGCATTTCCAACGATTTCTGATAAATTTCTTCCTTCGAAAGACTACTCTCGTGATTCTTCAGATTTTCTGCAATCTGCTTTCCAACCTTCATCGTCGGATTTAAGGATACCAGTGCATCCTGGAAAACCATCGAGCATTCTTTTCCACGGAAGGTATTCCACTCTTTTTCCGTATACCCGGTAAGCTCTTTTCCCTGGTAAATGATCTTACTTTCCGGCTTTACCTTTCCCGGTTTCTCGATCAGTCCCATCAGGGATTTGGCAGTTACGGATTTTCCACATCCTGATTCACCTACCAATGCAGTTGTCTTTCCTTTTTTTACATCAAATGAAATTCCTCTTACAGACTGTACTTCGCCTGCATATGTAAAATAGGATACAGATAAATTCTCTACTTCCAATAATTTTTCCATCTTCTATCCTCCAGGCTTACTTTACAATCTTTGGTTCCAGTGCGGTTCTAAGGACATCACCAAGTAAATTGAAACTCAGTACTGTACACAGAATCAGAACTCCCGGAAATACCGCAAGTCTCGGTGCATCCAGAATATGTCCCTGCGCACTCTGCAGCATACTTCCCCAGGAAGCTCTTGGAATCTGTACTCCAAGTCCAAGGAAACTTAAGGACGACTCCATCAGAATCGCATTGGCAATTCCAAGGCTTGCCGCTACGATGACCGGTCCCATAATATTCGGTACAATATGTTCCACTGCAATCCGGAAACTTCCGGCTCCCAGATTCCTTGCGGCGGTCACATAATCTCTTTCTTTGACAGACATGGTTTCCGCCCTTGTAATTCTCGCCACCTGTGCCCAGGAAAAAAGACTGAGTACCGCGATCAGAGTAAACAGGCCCGGACGCAAGATCGTATTCAGTACAACCATCAGAAGCATACTCGGAAGTGCCAGGAAAATATCGGTGAAGCGCATCAGGAACATATCCACTTTTCCACCAAAATATCCAGAAGTAATACCGATTGCCGTTCCGAGGATTACAGTCATGATCATCGAACAAAAACCAACCGTAAGAGAAATACGTCCTCCGTAAAGTGCTCTGGTAAAATAGTCTCTTCCGTATTCATCTGTCCCGAAAATATGCTTTGCAGAGATTCCCTGCAGTTTTTCAGCAACATTGATCTTATTCGGATCATATGGACTAAGCGGTGCCAGAATGGAAGCTATGATAATGATCAGGAGAATGATGATACTCACCAGTGCAATCTTATTGGAAAAAAGCTCTTTTTTGATATCTTTCCACACACTGTGATCATATGAAATCAACTCCTGGGTTTTCTTTTTTTCAATTCGTTTAAATCTAGTATCAGTCATTTGCCATATCCTCCCTCTTGATTCTCGGATCTGCAAATGCATACAGAATATCTGCAATAAAGTTACCGACAACCAGAATAATTCCGGACAACATGACGTATGCCATAATCACCGGATAATCACGGACACCGATCGCAGTCATTGCAAGGGTACCTATTCCCGGCCATCCAAAAACACTTTCAATGATAAACGATCCACAGACTATGGATGCCAGATTCATTCCAAGCAATGTGATGATCGGAAGCAGTGTATTTTTCAAAATATGTCTTTTTAAAAGTTTTCCACCTGTCGTTCCTTTTGCTTTTGCTGCAAGAACGTATTCTTCTCCAAGCTGTCCGATCGTATTAGAACGGATATAGCGGATAAAGACTGCCAGGTTGGAAAGGCTCAGGGTGATACATGGCATGATCATATGCTTCACCGTATCCAGGAACGATTCATTTCCCACCGAATGCATCCCCGATGACGGAAGAATATGAAGCTTTGCTGCAAACACAATAATCAGCACCATTCCAAGCCAGAAAGACGGAATCGACATACCAATATAGGAAAGTCCACTGATGATATTATCAATCCAGGTATTCTTGCGGTATCCCGACCAGAGTCCGAGTGGGATTGCCAGAAGCACAGAAAGAACCAATGCGGCTCCCATCAGCTGCAGGGTTGCCGGAAGACGCTTGATGATCTGCTCAGATACGGAAGTATGGTTTGCAAGAGAAATTCCGAAATCTCCTTTCAGCACTTCTTTTGCCCATCCCCAATACTGCTCCGGCATACTTTTGTTAAGTCCGAGATTCTCTTTGATTGCTTCTTTTTCCTCATCTGACATCTGTTCATTCAAATACATACCGGAAATATCTCCCGGTGCTGCATAGATCACGGCAAATGAGAAAAAAGAAATCAAAATCGTGACAATAATCAGCTGAATCCCTTTCTTTACGAAATATTTTGCCATATTTCTTTTCTCCTTTAAAAGAGGGACCGGCACAAAGGTCATCTTGTGCTTCAGCCCCTCTTCGTCTACTAAAATACGATATAATTAGTCTACTTTGATCTTCAGGTAATCAACGAATTCCGGAACAACCGGTACTGCATCCAGACCTGTTACATTTTTCTGAGATACCATCACATAATTGGTGTAAGTAAGTGGGTATTCCCAGTATTCTGATAAAGTCAGATCCTGCAGATCATTTGCAAGCTGCTGTGCTTCGTCTTTGTCTGCTGCTGCGTTTACCTTTGCTGCAAGCTGTCCGGCTTCATCACTGAATCCCCATGCTTTGGAGCTGTTGTTGATGTAGCTGTAAGCCTGTCCAAGACTGCTTCCACGCTCAGAATCCCATCCATTTGTACCAAGATCCCACTGATCTTCTTCCCCTGACTGGAACATAATTGCGAAGAATCTCTGGAAGAATGCGTTGGAATCCAGACCTTCTACATCAAGCGTTACGCCGATTTCTGCGAGCTGCTGCTGAAGAACTGTTGCAACTTCTTCCATGTTCGGACGGTCTGCATTGTAAACATATTTCAGAGTTGTTCCTTCGATTCCTGAAGATTTGGCAAGTTTCTTTGCTTCTTCAAGATCCTGCTCGTAACCTTTGCAGTCTTTGTTGTAAAGAGACTGATCTGGTGTCAGAAGACTGTTTGCAACCGTTGCAAGTTCGTCACTTCCGTATGCGGTATCGATGATCTCATCTGCATTGATTGCAAGGAAGATCGCTTTTCTTGCATCTTCTGTAAGTTTGTCTTTTGCAGGTCCGTAAGGATTGATCTGCAGGTAATTCAGTCTTGCTTCTGAGAAGGAGCTGATATTGTAATTATCGTCACCTTCATATTTTTTCAGTTCTTCCGGAGTTGTAATTCTCATGTAAGAGATTTCTCCGTTTTCAAATGCAACCTGTTTGGTGCTTCCAGAACCGATTGTCTTCATAACTACTTTCTTAACACTCGGTGTTCCTCTGTAGTAATCATCACGTGCTTCGTATACAATACTGTCATCATTGATCTCAGATACTGTATAAGCTCCTGAGGTAGCTATATCTGTGGAGTTGAAGTATCCGCTTCCTTCTACTTTTGTGTAATCATTATCAAAAGCATGCGAAGGATAGATCATCATTCTTCCAATTGCTGCTGTATAGGTAGCATATGGTTCAGGAAGTACTGCTTCCAGTGTTTTATCATCTTTCTTGGTATATACGATATCCTGTCTGTTAATCGTTGTGTAGGAAGATTTTCCACCAGAATTTCTTCCAGCATACTCCATAGTAAAGAGAATGTCATCTACAGTAACCGGCTCTCCGTCACTCCAGTTTGCTTTTTCATTTAAATGGATCGTATAAGTTTTTCCATCCTCTGAAATGTCAACCTTGTCTGCAAGGTAGTATTCGATTCCGTCTTTTGTCTCTACGAATAACGGTTCAAAAATCGGACGTACCAGAGATGTCTGGTCATCACTTACAGTACTTGGCTCCAGAGATGTCGGCATATAGTTTAATGCTACATAAAATGTTCCATCACTTTTCTTTTCCGTTTTGCTTTCTTCTGTTTTTGCGTTGCTGTCTTTGCTGTCAGAATTTCCACCACATCCGGCAAGCATACCGATTGCTAAAATTCCTGCACACAGTAATGCGAGTGCTCTTCTTTTCATTTTCCTTTTTCCTCCATTGTATTTTCCTTAAGTTGCTCTGTCGGTATATCCCCTAGTTAACAACTCTTCAAAAATACTACCAAAATGTTTTTTTCTTTGCAAATAGCTTTTTTCTATCACTTTTTGTACTTATTGCTATTATTTATCAATAATTCCAGAAAACGGCGATTTCTCGTTATTTTTGTAACTTTTAACAATTTATTGTTTTTATCTATAACAAAAAACATAATTTTTTTACAATTTATTTTACCTTTTTTGCAATGTGTATTGTATAATGATTACAAAAGATTTGTTAAATTATTATTCATCATGAAAGGTTTATAAATGAAAAAATTATATGAGCAAAGCCCTGAAATGCATCTGTCCGGCAAACGCCATCTGCGCCATGTAAAATGCACGCACCACAAAGGATATCTGATGGAAGATCTTTCTATGATCAAAAGCGGATTTTATGAGATCAGCTTTTGTAAAAGCGGAGATTTTCTGTTTCGCATCGGCCAGAAACGGCATTTTATTACAAATGGCGATATTCTGGTTATTCCACCGGATATTCCACACTACTTTACCTCCAGTGATCTTGTTGCAAACTATTATGATTTTATCACTGTATGGCTGGAAAAATCATATATTTCCAATCTGAAAAGCCAGCTTCCGGCTCTTGAGGAATCTGTTTTCAATATTGACACACCTCATCTTCTTCATACTACCAATAAGCTGTGCAATTTTGAGGAAGAATTTGAAACCTTTTACCGGGAATATGCTTCTTATGGGGAGCTTTCCGAAACCTATGCCTGTGGTGCATCCACCTGTCTTCTGGTAAAAATCATCAATTATGCCCTGAAATATTCCAACAAATTTATTGAGATTGAATCCGATCAGACCAACCAGATCGTCCGCTATCTGGATCAGCATTTTCTGAAAGAAATCGGCGTGGAGGATCTGGCGCGTACTTTCCACATGAGCAAGAGCAGTCTGAACAAATTTTTTCAGAAACAACTGAATACGACCTGTCATCAGTATATTTTAAAGAAACGGCTGGCACTTGCGGTCTCGCTGATCCGGCAGGATGTTCCGCTTAAAACGGTTGCTGTCCAGTCCGGTTTTGGAGACTATTCTTCATTTTTTCGTGCTTTTAAGAAAATGTATCATATTTCCCCGACTGAATGTCAGGCAGACAATGAAAAACTGAAAAAGATCAAACATTAGCCGGGAGAATGACTTGTCTGAATAGTGTAGACATGCAAAAAACTTCGGATATTCTGGATTTTCGCCAGTGATCCGAAGTTTTTCTTGTTTAATATTTCTTTTTTTGATTGTCTTTATTTCACCAGATGTACTTCTGCCTTCTTCTCATTCAGCTTCTGTGCAGTCTCATGCTCATTGACATAGATACTGATATGTTTTTCTTTGCCGGAAGTATCGTAATCTTCAGCAGTAAATACATGTCCGTCAATGATCACCTTTGTTCCATACGGAATCTCATCCGGGTCAACCGCAATGGTCTGCCCTTCAACAATCGGAGTTCCGGTTGCTTTGACTTTGCTTGCTTTCGCACGGCAAGTTTCGCAGGAACAATAATAATCAATGGTATACTCTCCAATACTGTCTCCATACTGTTCGGCTGTAGCGTTCTGTTCGTTCACATCCTTGCCTTCCAGATTATAATTTTCTTCCAGGATTCTGGTTGCCCAGACAGCTTCCGGAATATATACCGTTCCGGAAATGATTCCCTGGTCTTCATTTGCAGCTTCGATGGTCTTTCCGTCTCCTGCATACATCACAACATGATGGACATAACCGTCTTTTGCATAGAAAATCAAATCCCCCGGCTGTGCGTCTTCAACCGGAATCTTGGTTCCATACTGGCTCTGATCTTCGGCTACTCTTGGCAGATTATAGCCAAAATTCTTATAGATCTGCTGTACAAATCCGGAGCAGTCCGCCCCTTCTGTCAGGCTTGTACCGCCCCATACATAAGGATTGCCAATGAACTGTGCGGCAAAATCCAGCATTGCCTGGCGGATCGCATTCCCCGGTGTTCCCGGCTTTACAGAAGCATAGCTATAATAAAGTGCCTGGTTATCTTCCGGTGCGATCAGTTCTGTAGCTGTCTGGTAAGCACCTTCGCCTGCTGCTTCTACCTGCGCTTTTACTTCATCCCCAGTCTGAACAGCCTCTTTAGAGACAAACCCACGGACATCCCCGGACTCCACATAAATCCAGTCTTTCTCTGCATCCGCAAGGATATAACACAGATTACCCTGGGACATGGTTCCGAGCACACGTGACTGTCCATTTGCCTCTTCCTGGATTGCTACAGTTCCATCCGACTTTGATGCATCTGCCAGTGCATATTTTTTCGTAGCCAGTGTCTGATTTACGGTTGCACGTACATGGGTAAATGCCTGATTTTCATTTGCCGGAACCGTTTCTTTTGCAAGGGATGCTGTTCCTTCGATTCCAGTGTATGCAATCTTAGCTTTTTTTGCAGCTTTTTTTGCCTGCTTCTGGTATCCACTCAGCAGTACCTGTGCGGCATCTCCGGTATAAAGCTCGGATTCTTTTACAAATCCTCTGACCTTTCCGGATTCTACATACAGCCATCCATTCTTTTCTTCTTTCAGAATGTAGAGAAGTCCATCCTGTGAAATTTCTCCAACAGAACGCACCTTTTCGGCCAACTGCCGGGATGCAAGGGACGCATTTAAAGTATCATCCTGCAATGCTACGGCAGTATCCGAGTTTAAGGATGACTTCTTTTCCGAAGTGTCTGCTGTGTTTTTTAATGTCCCGGCAGAAAATGTATTAAGCTGTACTTTCTTTTCCGTTTTCGTCTTTTTCGCAGAAGATTTTGTCTTTGATTTCTTCGCCTTTACAGAAGTTTCCTTATGAAACAGTTTTTTAGCATCGGCTGTTGCTTCCTGAATATCACTTTCTGTCCGATCAGTATCAACGGCTCCACTGATATCCTCCGGAATTGCCTCACGTATGCTGATCTTTGTCTTTGCAAATGCATATTTTCTCGCAACTGTCCAGAAACGGAAATCTTCTTCGTATTCCGGAAGACTGACGATCTGCTGTCTCTTGACCAGTTCTTCATTGGTCATCTTGTGTTCACTATCCTGCGTATTTTTTTCCTGCTCCTGCGTTTTGTTTTTTTCTTCTGAGCCTTTTGTCTGATCTTCCGAAGGCTGCTGTTCATTGTTCACATTGCCATCTGAAGGCTGCTGTGGTGTATCCGGATTGACCGGATCTGTCGGTTGCTCCGGCGTAACCGGCACATCTGGATTAGCCGGGATTACTTCTACTTCATCTCCTGTTATCGGATCAACCTTCCATCCTGTTTTCGCTGCATCACGCAGACCGGTATCTTCCAGATATCCAGTCTCTTCATTGTATCTGATTTCTTCATTATGAATCATCTCCAGGACAAGATATGATACTTCTGTAAGTGTATCACGCCCATCAATGGATTTTGCCTGTAATTTTTCTCCATTTTCTGATTCATTAGAAGTAACCTCTGTAAGACCGCCCTCTGCCGCCCAAGCTGTTGCCGGAGCGCTGAAAGTAAGTCCGAAAACAAGTAATCCTGCGAGAATTTTTGTTCCTGTCATTTTTGCTACCTGTATATTTCTATATTTCAAAATCTGTTGCTCCTTCTTACAAATTCTGTAAAACGCAGTCCTTTTAGTCGAAACGCGACATTTTTATTTTACTACTCTTTGACAAAACCGTCCATATTTCATTAAAAATATTTCTGATAAAATTTTTCAAACTCAGAGAGTAATTTCTTTCGGAAAATATTTTGGTAAAATGAAAAAAAGGAAATGTCCTGACATATTTTACGTCAGAACATTTCCCTGTTTTTATGGCTTTAGATAAACTCCGAAAGAACAAATTATCCTTCGCTTAATTTTTATTTAACCAGATATACTTCTGCATTCGTCACGCCGAGAGCAAGTGCTTCTTCATGGCTGTTTACATAGACATCAATGTGGTTTTTCTTGATCGCACCACCACAGTCTTCAGCAGTAAATACATGTCCGCCGATGATGACTTTTGTTCCGTAAGGGATTACACTCGGATCCACCGCAATGGTCTGTCCCTCAATGACCGGAGTTCCGGTTGCTGTGATCCCGTCTGCTTTGTTACAGCAGATTTCACATGCACAGTAATATGTAATCGTAAAATTGCCAAGATCTGCGCCGTACATCTCTTCTGTCGCATTGACTGTTCCGATTCCGCCACCTGCAACAGTATAATGATCGTCCAGGATCCGAGTTGCCCATACTGCATCTTTGTCGTAAACAGTTCCGTAAATAATTCCCACATCTTCATTTGCAGCTTCGATGGTCTTTCCATCTCCGGCATACATCACAACATGATATACATAACCGTTCTTTGCATAGAAGATCAGGTCTCCAGGCTGTGCGTCTTCTACTGGAATCTTGGTTCCATACTGGCTCTGATCCTCGGCAACACGCGGAAGATCATATCCGTAAGCCTTGTAAATCTGCTGTACAAATCCGGAACAGTCTGCTCCGTTTGTCAGACTGGTTCCGCCCCACACATAAGGATTACCGACAAACTGGGATGCATATTCAATCATTGACTGGCGGATTTCACCACTCGGCGTTCCTTCTTTTGTAGAAGTCAGCGTATAATAAAGAGCTTTATTATCTTCCGGATCCATGTTTTCCTCTGCCACTGAATAGGCATCAGCTCCTCTTTCTGTCACCTGTGCTTTGGTTTCAGCGTCTGATTTCAAATACTTCTTTTCCGCAAAGCCTCTGACATCTCCGGATTCTACATAAACCCAGTCTGAATCTTCATCTGCGAGAATGTAGCAGAGCTCTCCTGCTGTCATTGTCCCAACAACTCTGGAATCCGCATTCTTCTCTTCTTGAATATTCAGGATTCCTTTTTTATCGGTATCTAGCTGATCGCTTACCAGTGCCGGTTCTTTATCTGCAACCGTCTGCTTCACCGTCGCACGGAGATAGGTATATGCCTGATTATCTTTTGCATCTATCAGTGCCTGTGCCGTCTTTGCGGTTCCCTCGATTCCGGTATAGTCTTTGTTTTCTTTGGAAGCTTTTAACCTGGCCTGTGTCTGATAGACATCCAGAAGTTCCTGTGCCGCATCTTCCGTATAAATTTCAGACGCCTTTACAAATCCCCTGACATTACCGGATTCCACATACAACCAGCCATTGTTTTCTTCTTTCAAAATATAAAGAAGCCCGTCCTGCGAAATCGTTCCGACCGAGCGGACCTTTTCTTCCATCTGCTGTGCTGCCAGGTCAGCAGTCACTTTTGCCGCCTGTTCTTCTTTCTGCTTCTGCAGATCCTTCTCAGCCTGTCTTGCTGTTTCAGCTCTTTTTCCAGCTTTCAGATTAGTCTGATTCGGCGCCTCTGCCTTTAATTTCGCTGATGAAAAAATGTTGAGTCCGGTCAGTTTGATCTGTGTAGATTTTTTTACACCTTTTGCCGTTTTTGTACGTTTTACTTTTTTCGTGTTGTATTTTTGATTCTCTATATCAAATCCGGCTCTCAGCTCTTTTGCATCTTTTTTTGCCGCTTTAAGCTCTGCTTCTTTGGCTTCCTCGGAAGTATCTGCCCTGCCATCTGCAGCTTCCGGAATTTCCTCCCGTACATTGATTGCTGTTCTGGCAAATGCATATTTTCTTGCCACAGTCCAGAAACGAAAATCCTCTACCATCTCTGGCTGCTTCACAATCTGCTGACGGCTGATCAGTTCAGAATTACTGACTGCAGTTTTTGATTCGTTCTGACCGGCTGCTTCTTCTGCTTTGCTGATCTCCTGTGTATGGTCGATCTCACTTCCCGGAATTGGGTCGGTCTTTGTATCTTTCCGATTTTCGGAAGAATCTGCCTTATCAGTATCCGGTGTCTGAATCGGATCTTTGGAATCGGATTTGCCGGAATCCGGGCTATCCGGATTTTCCGGAGTGCCTGGTTTTTCCGGTGTCTCTGGAGTTCCCGGAGTATCCGGCTTTTCTGGAGTTTCTGGTTTTTCCGGTGTCCCTGGATTTTCCGGAGTGTCCGGTTTTTCCGATGTCCCTGGATTTTCCGGGGTGTCCGGTTTTTCCGGTGTCTCTGGAGTTCCCGGAGTGTCCGGTTTTTCCGGAACCTCTGGGTTTTCTTGATTTCCAGGGGTGTCCGGTATGGCTGGTGTCTCCGGAACATCCGGTGTCTCTGTCAGGCGTTCGCCTGTCTCCGGATCCACTTTCTGACCAGTCGAGGTATCTTCCAGATAGCCGGTTTCATTATTCAGCCTGACTGCTCCGCTTTCCATCATTCCCCATACATAATCAGATACATTCACAAATGCTTCTGATCCATCTGTCTTTTTTGCCTGCACTGTATTCTCTGCTACAACGGCCGTTTCCCCATCATCGGCAAATGCCGCCATTGGCGAACCAAGAGCCATTCCAAATGCCAGAAGACTTGCCAGTGTCTTTGTCCCGATCCTTTTTGCTATAAATTTGTTCCTAAACTTCAATAATTGATCCTCCTCTCGTAAATAGACTATAAGTTGTATGTTAATTTTTGAAGTTTTCAAAAAATTCTTCTTCGCATTAACAATTGCATTAATAAAATGTATGAAACATTAAATTTAGGGGTTCCATTCATCTTTTGTTTGATTATTTTTAATTATAGCACAAATTTAACCATATGTGGTGTTTTTTTAGTAAAAATACACAATTCTACACCTTTTTCTACAAGTCCGTCTCCGCCATAGAACTGCTTTCCCATCTTCTCTTACCATTTTCCACCCATAATATCCGGTTGGTACTCAATCTGTGACACGATCTGTGAGGGCGTATATTTCCAGATTTTCTCTCCTGTATAATCTGCCGCCACAAACATCCCAAAGATAAGGAAACTGATAAACATCCGCGCAAAAAAACTGCTTCCGCCATTTTCTTCTGAAGAATGTTCTCCATATAATCCCCTGTATACATGCTGATACCTTGGATGCACCGCCGGGATACTGCCTTTTCTCCATTTTTGACGTGACATCCTAAGCAACTCCTCGCGGCGTTCCTGTGATTCGTTCATTCCAATCTCTCCCTTCTGCTAAAGCATCCAATTAAAATGAATGTGCCTCGGTGCATTCTACGCCGAACGCAGTTACTTGCAACATTCTTCTTTGCGCGAGTGCGCATCTTTGGCAGGTAGTTCTTTTCATTTACCAGAAAGTTCTTTCCCAATTTCAGACAAACAAAAAGGACATATACCTCTACCTCAGTATATGTCCCTCTTTTTTTCAAATATGCTATTTTTACCGTTTTGCCATCTCTTCCATGATGTCATCCCAGGTGATCCCCCGTTCTGCCATCAGCACCATCATGTGATACAGGAAGTCGCACATCTCATATTTGAGTTCTTCCGGGTTCGGATTCTTCGCCGCAATGATGATCTCGGCAGCTTCTTCTCCAACCTTCTTCAGAATTTTGTCAATACCTTTTTCAAACAGATAGTTCGTGTAAGAACCTTCCTTTGGATACTCTTTGCGGTCCATGATCGTATGATACACGCTCTCGAATACCTGCTGCGTATTGATTTCTTCATACTGATCCCCTACGATTGGCTGGAAGAAGCAGGTCGGATTGCCGGTATGACATGCCGCACCTACCTGATCAACTTTTGCAAGCAGGGTATCTTTGTCACAGTCGATGGTCAGGGATTTGACATACTGAAAATGTCCGGATGTCTCGCCTTTTGTCCAGAGACTCTGTCTGCTCCGGCTGAAATAGGTCATCCGTCCGGTTTTCACCGTTTTTTCAAATGCTTCCTGATTCATGTATGCCACCATCAGCACTTCGGACGTCTTATAATGCTGTGTGACAACCGGAAGCAATCCGTCGGAATTTAATTTAAATTCGGAAAAATCCATCAGACTCTCAAAGGAAGTCATACGGATCCCTTTCTGGCTGCACTCTTCTTTGAAATCAGCACAATTGATTTCTCTCTGACTCACATACATTCCGGAAAGTCCTTTCACGCCCGGACATTCCAGGATCTTAAAAAGCTCTTCCTTTTCTAGTGTATCCGTCACAACCACACATGGAATATCCGTAATATTTACAACGGAATTCAGATCCAGACGGTGCATAAATACGATCTGGCTACTGTAAGTCTG
>Ga0129312_1001614_pt1 | contig 12763 bp, 10 predicted proteins | sample O827metagenome_FD_94434 | JGI IMG/M metagenome (GOLD analysis project Ga0129312, IMG submission 94434) | Orangutan group fecal microbial communities from Wisconsin, USA - O827 metagenome | ecosystem: Host-associated > Mammals > Digestive system > Large intestine > Fecal | place: USA: Wisconsin... | reverse complement strand
GCCGCGGCCATCGCCGTCAGCATATCATAGCTTCGTCCGACGGCAGCAGCGAGAAAGCGTAGAAGCAGCATCAGCACTGCCCGGAGAGCCGAGCCGGAGCAGCCCGTCAGAATCCCGTAGGATATGATCAGCAGGGCTGCGACGCTGCCGGATGCGGCCTTACTTCTGCCGAAGTGCCGCAGCAGCTCATAGACACCGAGGCCCAGAATCGACAGATGCAGGCCGGAAACCGCGAGGATATGGGCGATGCCATTCTCCTGATAGAGGGATCGGATATCCTCATCCATGGCCGATTTGTCTCCCGTCAGCAGTGCACGGTAAATGCCGGCGTCCTGTGGCGGCAGCAGCTGATCGAGGATATCCCCCATCCGAAGTCGGAGCTCCTGCAGTCCCCTCGCAAAAGGCTTTGGCTCCCCTCCGATCACCCGGAAGGATGTCCCGTACATCGAACCATGCACAGAGATCGTCCGATAGTACAGATGAAAATCAAACACCCCCTCATTCCGCGGGGCTTCCACCGGCGAGATCTTCCCATACACTTCGATCCGCTCCCCCGGCAGAGGCCGAGCCGTCTCCAGATGATGATCTGCCGTCGGATCCCTGTCCTGTTTTTCGGACGGTGACTGCGTCCTGCATGTGCGATCCTTCTCGCTCCACTTTTCAGACTGCGACTCTGTATCCCCGGTCTCCATATAGACGAGCATCGTCCCGACCGGCTGATCATAGCGCGCCCGCAGCGCCGCGGTGGCCGAAGTCGGCAGGGTATCCCGCGCACCGTACGCACTCGACAGCAGCGCGTTTCGCACGCGCAGCTTCGCCTTTCCCGCAGCCTCCGTATATTCCTGCACTTCTCCGCACAGACGCACCTTCATCCCGCTGAAGATACGGATCCGTTCCTCCGAACGCTGAAATGCGCGGGCGGCCATCCGATAGCGCAGACCCCCGGCGAGGAACAGCACAAATAAGAGTGCAAGCGCACCCTTCCGAAGCGTTTTCTTTTTTATCCCATGGAAAGCGAGGCATGCGGACAGAATCCCCGCAGCCCCTCTCAGAACGAAACCACATTCCCCGGCAGATACGCACACTCCAAGTACATACACCACGGCCATCAGAAGAAGCGGTCGTTTCACATTCATAAGAGCATCATAGCAGAAGAGGCCGGACCCATCAAGGTCCGACCTCTTTCATTTTCATACTATTTTATGGATTCAGCTCAGCCGGACGCTCGATGACGGCTGCACCCAGTCCATCCTGGCCGATGTGACAGGAAATCAGCAGTGACAGCGGTCGAACGGCGATCTCCGGATTCAGTCGATCCGGAAAAGCTTCCTTCAGCTCCTCTGCGAAGTCGGCCGCCTGCTCCGGATTATCCGTATAGGCGATCGCGACATAGCAGTTCTTCATCTCCGGATCGCCGAGGCGACCTTCCAGCTCGCTCTTCAGTCCCTTGATGATCGCATCCTTCACCTGACGGGTCGTCCGCACCTTCGTATAGGAATCGAGCTTTCCGCCGTTTGTGATGCCGAGCACCGGCTTGATATGGAGCAGTGTGCCGATGGCCGCAGCCATCGGTGTGATACGTCCACCCTTCTTCAGGTACTTCAGTGTATCCACGCCGACATAGATCTGGTTCTGCTCCGCATCACGGTTCAGGATGTCGCAGATCTGCTGTCCATCATAGCCGCGTGCAGCGAGCTCCGTCGCAAAGATCGCAGCCTGACGCTGTACGACCGATACACCACGATCGTCCGGCACGAATACACGGCCCTCGTACTTCTCATCCTGCGCCAGCATCATCGCTGTCTGTGTCGAACCGGACAGTCCCGAGCTCAGCGGCACATGCACGATCTGGTCACAGGTCTCGAGGAGCTCATCCCAGACCTTCATCACATCCTCCATGCTCGGCTGCGATGTCGCGATGTCATGATCATTCTTCAGCTTTTCGAAGAACTCTTCTCTTGTAAGGTTGATGTTTTCGTAATATTCCTGATCATCGATCCGGAAAGGCATCGGAACGACACGGATGCCGAGCTCTGCACTCTCCTGTGGTGTGATACCACTACCGGAATCAGTTGAAACGCCAACGTTCATATATATTTACCTCAAACTCTCTGTACAGTGCCGTGAGGCCGAAGCCGGACGGCACGGCAGCTCAGCAGCGCTTACTTTTCAACGATGAGAGACTTACCGCTCATCTCCTCCGGCTGCGGGATCTCCATCATCTGGAGCAGTGTCGGTGCGATATCGCAGAGTGCGCCACCCTCACGAAGCTTCCAGTTCGGATTCGAATTGATCAGAATGAACGGAACCGGATTCGTGGTATGTGCGGTCCATGGCTCGCCGGTCTCATAGTTGATCATCATGTCGGCATTACCATGATCGGCGACGATCATCATCTGACCGCCGACCTCCTTGATGGCATCTACAACCTCTCCGACGGCATGATCCACCACCTCGATGGCCTTTACAGCCGCTGGAATCACACCGGTATGACCGACCATATCCGGGTTTGCGAAGTTTGCGATGATCATGTCATACTTCCCGGACTTGATCGCCTCCACCAGCTTCTCGCACACCTCAGGGCAGGACATCTGCGGCTTCAGATCATAGGTCGGAACGTCCTTCGGAGACGGAACGAGGATACGATCCTCACCGGCATTCGGCTCCTCGACGCCACCGTTAAAGAAGAAGGTAACGTGTGCATACTTCTCGGTCTCTGCGATACGAAGCTGCTTTAAACCAAGCGATGCAACATACTCACCGAGGGTCTTCGTGATACTCTGCTTCGGGAATGCGATCTGCTTGTTCGGGATGGTCGCATCATAATCGGTGAAGCATACAAACGTAGTATCGAGACGCTTTCCTCTCTCGAAAAAGCTGAACTCATCATCACAGAAGCAGTGGGTCATCTCACGTGCACGGTCCGGACGGAAGTTGAAGAAGATGCAGGAATCACCATCCTGAATCAGATGTCTCGGAGCGCCCTCCTTCTCGATCACGCACGGAACCACGAACTCATCGTATACCTTCTCATCATAGGAGCTCTGCATAGCCTCGGATACGGACGCGAAGTGGTGACCGATTCCCTTCGTCATCGCATCGTATGCCTTCTCGACACGATCGTAGTTCTTATCACGATCCATCGCATAGTAACGGCCGGAGATCATCGCGATCTCACCGACACCGAGCTCTGCCATCTTCGCCTCGACCTCCTCGAGGAATGCCTTACCGGAATCTGGTGGTGTATCACGACCATCGAGGAAGGCATAGAGATATACCTTCGTTAAGCCATGACGCTTCGCGAGCTCGAGAAGGCCGAAGATATGCTCGAGGTGAGAATGTACACCGCCGTTTGAAACGAGACCCATCAGGTTCAGTGCGGAGTCGTTCTTCTTGCAGTTTTCAACCGCTGCCACGAGCTCTGGATTCGTAAAGAAATCGCCATCCTGGATGGACTTCGTGATTCTCGTGAGGTCCTGATAAACGATCCGGCCGGCACCCATATTCATGTGGCCTACCTCGGAGTTACCCATCTGACCATCCGGAAGACCTACATACAGTCCGGAAGCCTGACCCTCTACGAACGGATACTCTTTCTCAAGCCGATCCATCACCGGTGTATCCGCCATCGCAATTGCATTTCCCTCTGGATTCGGATTGATACCATATCCATCAAGAATCATCAGTAAAACTGGTTTCTTCTCTGTCATAAATGCCACCTTCTATTTCTATCCTTCAACATAAACATGGGGTTTCAGTAGCGCTTAAAAATGAAGCTTTTAAGCCATAATCGCTTGTAGTTTATACCAAAAGGAGGGCATCGTCAACGACTCTGCCCTCCCTTTGTTAAAAAATATACAGCACCATTTCACGTGGTTTTTATTACTATATTAGCCGAAGTATCTCTTGAGGAGACCCGCAAAGGCCTTACCATGTCTCGCCTCGTCACGTGCCATCTCATGAACGGTATCATGGATCGCATCGAGGTTCAGCTCCTTCGCGCGCTTCGCAAGGTCTACCTTACCAGCCGTTGCGCCGTTCTCTGCAGCGACACGTACGGTGAGGTTCTCCTTCGTGGACGGGGAAACGACCTCGCCGAGAAGCTCTGCAAACTTTGCTGCGTGCTCAGCCTCTTCAAATGCAGCGGTCTTATAGTACTCACCGATCTCCGGGTAACCCTCACGGTAAGCTGCTCTGGACATCGCAAGATACATACCAACCTCGGTGCACTCACCCTGGAAGTTTGCGCGCAGGTCTTCCTTGATATCCTCGCGAACATCACTTGCAACACCGATCACATGCTCTGCCGCCCAGGTCATCTCCTCTTCCTGCTCTACGAACTTATCTGCAGGCGCATGGCATACCGGACACTCCTCTGGTGGAACCTCTCCCTTATAAACATAACCACATACGGAACATACCCAAGTCTTTACCTTCATAATTCATTCTCCTTTTAAATGAGCAGCTTCTGCTGCATAATTTTTCGTTTATCCGTTCTTACTCCATTCGCTGCCGATGAGCGCGGACACCGGTCACTTCCTTCATATCCTCATCTCTTCGCGCTGAATCATCCGAGCGCATCGCCTGCAGATCACTCCGCTTCGCCTGCTTCACAGCACCGCTCACAGATCCCATGAAATACCAGATCATGGCCGGTGACGATCCCCGACACATGCCGTGCTGCCTCTTCATCCAGTGTATCCGCTTCCGGCATCGGCACATCGAAGACGCCACCACAGCGGTCACATACGAAGTGCACATGCTTTTCAGCGTTCGGATCGAAGTGATCCGCACCGGATACGAAGCTCAGCTTCTGAATCGTACCGTTCTTCGCGAGAAGCTTCAGATTACGGTAGACGGTCGCCAGGCTGATGTTCGGATCCCTGTCACGAAGCTCTGCAAAAATCACATCCGCCGTCGGATGATCCTTATGCCCGCTAAGCTGATCGAGGACTTCCTCGCGCTGTCTTGAATAATTCATCGTTGCTCCTAAACAGTGAATTCAAAATCAATAACTATTATTGATTTATCTGTATATTACTCCTTTTTGATCTGCACGTCAAGCAAAATCGATAAATATTTGCATTTTTAAAATAGGATGCTACAGGTCAGGTAGCGGGACCGTTATGTCAGAAAATCCACTGTGGCTTTTTCTGTCGCGTCGCCTTATAATAGGTACGACTTCGGTCAGACAACCGATTCATGCTTATAAAGATGTAAGGAGATATATCATGGGACAGATCAAAGTTACCAAGGCACCGATTGAAGGCCTTTATGTCATCGAGCCGAGCGTTCATGGCGACGCACGTGGCTATTTTATGGAAACCTATAATCAGAAGGATATGCACGAGGCCGGCCTCGACATGGTCTTCGTTCAGGATAATCAGTCCATGTCCACGAAGGGCGTTCTTCGTGGTCTGCACTTCCAGAAGCAGTACCCGCAGGGCAAGCTCGTCCGCGTCATCAAGGGTTCTGTATACGACGTCGCCGTCGATCTCCGTGAAGGCAGCCCGACCTATGGCCAGTACTACGGCGTCGAGCTCACCGAGGAGAACAAGAAGCAGTTCTACATCTCCGAGGGCTTCGCGCACGGCTTCCTGGTACTCTCCGATGTCGCTGAGTTCTGCTATAAGGTCACCGATTTCTGGCATCCTGGTGATGAGTCCGGTCTCGCATGGAACGATCCGGAAATCAACATCCAGTGGCCGCAGCTCCGGGGCGCCTACCCTGGCTCTGCAAGTGCCGAAGGCTACACCCTCGAGGATGGCACCCCGCTCAACCTCTCCGATAAGGATCAGAAGTGGCTCGGCCTCAAGGACACCTTCCACTTCAGCAGCGAAAAGTAATCCGATTTTGCTTCTTTTCCATGCAGAACACCTTCTGCCGTGCACAGATCACTTCCGCTTCGGCAGAAAAGCAACTGCATCTGGCTGCATCCCGCAGTCCTCTATGAAAGTGAGATTATGGCAGAAAACCTGCGACAGATCGACTATATCATCCCAGAAAGCTTCCACGGCCACACCGTGGAGGCTTTTCTTCGTTCCGAGGGCTACTCCCGGACGACACTCTACCACCTCCGGAACACCCGTGCGCTCAGCGCAGCAGAGCACATCCCCACCGATCTACCGGCGGCCAATGCAGACGGCCGGACCACCTGTGCTTCCACCGCCAGCATTGGCCACACAGCGGAAACGAAGGCGGACGGTATCGACGGGCTCGTCCTGAACGGGCACCGGAGCTACCTGAAGGAAGTCCTCGCTACCGGCGACCGGCTTCGTTGCAACATCCTCGAGACCGAGGACAGTCCGCATGTCGTCGAGACCGAGATCCCGCTGTCGATCGTCTATGAGGACGAGGATATCCTGGTCGTCGATAAACCGGCCGGGCTTCCGATCCATCCTTCGATGGGGCACTATGAGCACACGCTCGGAAACGCACTCTGCTGGTACACACACCACGTCCTCGGCTACGAGCATTATGTGAACCGTATCGTGAATCGCCTCGACCGCGACACGAGCGGGCTGCTGATCGCCGCGAAAAACATGCACGCAGCAGCCCGCCTCGGCGATATGATTCGCGCGCATGCGATCCAGCGCGAGTACCTCGCCATCGCCTCCGGAGATGTGCGGGACCTCTTCCCATGCGCAGATACAGAGGCTGCTTTACAGGCATCCACTGTGTCCCGCTGCACGCACGCCGACCAGTGTGAAACACGCTCCGTTAAAGAAAGCCCTCAGGATAGCATCCGCACACTAAGCGTCACCACGCTTCCGAGTGGCCTCTATCTGAGCCGTTCCGCAGATCCAGCCTATGCGCACGCCCGTCTGCAGAATCTGGATGGCCGCTTTCCGGACTCCCTCGCGGACATCCCGGCGCTGTTCGATCCGACGAATCCTGTCCTCGGCCTGCACTTCACCGTCAACGCTGCAATCGGTCGGAAGGAAGATTCCGTCATCGAACGCTGCATCGACTACGTGCAGGGGGACTACGCCGTCACGCACGGCCTGCTGCTTTCTTATAATGAAGAAAAGGACCTGAGTCTCCTGCGCCTGAAGCTCGAAACCGGACGCACCCATCAGATTCGTGTGCATATGAAGTACCTCGGGCACCCGCTCCCGGGCGATTTTCTCTACCATCCGGATGAGCGTTTCATCACCCGACAGCCACTCCACTCCTGGCGTCTCCGCTTCCGACACCCAATCAGCGGGCAGCTCCTCGAACTGACCGCACCGCTCCCGGAGGATATGCTACAACTGCTATAGCCCCTGCAGCTCCGCCAGCCGCGTAAACACTTCGCCGATCTTATCCTGGATCAGCAGGGTATCGGCACGCATCCGCACGGAAAGCGCATCGCGGTTGATGATGACGAGATACTTTCCCCGGAAGTACTGGATATAGGAGGCCGCCGGATAAACCGTGAGCGAGGTTCCACCGATGATCAGCATATCTGCTTCAGAGATAGCGTGAATCGCGCCACGTACGGCATCCCCCGGAAGGCTCTCCTCGTAGAGGGTGATGTCCGGACGGATCACGCCACCGCAGCTGCAGTGTGGAATCGGCTCCTTCGATTCGAAAATGTAGTCCGAAGGATAGGTCTTCCCACAGCGCATACAGTAGTTCCGAAGTGCGCTGCCATGAATTTCATACACGCACCGGCTGCCCGCCTTCTGGTGCAGTCCATCGATGTTCTGGGTCACGATGGCCTTCAGCTTTCCCGTCTTTTCGAGCGCCGCGAGATACTTATGTGCCGCGTTCGGCTGCACCGCCCGCGTATCCATCTTCTGCCGGTGAAACTCAAAGTACACCTTCGGCTCATTCACGAGACAGCTGTGGCTCAGAAGATACTCCGGCGGATACTGATCGAAGCGCACATCATGCTGGTTGTAGAGGCCATCCTTGCTTCGAAAATCCGGCACACCACTCTCCGTCGACACCCCCGCACCGCCGAAAAACACGACGCTCTTCGAAGCATCCATCCATTCCTTCAGTTTCTCCATCTTTTCTTCATCCATCGTAATACACACTCCTTATTTCCGATGAAACAGCCCCTTCAGAAACGCGCGGATCCCGCCCGCCGGCAGCTCCTCCGCGAGCTCCTCCCGGAGATCGTCACTGGCCAGCCGCGGATTATAGACCTTATCCTCGGAGAAGACGCGGTTCATCGTGACATCCTGCGCATCCACCGGCACCTCCGGCAGCATCAGCGCCCCGTAGCAGAGACAGTAGGTATACATCGTCTGCCCCTGCAGGAAGCGGTCATAGTAGCCCGCCCCATGGCCGAGTCGCCGGCCATAACGATCCGCCGCGATACACGGCACCACCGCCAGCGCGATCTTATACGCATCCACCACCGGCAGCCCTTCCTTCGGCTCCAGCAGCCCATACGCCCCCGGCACGAGATCGTCCCAGCTCATGATCTGCACCGCCTCCATGCGATGCGTCGGCCCCGGAATGCAGCGCGGTACCGTTACAAGCTTTCCCATCTGCCAGGCCGTCTCGATGATCTCCCGCGTCGACGGCTCGTCCTCCGTATTCACGTAACAGAAAATCGAATCCACCTGCTGAAAAATCGGATAGCAGAGAAAACGTGTCGCGATCTCTGCATTGGCCTGCGCACGGTACTCCGCCGTCAGTGTTTTCTTCTTTTCGCGGATCAGCGCCCGCGCCTCGTCCTTCGTCATATCCTCTCCACTTACCTTCCTATCCCGCATTTCACTTCCGGAAGCACCCATACCGTATGGCGCCCTCACAGACTCTCCCGCCGGCGTTTCCGCTTCCGCACTGCATCCTGATGCAGGCATTGCCCTGTGTCACAGGTAGCGAAGAATCGTCGGCATCAGCACCGTCATGTCGATCGGCTTCGCGACGTGCGCGTTCATCCCGGCATCGAGCGCCGCCTGCCTGTCCTCCGCGAAGGCGTTCGCCGTCATCGCGATGATCGGAATGCCCGCCTTTTTTGCGTCCGCCATGCCGCGGATCTTCGCCGCCGCCTCGTAACCGTTCATCACCGGCATCTGAATATCCATAAGCACGAGGTCATAGTAGCCCGCCGGCGCCTGTGCCAGCATCGTGCAGCATTTCTCGCCATCCTCCGCATGCTCGATGAGAAGGCCCTCCTCGCCGAGCAGCTCCATCGCGATCTCGGCGTTCAGCTCGTTATCCTCCGCGAGCAGGACACGCCGTCCCTTCAGTTTCTCACGATTTGCTTCCGCCAATGTCTCCTCCGACGGGTATACCTCCTCCCGGTCGGCCAGTGCCAGCGCGAGGTCGACGGTAAACTTCGTACCGACACCCTGGGTACTCTCGACCCGGATCGTGCCACCCATCTGTTCGATGAGGGATTTCACGATCGGGAGTCCGAGACCGGTGCCGACGACCTTATTTTCCGTCGTGGTATGCTCTCTGGAAAACTCATCGAAGATGTGCGGCAGATAGTCTGCGCTCATACCGATGCCGGTATCTTCACAGGTAAAACGATAGCATGCCTTCTTCTCATCCTCGGACGGGAGCTCATGGATCTCCACGCGGATCGCGTGCCCATCCGGGGTGTACTTGATGGCATTGCTCACGATGTTGAGATAGATTTCCTCCAGCTTCGTCTTATCGCAGTACGCAAACTTATGCGGAACATGGGCATCCTCGGAGTACTGGATGTTCTTTTTCTGGATGTCGGCTTCAAACACGGTATTGACGGAGTGAAACAGTGCACTGAGGTCCGCCGCTTCGAGCTTCAGGGTCGCACTGCCGCTTTCGATTCTCGCCATCTCCAGCACCTGGTTGATGATGGTCAGGAGCAGACCGCTGGCGTTCTGGATCTTCTGAAGATACCCCCTCGCCTTTTCCTGATCATCGAGATTTCGCTCCAGCAGCTCCGCAAAGCCCATGATGGCATTCATCGGTGTCCGGATATCATGGCTCATATTGAAGAGGAATCGCGTCTTCGCCTCACTCGCCTCCTGTGCCTCTGCAACTGACAGCTGAAGCTTCTCCGCATACTGCTGCTCATGATAGCGTTTGATATAGAAAAGATAAAACAGCGCAGCGATCATCAGTGAGAACACATAGCTGATCACGACATCCAGAATCCAGTAGGAGATCGGAATCCATCCTTCGGAAGGGATGAGATCGAAGTGCCAGCTGTCGTTCGGGAGCGTACACTCCAGCGTCAGATGATCCTCCGGAAGCGTATGTGGACACTGTACAAGCACATTCACCTCGCCGGTTACACTGTCCTCCTTCCAGATTCGATAGCAGTAGTCGGCTTCACTCAGACGGTTGAGGCCCATCTTCGCCACGAACTTATCCCAATCGATAACCAGGACGACGAAGCCCCAGAATGTCTGCTGTCCTGTGGCATCCGTCTGATAGACCGGATTGAAAAGCAACGCGCCTGTGCCGCCCTGCCGGAGCTCGAACGGCCCGGCCAGTGTATATTCCTTACTTTCCTTCGCCAGCTTCGCGTCGATCGCCCGTTCATGTTCGGTCAGCAGGTCGAGCCCGATGGCTTCTGTGTTTTCCTGCATCGGATAAATCTCCGCGACGATCCCCTTCGGTGCCAGCTCAAAGGCTTTCACCACACCATCTTCATTCGGAAGCATGCTCGCCAGTGTGGAGAACCCATCCTCGTTCAGCTCATACCCGGCCAGAATGACATTTTCCAGCACATTCGAGCAGATCACGTACTCATCCATCTGGGAGCGGATGCGGCGAACCGTATTCTGCGCCGTATAGGTCGCTGCGGCCTGTTCATTTTTCTTTATATTTCCGAGTAAAAAATAAGCCAGAAAAAGTGCACTCACGAAGGCGATCAACCCGACCACATAACACTTTCTCTGTATTTTCTTCTCCACCGGGTTACGTTTTACCATCGCATACACTCCATTTCTTTTATATGTGTTCATTATAAGGCCCGATGCATGGAGATGCAAAAATAAAAATATTTTCTTCTTCCGAAAGTATTGTCAAAATAATATTCACGTGGTACTATGTAGACACAAGATAAAAAAAGATTCGTTAACAGAAAATCTTCTGACGAGAAAGGAAGATTCAGACGTTAACAAAGTGGTGATCCGACAAATCACCGAAACGATAAAAAAGGAAGGAGGTATGAAAACGATGATTCCAGCACAGTTCGTTGATAATATCTCCGGGCTTCACGAAAGATAAAATCCATCGATAACAGCGCATAAGCGGTCATGTTATTCAGCATCGGAGTGTTTCTCCAGATAAAGGATCTTTCATCAGGCCCGCGCGATATTATCATCTTTATAAAAATAAAATAGAACAGATATCCAGAAAAGATAGCACAAAGCTATTTTAACCATATAGGCTTAGTACCTAGAGGAGATACTCCGTTGTACTATTAAGTTTTTAAATCGATTATGGAACATAAAACATAAGCTTAAATGCTTAGCATATAAAGAGGAATCCGAAACGGATTCCTCTTTTCATGTTCTGTATGTATTCTACCCCACGACACTGTCCAGGCGCGGCCAGACGCACGTCATATACGTGCACGCTTTCTTCGACACATCTCTTCAGCTCTGCTTCTTTCCGGCCATCATGATCGTATCACGCTCTTCTACATGGTCGCCCTTCAGATAACTGTCTGCCTGCACCGGTGACAGCTCATGAAGATCATACGGAGTTTCCTGGTACACGAAGTTCAGCCAGTTCGTGTAGGTGCAGTTCGAGGTCGAACGCCAGCTGAGGACGGGTTCCTTTGACGGATCATCATCCTCATAGTAGCCGACCGGAAGTTTCGGATTGAGGCCCTTCTTTACATCGCGCTTATACTCCTTATCAAGGTCATACTTATCATACTCGGAGTGGCCGGTGATGAAGATCTGGCGACTCGAGCAGGCGAGGATCATATAGCTGCCGCCCTCTTCCGGCTTCACGGCCTCTGCGACGACATACAGCTCCGGATTCTTCCGGACAGCCTCCTCATCGATCCCGGTATAGCGTGAAATCGGCACATTGAAATAATCATCCATACCACGCATGATCATCTTCTTCCGATGGAGCACCTTCTGACGATAGATACCGGAAAGCTTTTCCGGGAGCAGGCGCTTCTCGATGCCATAATGATAGTAGAGTCCGGCCTGCGCGCCCCAGCAGATGTGAAAGGTTGAGAAGACGTGGGTCTCGGACCACTTCATGATTTCCGTAAGCTCCGGCCAGTACTCTACCTCCTCGAACGGAAGCTTCTCGACCGGTGCGCCGGTGATGATCAGGCCATCGAAGTACTCCTGCTCCACCTGGTCCAGGGTCACATAGAACTTATTGAGATGAGAGGCGTCGGTATGCTTCGACTCGTGGGTTGCCACGGTCATAAAGGTGATCTCCGTCTGAATCGGGAAGTTCGACAGCACTCGGAGGATATCGAGCTCCGTGTCCTCCTTCAGCGGCATCAGGTTCAGAATCGCAATTCTAAGCGGTCGGATCTCCTGAGACTGCGCTCGCTTCTCATCCATCACAAAGATGTTCTCGTTCTCCAGGATATGCTTCGCAGGTAAATCATTCTGTACTTTAATCGGCATAGGGTACCTCGTTTATGTTTATGATCAGACCAGTATAGGCGATTCATGAATGAAAATGTACAGGAATATGCATTTTCATGCAAAAAAATGAAACTGAACCAAATTATATCTCGAAATCCTATTGCACACAACTAAAACTCATGCTATAGTACTATCCGCACTTGAGAAATCGGTGCACAATTTCATAACTTATTCAGAGACGGTGGAGCTACATAGGAGCG
>Ga0129312_1001612_pt1 | contig 12778 bp, 14 predicted proteins | sample O827metagenome_FD_94434 | JGI IMG/M metagenome (GOLD analysis project Ga0129312, IMG submission 94434) | Orangutan group fecal microbial communities from Wisconsin, USA - O827 metagenome | ecosystem: Host-associated > Mammals > Digestive system > Large intestine > Fecal | place: USA: Wisconsin... | reverse complement strand
TAAACCGAATAAGGCTTAAATTTGATCGTTCTGTATCACCGAGCAAGAATCTACAATCCTGCACAAGGCTTATTATCGCAGAATATCAATTACCTTTGTAGGTACCGATGTTTTGTCGTTTACGATGAAAAGGTGCTTTTTCATGCAAACTCCAAGGAGATAACGGTACATGGCTGACAATTCCGGTCTGAAGATCGGCGTGGAGGGCAAGATGGAATTCAAAAAAGCTCTCGCCGATATCAACCTGTCATTCAAGGAACTTGGCTCGTTCATTTCCGGCTCCTCTCTTTTAAACGTAAAAAGTTCATTATTAATAAATTATAAACTTACGACCCCTGACTTAGCAGAGCTCTTAATCGTAGTAGCTATTATCGCTGTACTTGTAGCTATCTCGATTCCGATCTTTAACTCTCAGCTTGAGAAGTCACGTGAGGCTGTAGATGCTGCAAACATTAGAGCTGAATATGCAGAAATGATGTCTGATGTATTAACAGGAACAGCAACAGGAACATATGTAGTTAATCTTAAACAGGAGACAGAGGATTGGCAGGGTACTGATTTAAAGACAGGTCTCGAAGAAAATATGACCCTTTCAGGAACACCTAAAAAGAATGGAACAGCAACTTTAGCATATGATTCAACAAAAACAGGAAAAGCTGCAGTTACTGTTACTTTTAGCTAATACTCTTTATAAAAGGATTTTAATTAACTGGTTAAATTAGAATATGTTTTATACAAAAAGTATATAAACATAAATGAAAAAAGGATCGAGGATTCAAAAGAGTCCAAGATCCTTATTTTATATTAATAATCCTTTATATATCTGCAATATTCTTCATAACAAAACCTCCGGCTTCTGCTTCAGCCATGGATTTATCAAGCATAGCAAGATAATCTGCATTTCTCTTTGATTTCATCATTTCGTTATATTCTGATTCTGAAAGCGCAACAACATTTTTATTTTTACAGCTTGATATAATCAGTGTATTTCCGTTAAAGACTTTTTTCTTACGCATTAGTACCTCTTATTTTGTCATGATTTTTGTAGTTTGACCGGTTTTACGCTCATGTCAAATGAAATTACGACACATCACTTTTCTTGATCTTAAGTGCCCTCAGATACTGTTTCTGCTCTATACTTATACGATAGCTTTCAAGTGCTTTTTGTATTGTCTTGTTGTGAGTCCATGCTTCCAAGTGCCTATTCTCTAGATATGGCAGGATAGCATCATATTGCTTGGCAAGTGCTGTTGCAAAGTACCATGCAACAACCATCTTTATGTAATAGTCTTCCGAGTCTATTGAAGCCACAAGCTCCGGATATTCTGGACTAAAATTATCATCTAGATAATATTTCATAAGCATATTAACAGCGAACCTTACTGTGTAAGTCGCACCGTCGGCAATCCAAAGTTTGCACTGTTCACTAAGCTGTGACAGATTTTTCTTAAAGCATTTCGGTGCCATCATATCACAGGTAGCCCAGTTATCTACATAAGGTAAGAACTCATTCAACGCTGTAATACATGCATCATAATCTTTGATATATTCCAGTAAGAATCCGTGCAGATTATTCTCTTCATAGTAATAGTGGGGAAGCACAGACAAAAATACTTCAGCTTCAGCTGTTCCCTTTAATTCCTTGGCAAGATTTCTTAGTTCCGGAGTACGAACACCGATTATACGGTCTTTATCGACTGTCGGTATCAATTTGCTGTGAAAATTCCTATATGCAAGATCCTGCATTTCAAAAAGACGTTCTTTGATGTTCATACTATCGCCTCCGTTCTGTTCAAGTTACTCTAATCAGATTATACTGCTTTTAATCACTTTAATTCAAAAATACGATCAATGTTTATAAGTTACTTTTTTAATTTACAAGTAACAGCTTCAGTGCATATTGACGTGTAATCACTGGTAACATATAATTTATATACGAAAATACGTACGTTTTGTAAAAGGAGTGTTTGGTATGTTAGCTGTAAAGAGCATGGATGTTAGAGATAATTTTAAAAATTTTTGTGAAAAAGTTTTTAATGGAGAGACACTGATTATATCAAGGCCAAAAAATGAGAATATAGTTATGCTCTCCGAATCGGAATATAACGAAATGCTGAAAGCAAAGAGAAATGCCGACTATCTTGCTATGCTTGATAAATCTATGGCCGAAGCAGAATCCGGCGGTTTTATTACAAAGACCATTTCAGAGCTGGAGGCACTAGAATAAATGAATATAGTGTTTACACCTACGGCTTGGGAACATTATACCGAGTGGCAGACGGAAGATAAAAAAATGCTTAAACGAATTAATGAGCTTATTAAAGACATTGACCGAAGTGGTCTTCTAAAGGGAATCGGAAAGCCGGAACCATTAAAGCACCGCAAGGCCTGCAGCAGACGCATTACAGATGAACATAGATTGATTTACAACATGGATGGCAACCAGAATCTTATTATATACTCATGTAAATACCATTATGAAGAGTAGCGTGCCTGAAGAGCACAAGTAAGCTCTTATTTACTATGCTCTGACTGGCAAAATTGATTCTAAAAAAGAGGTAGTATAAATGGATGATACGTCAATTATTAGTTTAATCGTTGCAGTTATTATCGGCTTTCTTCAAATTCAGCAAGGAAAACGTATGGAAGCTTTTGAAAAACGACAGGATGAACGGGATGAAAGACGGCGAAAAGATGAAATATATGCCGAAGCAACACGTTTTATTCAAAAGTATAATAAGAGTGGACATGAATCTGAAATCTACCTTTTACCGCTTTGTATAGCCGCTTACAAATATGACCATATATATTCATATAGGCGTGAAATATATAGAGAATTCTGCGGACTCCCGGAAGATGTGCAAAACTCCGTTCTTAAACGCTGTAAAATTAATATTCCTTGTCATAAAAGCGATAATTATTTTCAGACATGCCTTGATAAGTTATGTGAAGAAATTAAAGAATACTGTCCGGGCGATGAGGATTTTTTCCATGCGAATGGGAAATACTTAGAATGGGCTTTAAAAAATCATGGTGAAAAAGAAATACCAAATATTCGATGTGAAATAGATGAAAGAGAACAAGAAGCATTAAATCACCAGATTGGAGCAAATTCAAAATCTTCGTGTCGTAATGATATGGATTTTAAAGAACATATCACGAACTTGTTAGCATATGAAGTAGATAAACAACCTATTTATAGGCTTGCAAGAGAACTAACTAATTTAGGACGCCCTACAGAAGCTGAAGAAATTTTAATCTGCTATCTGTGTTGCATTATTGCTGAATATGTTCCTTACTATTTATATAATAATTCTGGACTTTATGAGAATACCGGAGATGAGTGCGATTATACCGGTACCAGATATATGGAGGATGCATTCTTGAATGCGTTGCATAGTATTACTGTTCATGGATCAAATAAGGGTCAAGATGAACCATGATACATTAAAGAATTTGATCACAACACGCATAAAGAAAATGACATGTGGCATATCAAGGATTATGGAGTTGTATGGAAAAGTTTAATACAAAAATATATGATTTATCAGATTATCCTATAAGCGAAAGAAACGGTACTTACGGCGGTAACTCCGGAGATAAAGAAAGCATCCTGATCAACGGAAGTCATTGGATAATAAAATATCCGACCACTACTGATGGCATGGAACGCATCGGAAGTCTGTTCTATACTGCCTCACCATTGTCTGAATATATCGGAAGTCAGATATTCTCATTGCTGTCTTACGATGTTCATGAGACCAGATTAGGCTATCGTAACGGTAAAATTGTCGTTGCCTGCAAGGATTTCTGCAATGACGACGAGAGACTGATCGAATATCGACAGCTACGTAATACTTACAGTGATGATGTTAAGAAAGCTCTGAGTCATAGCGGTTCTTCAACAGGCAATAAGCATTTTTCTGATCTGAACGAGATTATGGTTCATCTAAAATATAACCCGATGATGAAAAATGTTGTCGGAATCAAAGAAAGGTTCTGGGAAACTGCCGTTATAGATACGCTTATAAATAACAATGACCGAAATAACGGAAATTGGGGAATTATTAAAAGCAAATCATCCGTAAGACTGGCTCCTATATATGATAATGCAGGTTCATTTTCCCCAAAGGTTCCGGATTCAAAATTAGAGAACAGACTAAAGAATAAGCAGTCTTTGGCTGACGCCGTTAACGGAAATGTTACGGCATACAGCATAGATGGAGAACACAATCTGTTTATACGAGACTTTTTAAAGCTCAATATTAAAGAGCTTCATGATGCCATAGTCAAGCTCACACCTATAATCGAGAGCAAACTTGAGGATATTCAAGCATTTATCAATGGCATACCGGAAGGCTGCGAAGGCATAGGTATAATGTCTGAGATAAGAAAAAAAGAGTATATCGCTGAGATGATGTACAGATACGAAATGCTGATTCTTCCGCAGTATGAGGAGTGTAAGAAAATGTATCAAGAGAGTTTCGAGTGATAACGGCAAAGATTTTTCGAATAATCAGTAAGTACTGTCACTATATAAGCATTTAAAAATTCAATAGTTTGTTGTTAAAAAGCTTAATAGCAAAAAGGTCTCCCATGATATTTTTTTCATGGGAGATCTTAATACTTAATCCAATTAAGGCTGCTTTCCTTCTGTAGTTATAGCCGCAGTGTCCATCACAATATCATATGTTCCATCTGCAGCGAATGTTACCTTGACGGATTTTGCGTCTTTTACCATAGTAACTTCTTTTCCAGAAATTTCTAATTTATCAGAATCATTCTGAGACCACTTATCATCAGTACTCTTTCCTTCAATTTTATAAGCATACGTTGCAGCAGTTCCATCTGTCTCTGTTAAGTAATCGGCAGCTGCTTGAGCATAAGCAGATCTTACATTTGCAGCATCTACTGCATCTCTTGACTTCTCAAGCTGAGAGTTAAAGATCGGAATCGAAATAGCAACAAGTACAGCGATAATAGCTACTACGATTAAGAGCTCTGCTAATGTGAAGCCCTTTTTGTTCAACTTTTTCATTACATTTTTCATAACAAACTTTTTCCCTTCTTAAAATATATTAATAGGTTGATTTTTATCACCCCTACTACCAAGGTATTACCTAAGTTTCTACATGCCATTATACATTGTAAACATCGGCAGGTAAAGTGCAATGACGATAAATCCGACAAAAATTCCGAGAAAAACAAGTATAGTCGGCTCCAGTTTTGCAAGTGCTCTGTTGGCTGCCGTCTCGGTCTCGTAGTCATAATATTTGCTTATGGAAGTAAGTGTTTCTTCCATACTTCCCGAGCTTTCACCCATCGAGCACATCTCTATAAGCAGCTCGTCCAAGGCACCTTCGTTGCGGAGGCATTCACCTAGAGTAAAGCCCGACTCCACGCCGCGTACCGCATTTTCAATAGATCTGCATACGTACTTGTTGTTGATGGTCTTGCCGGTTATCGCAAGTGCTCTTACAAGCGGAAGTCCGGCAATAAGCATGGTTCCCATGGTTGACGAAAACTGACTTGCTATGCTTAAGTTCTCTATCTTTCCGATAAGCGGAAATCTGAGCATTCCCTTGGAGAGCTTCATACTTCCGTCCTCTGTTCTTGCATAGAATATCAGTGCCGCAACAATGATCAGTATGATCAATACCATGAGCCATAGCCATTTACGGAAGAAATTCGATGTATTGATAAGGAACAGGGTTATCCCCGGCAATTCCTCTCCCTGATCAAGGAAGGTCTGTGCAAGTGTCGGTACCGCAAATGCCATTACAACTGCTATTACTATTGCCGCAAGGAAAATAATAAAGACAGGGTATGCCATCGCTCCCTTTATCTTGGTATAGAGCTTGTGTCTCGACATATAGAAATCGCTCAGTCTGTCAAAGGCTTCATCAAGTGAGCCTGATTCCTCTCCCGATCTTATCGTCTCTATAAATGTTGCCGGCAGTTTTTCTCCATGTATCGCGAAGCTGTCCGACACCCTGTAGCCCGCGGCAACGTCATCTCCTACTTCTTTAAGTATCTTCTTAAGAGCCCTGTCCGCCGTCTGATTAGCTGCAAGCTTTGTTGCCGCTTCTATGCTTAAGCCTGACTGCAGCATTATCGAAAACTGCTCGCATACGACAGAGAGCGAGCGCATATTGATCTTGCCTGCGCTTTGATTCAGCTTGTCGATCAAACCCTCATAATCATAGGTCTCCTTGAGGCTCGTGATTATAGGCAGATCAGCCCTAAGCTGACCTACCGCCTCATCCTTGTCTCTGGCCTTGACTATACCGTTGACCTTGACTCCGTCTTTTGATATCGCTTCGTAGCGAAATGTACTCATCTATCTCTTTCCTTTTTAAAAGCGTAAAAATTTAGACGTCTAAACGATCCGCCCTGTGACAACGGATTTATTCATCTGTCGTACTGAGCAGTCTTGCCGCTTCGGATACTGTCGTGATTCCCGCCTCGACAAGTCTGCGGCAATTTACAAGCATAGGTTCAAAGCCTGAATCCTCAATTGCCTGTCTTATCTCAGAGTCCAGTGCATTGTCTCTGAGCTTAGTCTTGATTTCGGCGTTGAGCGTCAGTATCTCGAACACCGCAGTACGCCCCTTATATCCTGTATGCATGCACTCAGGACAGCCTACAGGCTTGTAGAACATCTTGACAGGAGCATTTTCCTTATTGATCTTAAGTGTCTCAAGTTCCTCATCTGTAGGCTCATATGCCTTCTTGCAGAGCGGGCAGAGCTTGCGCACCAGTCTCTGGGAAATGATTCCCTTGACGGCACTGTTGATTATATACGGCTCAACTCCGATATCAATAAGTCTGTTTATCGTCTCTATCGAGCTGTTGGTATGTATGGTCGAAAGCACAAGGTGTCCGGTAATTGCGGCTCTCATGGCTATCTGCGCCGTCTCGGAATCACGTATCTCTCCGACTGCTATTATATCCGGATCCTGACGAAGTATTGCACGGAGACCGTTTGCAAAAGTCATGCCGACCTTCTCATTTATCTGAACCTGATTAACTCCCGGCATGTCATACTCTATCGGGTCCTCAAGTGTCACCAGATTGACCTCCTCACGGTTAAGCTCGGTGATCATCGTATACATGGTCGTTGATTTACCGGAACCTGTCGGTCCGCAGAGGAGAATAACTCCGTTCGAGTTATGCAAGAGTCTGTCATACTGATCCTTGTGCTTTCCTGTGAGTCCTATACCCTCTCTTGAGAGCAGTGTCTCGGATTTCTCAAGGAAACGGATAACCACCTTCTCACCGTACTTGGTCGGAAGTGTAGATACACGCAGATCATAGTCCTTGCCGCGTACCTTGACATTGGCACGTCCGTCCTGAGGTATGCGGCGCTCCGAGATATCCATATCCACCATGATCTTGATACGTGAAATGACTGAGCTCTGGAGCTGCTTCGGTACCGTCAGTATCTCATGCAGTACGCCGTCGATACGCATGCGGACCTTGAGTTCGTCTGCCTGCGGCTCAATATGTATATCCGAGCTTCCGTTTCCGGCACCTCTCTCTATGATCGAGTTAACAAGTCTGATGGCAGGTGCCGACTGACCGTTCTCATCCTCTATATGTTCGCTCTGGACTTCTGAAACATTTACAGTATTGACAGGATTGGCAGCCATAGCTGTCTCAAGCTCATCAATGGCACGGTTAACGCTCTCATTTCCGTACAGTGTTGCAATCGCACGCTCTATACCGGATTTGGTGGCAAGCAACGGTATGACCCTGCTGCCTGAGCTCTTGCGCACTGCCTCAAGTGCCTTGAAGTCAAGCGGATCGTTGGTTGCAACATATAATGTCGCCCCCTCCCTCTTGACCGGTACTACATTGTATTGTCTTGCTATATTTTTAGGCACAAGCTGCGCAAGTGCTGTTGGAATCGATGCCTTGGACAGCTCAACAGAATCCATACCGAGCTGAAGCTTCAATACGTCTATGATCTGACGCTCCGTAAGTATTCCGTTACTGACAAGCACTTCTCCGAGACGCTTGCCCTCTCTCTTGCCCTGCTCAAGATATTTCTGCAGGCTCTCCTCATCGATCTCGCCGGCAGCTACAAGTATTTCACCAAGTCTCTTATATGCCATTAATCGCACCTTCCCGAACCGTCCCGTTAATTCACGGCACAGTTAATCAGATTAATACTTTTTATCTAAAGTTCATATATTTTTAATATACTTCATGCCGAGTTAAAAGTCACGTATAATGAAATATGTTTATTAATTTCAGAAGCAGGCAGGTCAATATTTTTATGAACGAAAACAGCAATAATCCTACGGAAGATAATAATGTAAATGAAGAAAAAACTTTAACTAAAGAAAATGCGGCAGCTCCCAGGACGAGAGTTGCTGTCGATCTCGGAAAAGGCTCGGTACACCGTCTTTTATTAAAGCTTGCAGTTCCTACCGTTATCTCGCAGCTTGTTAATCTCCTCTATAACATAGTAGACAGAGTTTATATCGGACATATCCCGTTTGAGGGTGTGCAGGCACTCACAGGTCTCGGACTATGTATGCCTATACTTATGATAGTTACTGCGTGTTCGAGTCTCATAGGAACCGGAGGTGCTCCGCGAGCCGCTATTTTCATGGGTAGAGGTGACAATACACAGGCGGAGCATATACTCGGCAACTGCTTCAAGATGCTTATCATCCTTGCATTGCTGCTGACTGTCGGAGTCGAAGCATTTGCAGTACCGCTGCTTAAACTATTTGGCGCAAGCTCTGATACGCTGCCTTATGCGCTCAGCTATCTGCGTATATACGCTGTCGGCACCATCTGCGTCATGATATCGCTCGGACTGAATTCATTTATAACAACTCAGGGCGCGACCTCTGTCTCTATGAAGACCGTGCTTATCGGCGCTGTCATCAATATAATCCTTGATCCTATACTGATCTTCGGTTTCGATATGGGTGTAAGCGGCGCCGCACTTGCCACCATCATCTCGCAATTTGTGTCCGCCATATGGGTGCTCAAATACCTCACCGGCAGCAAGACTCAATTAAAGCTTAAGCTCAGCAATACCAAGCTGGACAAAGCTATAGTACTGCCGGTCCTTGCTCTCGGTGTCGCTCCGTTTATCATGTCATCTACAGAGAGTATACTGAACATTGCCTTCAACGCGTCTCTCTCACGCTACGGCGGAGATATAGCCGTAGGTTCTATGACCATACTCAGCTCCGTTATGCAGCTGCAAATGCTTCCCGTCCAGGGACTTGCACAGGGTGCGCAGCCTCTCATGAGCTATAACTTCGGAGCAGGTAAGCCCGACAGAGTCAAGTCCGCATTTAAAGCATTGCTTGTAACAAGCCTTGGTTACACCTTGATTTTCTGGGCAGCCGTACAGTTATTCCCGGGAGTATTTGTCGCTATATTCAATTCAAGCTCTGAGGAGCTCATGCAGGCTGCTTCAAGAGCATTGCGCATATACATGGGTACGAGCGGACTCTTTGGTATACAGATGGCGGTGCAGATGTTCTTCACCTCCCTCGGCGAAGCAAAGCTCTCGCTGTTCGTTGCCATACTCAGGAAGATCATACTGTTGATCCCGCTTATACTCATATTGCCGATATTTATGAGCGACAAGGTCACTGCCGTATTCCTCGCAGAGCCTATAGCTGATCTCATCTCCGTGGTAGTATGCACTATGCTCTTCGCTGTGAATATCAGGAATATATTGAATAAGGCGAGAAGGTAAGTGTTGCCTGTTGTGAATAATCTTTGGGTTTGTTTTTTATGTTCAAAACAAATCGCTATGAGAACCCGTTCTAATCAATTTCAAAATCAGAGTCTCTCGATAAACCTTGTAAACAAGCAGCCAATCCGGCTCAATGTGACACTCCCTCATGTCCTTATAGTTTCCGGAATTTGTGAGGGCATGATCCCGATACAACTCCGGCAACGGCTGCTCCTTACACAACATTATAACTACTTCTTCCAATTTCTTTGGCTTGCACCCCCTCTTAACTGCAAGCTTATAGTCTCGTTTGAACTGCCCCGTAAACTCCGGCTTAAGCATTCAGCGCCTCCATCAGATCTGCAACACTATCAAAAGGCCCGTACATGTCCTCATCTTTTTCTGCTGTTTCCATCGCTGCATAAGTGACAGCGTTCGGCTCGTCGGCCTTGACTTCAAATGGAAGTCCATGACAGCGAAGTGCCTGCCTGTAAAAAACTCCGGTTGCCGTACTTAAATCCATCCCAAGGGACTTAAAGAGAGCTGCCGCCTGTGCTTTCAGCTCCGGTTCCATCCTAATCGTCATATTTTCTTTTGCCATATAAAGCTCTCCTCTCTTTCTTCTCTGATAACTTATGCCTTTATTATATTCAATATCCATTTGTATTGCAAGTGCGTTGCTAATGTGTATTGTAACATCTTTGTAAACACCAATTTCTGATACGCGTCATTTAAGCACTGATACGCATATACTTTGATAAATTGCGGTTACCCTTTTTTGCTGTTCCAAAACCTAGTTTTTTAACTGTTCCGAAAGGTATTATTTCGGATCAACAGGTAAGGCTTACAGAAAGTCAAACGGTAAGACAATCAATGGTAAGAAGTACGGCTTCGACGAGGATGGTAAGATGCTCTTCGGTTATGTAGAGGCTAACTCTTACAACATCATCAACGATGATGAGGATCCGATCCTTAACGCAACATACTACTATGGAACAAACGAGGATGGTTCTCGTCATTCTGGATGGCTTCAGTACACGGATGCCCTTACAGACAAGGATGATGACTACTACTGGTTCTACTTCAACACATCTAACGGTAAGAAGGTTGTTGACCAGATGAAGTCAATCAACGGCAAGAAGTACAGCTTCGACAAAGACGGAATCATGGCATACAAGTGGACAACTGCTACAGTAGGTGGCGTTGAGACTACAACATGGTTCAACAAGCTTGACAACGGTTCACTTGCTAAGAATCAGTGGATCTGGAACAAGCCATATAGTGCAAACAGCTACGTTGAGGCTGGAACAGCTCAGGACGTTGAGGATGAGACAGAGAGATGGTTCCGTACAGATGCTTCTGGTCAGCTTGTTAAGGGTAAGACAAAGAAGATCAACTCTAAGTGGTATGTATTTGACGGTGATGGAGTTATGAGAACAGGTCTTGTAAGACTTTCAACTCCTTCAGTAAGCGGTGCAACATTTGCTTCTGCATATGACATGGATGAGGTTACAAAGGCTGATCTCCAGGGATATGCAGGTGACGCTACTACACTTCACTACTTCTCAGAGGACGAGGAGAAGGATGGCTCAATGAAGACAGGTACAATTAAGATTGAACTTGCTGATGATGAGTACACATTCTGCTTCACAAAGAACACAGGTGCTGCTAAGCACGGTTATGACGCTTCTTCAAAGAAGGTTTATAACAACGGTATCCTTGAGAAGGCCGGAGATGACAAGTATAAGGTTGTTGCTAACCCAGGTGCTACAGCTGCGAACAAGCAGTCAGACAAGTATCTTGTTGGTTCAACAGGTTCTGTTGTAACATCTGTAAACAAGTACAAGGATGCTAACGACAAGTACTATGTAGTTCTTAAGCCAGTTTCAGGTAGCAACGATTATCAGATCGGATCTACTTATGATGAGGATGCTGCTAAGAAGGCTGTTAAGGACAACTCACTTGCTGGTCTTACAATCGAGTAAAATTAATTAAATCTATAATTCTTATTGAATAAGATTTGGGGAGAGTCCGAAAGGGCTCTCTCTTTTGTGATACATAATCAGATTATTGACAGATATTCTAGTAGTGGATAAAATTATAAAGAAATTAAAAAAGTTCAGTTTAAGACTATTAAAAAATCATTTTAATTGTTCCTGATATCTAAATATCTAAGAACAAAAATTGAGATTATTGAAATATAAAAGCTCCTATGATATAATTTCAATAGGCAAAAGAAAGACGAAAGTGCTCATTGTGGCACGCAAAAATCCCCGGAGGTCGCAACTCCGGGGATTTTCTATTCCGTTGTGGCAAGGTGGCTTATGCCTTAGGTCGGCTACCGCCTATTAATCTCCGTCCAGCCATTTGCAAATGTAGTAGGCAACTACACTTGCCGTGACAGAGAGTAGGAAAGACGAAAATATACTCATAGTGGCACACCCCCTTTCTGTACCTGTATAGGGGTGGTAGCATTGCGATTATACCATAATGGTCAGAAACGCTACAAGAAGCCTTTTTATTAGCAATAATGTCAGTTATGTTAACGACAGTTTATCTGTTTAATTATACTTCATTATACATTCTGGCCAAATAAAATAAGATGTACAATATGATTCTTTTGTCGTTTATATATATATGAATATTGTATTGAGTTATGCATATGAAGCTTAATTATGTATACCGTGCAGTAGTTAAGGTATTATTTCGGATCAACAGGTAAGGCTTACAGAAAGTCAAACGGCAAGACAATCAACGGTAAGAAGTACGGCTTCGACGAGGATGGTAAGATGCTCTTCGGTTATGTAGAGGAGAATTCATACAACATCATCAACGATGATGAGGATCCGATCCTTAACGCTACATACTACTATGGAACAAACGAGGACGGCGCTCGTCACTCAGGATGGCTTCAGTACACAGACGCTCTTGCTGATCATGATGATGATTACTACTGGTTCTACTTCAACACATCTAACGGTAAGAAGGTTGTTGACCAGATGAAGTCAATCAACGGCAAGAAGTACAGCTTCGACAAAGACGGAATCATGGCATTCAAGTGGACAAAGG
>Ga0129312_1001609_pt1 | contig 12797 bp, 13 predicted proteins | sample O827metagenome_FD_94434 | JGI IMG/M metagenome (GOLD analysis project Ga0129312, IMG submission 94434) | Orangutan group fecal microbial communities from Wisconsin, USA - O827 metagenome | ecosystem: Host-associated > Mammals > Digestive system > Large intestine > Fecal | place: USA: Wisconsin... | reverse complement strand
TTGCTGGAAGCCTGAAACTTTGTGATAATCCAAAATTAAGAGCGTTAGGATATCGAAGAATTAATTTTTTATCGCATCGATATTTTATGCTTTATCGTATTGAAAACGATACTGTTTATGTGGATAATATTTTTCATGAATTGCAAGATTACGAAAATAAAATGAATTAAATGCCGGAATATAAAATCCTGCCCACTGGGGCTGTTTCTTATTTTTTAACATGATTTAGGTGTTAGCTTAGATGGGGGATTTTTTATAAATGTCGATAAAACAACGCAAAACTCGGCATTACAGGGCATTTCAGAACAGGAGAAATTTATGATTAGAGTATGTTTCATCTGCCTCGGCAACATCTGCCGCAGCCCAATGGCTGAATTTGTAATGAAGGATCTTGTTAATAAGGCCGGTCTTTCCGATCAGTTTGAGATCGCGTCGGCTGCCACCAGCGCGTGGGAGATTGGGAACCCGGTCTATGCTCCGGCCAGACAAAAGCTTGCAGAGCATGGTATTTCCTGTGAGGGAAAGACGGCCCGGCAGATGACATCCCATGATTATGAGAAATACGATTACCTGATCGCCATGGATCACAGTAATTTACGCGACATCCTGCAACTTACCGGCGGTGATCCCGATCATAAGCTCTCACTCTTGATGGAGCACACAGGACATCCTCATGATGTGGCAGACCCGTGGTACACACGAAACTTTGAAGTAACTTGGCAGGATGTGCTGGAGGGCTGCACGGCGCTGCTGAAAACTTTACGGCAGGAGCTCTGATCAAGTCGAACGTCCGTGAGACTTGGCGCGTGATTCTGGTCAGCAAAGCTGACATATTCCATATAGAATCACTGCGCATCCTCGCGGAGCGTTTATCTCAGTCGGAGTCTTCTCGACTGAGATAAAATGAGCTCCTGCCGCAGTTTCTTTTTGGGTGACTTATTTCTGATACACGGTTTCTTCTGAGCCGTTGGTCAGACTTATCGCCGACTGTTTTCCTTCCGCGTCTGTATATGATGCCTCCAGAATGCAAGTGCTTCCGCCTTGCTCGGTCATCTTCATTGCTGTCACCGTTCCGCCCCGGTATGGGAAGGTAACCTGAATCTTCTTTTCTTCATCATTGGAATCTGCCGTAAATGCGGCATCCTTTTTTCTGCGTCCGTTCACATGAAGCTCCATATTGCTCCGGAATATGACCTCAAGATCTGCATAGGGACCGGTTCCTCTGAACTGTTCTTCTCTCAGCTTATCTGTCCACATATATGGTGTGATTTCTTGAGTGCCTGTCTTTCCGCTTTCCGAAATAACATCCTTTTCTGCGGACTGTGATCTTGCCTTCTCCTCTGCCGGTTTGCCGTTCCCGACTAGGAAATCGATCCGACAGGTTTTCGGAAAGCTGGGACTCAGCTCATATTTATAGTCATACTCCTTCACTTCCGTCATTTTCTCATAATAATCGGGAACCGCCCCCGCAAAGATTACCTGTTCTAAAGCTTCGCAATCAACAAAGGCTGCGCTGCCAATACTGGTCAGACAATTATCCGCCTTTCCGGTTCCAAACTGAACCTGCTTTAAGGCTGTATTCCGGAAGGCATTCGGCCCAATCACATAAACGCTGTCCGGAATAAGCAGCTCCCGACTGAGGGATGTGCAGTGAAGGAAGGCATCCTTCTTGATATTTAAAAGGGATTCGGAAAGCTTAACACCGGAAAGCTTTTCGCAGTATGCAAAGCTTCCTTCACCGATAGACAGCACTGTGTCCGGAAACACAAGCTCTCCGTTTAGGGAAGTACATGAATTAAAGGCATTGTCTCCAACGATCATAAGACCCTCCGGGAGCTTTGGTGCTGCCAGAGAAGTGCAGTTTGTAAAAGCACCGTTACTGATAAATCTGAGTCCACCCGGCAAGGATACACTCTCTATCCCGCTGCAATGGGAAAATACATGGTCCGGAAGCTCAACGATCTTATTTGGGATATCAAGTTTTCCCTTAAGCTTTTTGCAGTCAGCAAAGGCGTATATCCCGATTTCAGAAAGTGATTCCGGAAGCTTCAGGCTGCCGTCAAAGCCGCAGCCGTAGAAAGCATGCTTTTCGATCTCCTTTACTCCTTCCGGTATCATAAGATCCCCGGAAAACGCCTCGCCGGAGTTAAAACAGCTTTCCGTGATACATTCTAAGGAAGACGAAAGCTTCAGTTTTCCATTAAATCCGCTGCAGCCGGAGAAGGCGAAATCTCCCACCTTTTTCACACTGTCAGGAAGCAGCAGATCTCCGGTCAGCTTGCCGCAGTCAGCGAAGGCTGCTCTCCCGATTTCCGTGATCCCCTCCGGAAGCTTCAGCTCTCCCTGAAAGGTACAGCGCTGAAATGCATGTTCGCCGATATACTGCAGGTTGTCAGGAAGCCGCAGGCTTCCATCGAAGCCCTCACAATTGCAGAAGGTGCTGTCCTCGATCCGTTTCACCTTATCCGGAATGATCAGATCTCCCTTAAGGCCGCTGCAGCCGTAAAAGGCAAATTCTCCGATTTCTTCCAGAGTTGCCGGAAGCTTCAGCTCCCCTTCCATCTCAGGATGTCCGTAAAAGGCCGCTGCTGAAATAGAGGTCAATCCCTCCTCCAGTATCAGCTTGTTGATCTCATGATCTCTCCAGTAATGATGCGGTACATCCATCGCACCTTTACCTTTGATCGTCAGCGTCTTTCCTCTGCGATCATATTTCCAGCTCAAATTTTCTCCGCATCGGCCTGACAGCTCTTGCTTCGGCTTGCTTTTGATCCACGAAAAGCCCGCCACCACACAGCTTATGACACCGATGCCTACAATAAAAAACACAATCCACATTTTCTTCACTGCCTTCACCTCCCGGATATGATGACACCAAGATCTCACGGTCAAAAGTCCCCGATTTTAACCGAATCAAGTAAGTCCCCTGCTTCAATTATTCGCATATCGTGGGCTTATCACCATATTATCATATCACAGTACGGATCAGCAAGCTATGTTTATCTCAGTCGAGGATGCGCACCGGAAACACGCGCCAAGTCTCACTGACATTCGACTTGAAAAATAATGAATTACTCCATATAAGCGCCCTTCATCGAGCTGACTGCATGCTGTGCATATAGCTTTAAAAGGCCTTTCTTGTATTTGCTTTCAAATCCCTTCCAGCCGGTTCTTCTCTTGTCTAAAACAGCAGCTACCTCCTCCGGAGTTTTTCTCTCGCCATGTATGCCGACGATGGAGATACTTCTGTTTTCGATATCGATTTCGATCAGATCGCCTTCTTCAACAAATGCGATCGGGCCTCCGGCAGCAGCTTCCGGTGATACATGGCCAATAACAGGGCCTCTGGAGGCACCGGAAAATCTTCCGTCCGTGATAAGAGCAACACTGGAGGCAAGCTTGGGATCCGCACAGATCGCTTCTCCGGTATAGAACATTTCCGGCATTCCGCTTCCTCTCGGCCCTTCATATCTTATAAAGATCGCATCCCCCGGCTTTACTTTTCCATGAAGAACCGCACTGATGCATTCCTCCTCACTGTCAAAAGGTCTCGCATTTAAAACTGCCTTGAACATATTTTTCGGGCATGCCGTGTGCTTAATGACACATCCCTCAGGAGCAAGATTTCCCTTTAAGATCGCAATACTTCCATCTGTTCCCTTTGCATGTTCAAAGGAATGAATGATCTCCTCCCGCTCTATATTTCTTCCGAATAATACGGATTTTTTACGAAGTATTTCATCGCAGTGCTCATAAAATCCATTTTCCTTAAGCTCCTGCAGGTTCTCTCCCAGAGTTTTTCCTGTAACCGTCATTACATCAAGATGGAGCATGCTCTTTATCTCCTCCATCACCCGCGGAACACCTCCTGCATAATAAAAATACTGTGCAGGCCAGTCTCCGGAAGGACGGATATTTAATAAATAATGTGCGCCCCGATGCAGACGATCAAAGGTTTCCGCATCAATTTCAAAGCCAAATTCATGGGCGATCGCCGGAAGGTGCATAGTTGCATTTGTGGAGCCGGATATTGCAGCATGAACCATGATGGCATTTTCAAAGCTCTCCTTTGTCACTATATCGGAGGCTTTTATTCCTTTTGCGATAAGCTCCATTAACTGCTTTCCTGCATTATATGCCGCTTCCTTTAATTCAGGTGCTGTGGATGGCATTAATGCAGTTCCCGGAAGCATAAGGCCAAGGGCTTCCGCCATGATCTGCATCGTCGATGCCGTTCCCATAAAGGAACAGGCGCCGCAGCTTGGGCAGGCATGGTGTTTATAGTAATCTAACTGCTCCTTCGGAATCACGCCGGTCTTTTCCCATGCATCAAATTTTCCGATCTGCTCCAAAGTCAGCAGCTCATTGATCTTGCAGGCGGGATCGTCGACCACATATTTTTTTGGCAATTCATAGGCTTCCATAACTCCGCCGGTTACAACGATCGCACTCATATCCTTTAATCGTCCGATACTCATAAGCATCGCCGGCATAGATTTATCACAGCTTGCAATAAACACGCCGCCATCGAATACCGTTGCATTGGCCTGCGCCTCAATAAGATTTACGATCGCATCACGATGAGCCAGAGAATAATTAATCCCATCGTGTCCCTGTGCAATTCCGTCACACATATCAGTTGCAAAATATCTGGCAGCTTTTCCGCCGTTTTCATCCACTGCCTTTACTGCTTCTTCTACGAAAACATTTAAATGTGCGGAGCCCGGATGGCTGTCTCCATACGAGCTTTCAACCATTATCTGCGGTTTTGACAGATCGCAGACCTTCCATCCCATTCCCATCCGAAGCGGATCCATCTCCGGTGCAAGCTTTCTTACTTCTTCACTTCTAAGCATATTGACCTCCTGTAAATCAAGCTTATGCAAAACATGAAATAATAAATGCTACTACAAATCCTGTAAAGCCAACTAATGTTTCCATAATCGTCCATGTTTTTAAGTTGGTTTTTTCGTCTACTCCAACTAAGGATTTTACCAGCCAGAAGCCAGAATCATTAAAGTGTGAGCACACGGTTGAACCACCTGCTACCGCTGCCACCGTACATGCAAGGTAAACCGGTGATAAATCTCCGATTCCCGGCATGGCTGCAATGATCCCTGCTGCCATAGTCATCGCTACCGTTGCCGATCCGACACAGATCCTTACAAGGGCTGCTACGATAAATGCCACTACGACGATCGGCATATTAACAGAGGAAACTGCATGGCCGATGAGATCGCCAAGTCCGGAATACTGGAGCATATATCGAAGTACACCGCCACAGGCTGTTACCAGTAAGATAAGTCCTGTCGGTTCCAGTGATTTCGTCATGATCTTTTCTAATTCCTCCAGACTGTATCCCTGTTTTTTTCCAAGAATGAACATGGCAGCAATCGTCGCAATGAGCAATGCCATAAAGGGCTCTCCCAAAAATGTCAGTGTCGGGGCAATCGGTGCCATTGCGGGAACGACCCCCGCAAGTGATTTTAAAATAATGAGTGCCAACGGAATGGAAATGATCAGCACGATCGTTCCGAATTTAGGAAGCTTTGTCTCATCAAAATCTTCCTGATCTGCAACGTACTCCGGTACCGGGATCATATATTTTCTTCCGCAGATGGATCCCCAGATCGGTCCCGCTACGATCATTGCCACGGTTCCGCAGGCAATGCCGATAAGAATCACCCATCCGAGATCGACCCCAAGCATTGTGGCTACAAGTACCGGTCCCGGAGTCGGCGGGATGAATGCATGTCCTACCGCAAGTCCTGCTAAAAGCGGGATCGCATAAAACAATGTGGAACGTTTTGTTCTTTTAGCCAGAGAAAAGGCTAAGGGAATCAGAATGATCAGGCCTGCATCAAAGAATACCGGCATTGCGATAACAAGGCCCGTTAATCCAAGAGCCCACGCAGCCTTCTGATCACCAAACCTTCTGACCATGGTTACCGCTAATGTCTGTGCTCCGCCGGATGCTTCGAGTATTGCTCCAAACATCGAACCCAGACCAACCAATAATGCAATACCCTTTAATGTATTGCTGATCCCATCGTTTACTGCCGAAACGATCTCGGTAAATGGCATACCCGCCACAATGCCGATCGTTATGGCTCCCAGCAGGATCGAAACCATTGCATGGATCTTGAATTTAATGATAAGCACCAGCAAAAGTACCAGTCCAAGCACGGCCGCTGCGATTAAACGGGCAGGATCTAATGTAACTGCTTCACTCATTTTCTGACCTCCAAATCATCATTAGTTTTTTCGTTTTCTGTATATGCATCTGATGTCTTAATATGATATCGGGATCAAAAGCCCCCGATTTTGATGCCTGCAGATTGTTCCGTGCTACGCACTTCCACAATCCTACCTGACATCAGTATATGTTTTTAACTGATCTGCATCAAGTTGTTTCAAATCTACATCTTTTTTCCATATATTTATAACAAAAAAACCAGTCCGCTTGACACGGCAAGACTGGTTTTTCGTACATATTATTCAATTGTTAATTTATTAACCTTCTGCTTGTCAGACAACTTTCTCTTTTGACATTTCCAGTAGCATCCGTCGGTTATAGGTCAGATGCATGATCATCGCACACTTTACCCCCATACTGTCTCCTCTGAGGATCGCGTTCGTGATCTCCCGGTGTGTATCTATGGTTTCTCTTAGCAGTTTCCGATTGGTAAGATTGGCAAAGGTAGTGATCGCCGTTAAAATAACCGGAATAAGTGCCTCCACGACACGATTTCCGCTGCATTTTGCAATCGCAGAATGAAACTCCATATCTTTTTGAATATGATTTTTCCCTTCCAGATATAATTGTTCGACCTCATCACACAATTCTTTAATATGTGTTTTTTCCTCTGCCGTTGCATTTCTGCATGCCACAGCAGCGACCTCCGGCTCCAAAAGGATCCTGACATCAAATAATTCCATCGCCAATCGATATTTATCTTCAAATTGAGCTAAGCCCAACGGGTCATCGACGATCAGCTCCGTGTTTTTAACATACGTCCCGGAGCCTCTTTTCACCTCCAGAATACCTTTTATCACAAGGCTCTTAACTGCTTCTCTTATCGTACTTCTCCCCACTCCGAATATATCCGCTAATTTATACTCACTGGGAAGCTTATCTCCTACTGCCACCTGTTCCTGATGAATATACATCAGGAGCTGATCTTCAATCTGAGGGACTAATAGCTTTTGATTTACTTTTTCATATTGATATGCCATAAACTACTCCTGTGTGAACGCAAAGGAATGCTATTCTGCTGGGAATATTCCTGTATGATCATGTAAAATATCGTCCGGCTGTATGATATCCGATACCATGGAGATTTCCAGTTTATAAACAGCATCTTTATCGCCAACATTCCCATCTATTGGTGTGTATCTGTCAAAATATACATTTGTTTTTTTCTCAGTTGTGATGATCCATGCCACATATTCATCTGTTGCCAATAATTTATAATAAACTTCTTCATCTGTAAATGCCTCTTTCGCTCTGTTTACCATATCTGCAAAGTTGTAATATTCCGATCGGTCACCTAATGGCTTGATCTCACCATCCATCGCAGACTGAAGTTCTTCTAAAACTCTTACCATTCTTTCTTCATTTTTTCTATTTTCTACAGCCGTTTGCACACTGACTATCATGGTTATTGCAAGAATAATAGCTGCCATGATCAGGATACCTGTTGCTGCAGCGATCATTATATTCCGTTTCTTTTGCTTTAATTCATCGACCGTCAAGTGAACAGCCGCAAACTGACGTGCAGCTACATTGAAGTTGTCATTTCCATAAGCAATAAACGCATCCACGGTATCGTAACCCGGATACCTTCGATGCACGTCATAAGTTGAACAGAATTTTTCTATTCTATAGTAAAAGGGCGTAAACCATCCCGTATAAATGCGTCTCCTTAAGAAAAAAATTACAATCCCTGTCACCATAATCGCCAAATAACCGGTTATCATAAATGCATCAAAAATATATTCGATGCGAGAAGCCTTTTTTTCCGGAAGTGCTGTCATCAGATAATACGTCTTGCTTCCTTCATCCCACATCCAATATGTAGTGAGCCGATCCCCATATATATAACCGGCCGGATCAAGACCCATATCCATTAAGTTGTAAAGAACATGTTCCCCTTCATTGGGATCTTTAACCGATGCGCGCGTACCATCTTCCTGAACGACTGCTGTAACAGTTTTCTTACCCATTAACGGATAACCCGTCACTCTTTCAAAAGGATCGTATCTTCCAACCCCGAATAACCAGACGCAGGAGAAAATAAAGTATAATATCATAAATCGAATCAGACTGCTCCAGACATTGTACTTCAGAGATTTCTCAAGCATCCTCTTTTCCTGCACAGATATTCCCGGAAGCATAACATACCAGGATGCAATTTTTTTTCGTTTTAATTCCTTTTCCTCCAACTGCCGCACATGATATGCGGCACGGGCTGCTGTTTCAATATCCATGTAAAATACCTTTAATTTACAACTGTATTTTTTCTGCCGGATCTGGCGCTTTATGATTATCTTCTTCTCTCTGTTTGTCGATTTCTTTTGCTCTTATATTTTCATACAAATAATATAATGCACGCTTGTCCATCCCGGAATTGTAAAATCCCCATTCGCGCGCTTGCGTAAAATGTGCAACTGAAGCTTCTGCAAAATATTCTCGTGCCATTCGATATATAAAATCCTTATAATCTGGCGGTGCAAATGTATTTAAATATTTCTCAATATCTAACTCATAAAAAATTAGTTCTTCATCTTCCGTTATTTCTTCAGCGAAAGCACCATAAATATTATTATTCTCTTTCTTGAACATATCCTCAATATGACTGCAGATCTCGCTTAAAAATCCTTTATTCTGATTTTTGGCATAACCAATACTCTGTGCAACTTGTAAAACCTCCAAAGACTCCAAGGACTCCAAATGCTCCGAAGACTTTCTACGTTTTTTAACCAAAAACCAAACCCTGCCACATTGGTTTTTTTCTGAAGACGGATCGTAGGTCTCTGAATAATAATGACGCACTTCCTTTTTTACTTTCTTCTCATTGACACTGTTGTTTAATGTCTCGGAGTTGAGAATACATATTGGAGTGCATACGTCAGGTGCCGTGAGCAGTTTCTTAATATTATCATGTTGAGGTATTTGAGGGTCATGCTTTGGTCTTCCCACGTCTGATCTCCTTTCCTGTGGTTGGTTACAGTATATCACACCTACGCAGGAAAGGAAATCCGACACGGTTATCTTTTATTGAATCGTCGCACCGAACAGACGTTTTAAACTTTATGGCAAATGACACCCATGCCAACATTTTTCTCAACCTTCTCATACGTGAATATGGTTGTCTCTCCGATGAATATCGCATCGTAGGATTTGATGATTCACCGATTGCCTCGGAAGCAATCATACCAGTCACCACGATCGGACAGCAGATAGACAAAATAGCATATGAAGCAATGAAACTTCTCGTTTCACAAATGAACGAAAGGAAAAAGGGAAATCTGCTATTGCTTTGCACAGTTTAGTATCCTTCTTCTCGCATCTTCCTTGGTGAATTTCATAACCTTGCTTGTAATCATCCATAAATTTAAAGAGAGAGCAATAACACCGTTGTGCTATATACTCTCTCTTTGTTGCTAATTTTAGTGTTGTCCGCCAACGGTCAATCACATGATTGACAAACCATATTTAGCTTCTATGTATTCCTTTATCATCTTGTATGTAACTCGCTCTTTCGGCTTGTATGCCTCGACTTTTTTAGCGATATTATCCAACGGTACTTTGTCCTCACCTTCGCCAAACTCAACTTTTACATTAATATGTCCATTCGGTTTTTGTGCGAAAACAGTACAGCCGTCTCCACATGCATACCAAATTAAAACATATCTCCACAAAACCACAGAAATATGATCAATAGTTATACAGTACTAATACTGCACGTGCATCCTCTTTCCCACAAAATATTAGTTTCATAAATTTTGCATCACCCTGATGTAAAATTTATTCTTTTTTCATACCGTCAATATATTCTTCATCTGTCTTGACAGCTTCCAATGCTCGATATTCCTGATTTAATTCTCTCAACAATTCTTCTTCGCTTGGCAAATATAATTTATACTTTGAAGCAAAAATTTGTGTTTCATTTTCCGGCAATGTATATTTAACTACAAACTCACTCTTGTCTGCACATAACACAATACCTATCGGCGGATTATCTCCCTCATTCATAAGCTCTCGCTCATAATAATGAACATACATCTGCATCTGTCCTAAATCCTGATGTGTTAAGTCTCCAACCTTTAAATCAATCAATACAAAACATTTTAAGATGTAATTATAAAATACAAGGTCAATTCTAAAATGGCGTCCATCAAACGTTATTCTTTTCTGCCTTGCGACAAATGAAAAGCCTCTGCCAAGTTCCAAAAGGAATTTCTGCAAATGTGTAATTAACGCTTGCTCTAAATCACTTTCATAAAAATCATCATTGGGTGTCAGTCCAAGAAATTCCAGTACATATGGGTCACGGATAACATCTTCTGGGCTTTTTGCCATCTCCAATGTCTGAATTTCTGCCGCAACCTGCTCTTTATTTTTACTGGATAATAATCTTTCATAAAAGAAAGAATTTATCTGTCTTTCAAGCTGTCTGGTACTCCATTGTGATTTTACAGCTTCCTGCATATAAAATTCTCGTGCTTTATCATTTTCCACACGCATCAAAAGCCGATAATGAGTCCAACTCAATTCGCTACGCAGTGCGTAGCCATTTGGAAATGTCAAATAAAACTGCCTCATATTTTTCAAATTGGCAACAGTAAATCCTTTTCCAAAATCTTGAGTCATTTGTTTCGATAATTCTTTCAATAAACCTGTCCCATACTCCGCCTTTTCGTTACCGCCCTGTTCTTCAATGATTGATTTTCCGATATTCCAATAGGCTTCAACCATTGCAAAATTGGCTGTTTGATAGACTTTATTTCTTGCTGTTATCAAGATGTTCTTTATCTCATCATAAAATTTTTGTTCCATAAAAACCTCCGCAAGACACCTAGTTTTATTTGTATAAATCCTTTCTCAATCGATTTACAAGTATATTAAATTGTTCCTCACTTTTCTGGTAAATAAATTTTTCTAATTCCTTGACAAGACCATCATCTTTTGAAATTAACTTCAACTTAAGAATTGCCATCTTCAAATCATTTATTGCATTATTTCTATTTTCATCATCTGATAGCTCTTGTATATTATACCTTGCAACCCCTAAATGTACGCATAATAAAAATACTTTGTTGTTCAGCTAATTCTCCGCGAAGTACCGTAGCAAGCATATAAATTCCCTGTTCTGTAAACGCAAACGGCATTTTTTTAATATTGGAACCCTGCCTATTGCTCTTTTCGTTCAAAGTCGCAATTTGCGACTTTGAAAATTTCTCTGGTATTTCTTCTTTATTCAGCTGAAACATAAAATCCTCTGGAAATCTGCTAATATTTCGCTTTACCTGCTCATTTAATCGTTTAACTTCATACCCATAAAGTTCTGCTAAATCTTTGTCTAACATTACCTGTTGACCACGGATTATATACACCTTACTACGAATATCATCCGTAGTAATCAATTCTTTTGTTTCTTCCATTATTCCTCCACCATGCTTTCCATTTGCTCCAGTTTCTGCAATGCCTTCATATATGTCATCAATCTTTTATACTGTTCGTCCCCAAGACTGTGAATCTGCTTTAATATCTTAATATCCGACCTGGTAACTTCATAATCCATATCTGTATCTTTATACTCCGGATCAATTCCTTTTCCCGTTAAAAGCTGTTCCGGTGTAATATCCAATGCGTCACATATGGATAACAGACAATCTGCTTTTGGATTTGTCTTTTTCTTTTTCCAGTCACTGATATTGCTAGTTGCAATCCCGGTTCTTCTCGACAGTTCCAACTGGCTCATGATCTTCTGCTCCATTATGTAAAAAATTCTTTCACTGAGAATCATGTGTGTTCCTCCTTATGCTATATCCGTATTTACTTATTTTATTTCCGTCTATACGGACATTCTATCATGCCGCAGCATTTCTTACAATAGGAATGATAATACTTCTTAATTTCTCAATATTTTCTGTTTTATATAATTCCTTGTACAACTGTTTTATTCTCTTCATGCGAAGATAACAATCCGGATTCGGTAATTGATCCAATTCCATTGCTTCTGCATACTTTGCCACCATTTCACCAATGAAATTAGCCAAATCAGTCCATGCATCTCTTTCTTTTATAACCACTTTATTTTTAACCATAATTGAAATCCTTTCTGTTATTGTTTTCCATCATATCCCATCCAAGACATTATTCCTTAGGCCAGATATGATAAGATAGGTATTATTAAAATTAGTATTGTTAATATTAGTCTTATTAGATTTTGATTTTTTCGGTTCCAGACCTGTAGAAATAAAAACTCTGTAATCGTAAAAATCAAAATTCCTAACTGTGATTTTTACGTCTTATGTGCTTTGATTTTTTCTTATTTGGATATCTTTCAAAACACTTTCTTTAAATAGAGCTTGTTAGGTTTTCCAAGTCCCTGTCTCCTACGTTCAAGTGCCCCGAATGTCTCCAGTTCGTCCAATAACTTGCAGGTTTTTTGTGTTCCACAATTCAATATCTCACAAATATTTATTACAGAATAATAGATAAATACTCTTCCGTTTTCGTCCACCCATCCATTTTTTATAGATAATGAAACCCTATCTAAAAAGATTGC
>Ga0129312_1001606_pt1 | contig 12809 bp, 14 predicted proteins | sample O827metagenome_FD_94434 | JGI IMG/M metagenome (GOLD analysis project Ga0129312, IMG submission 94434) | Orangutan group fecal microbial communities from Wisconsin, USA - O827 metagenome | ecosystem: Host-associated > Mammals > Digestive system > Large intestine > Fecal | place: USA: Wisconsin... | reverse complement strand
GGTAGATGTACGTTGATATCGGTTGACCTTGAGAGAGTTAATATAGCGGGAAAGGTAGATAAACACTGGATTTCAGGCATAAAAAAAGACCTCAGTTGAGGTCTATTTACATACTTTTGGTGCGAAGGCCGGACTCAAATCTTAATTTAATTAATTGAAATACAACAAATAATTAATAAACAACAAGTGATATGCCCCCTTTTGTGCCCCCACCGAATTTTTCGACCACCTCAAACTTAGCTATCTGATATTACTGACTAATTAAAGGCCAATACCTCATTCGGTTAGGATCCGTCACCCGGATCCTAACCGGGACGCAAATGCCATAAAAAACTTTTTTTACATTTAACTATTCACACTGTTCACCACGCTAATTTTCCATTTTAAATCATACAGATAAATGGTGATGAGTTGGTGAAGAGTGAACAGTCGACTCTTCACCTTTGTGATTTTTGCTCGCTCTGGATGCGCCGGTCAGGCGATGTGGTGGGGGATAAAAAGTTTTTTTAGGTTTTACTGTTCACACTGTTCACCTTTGTTTTTTTGCCAATGATTTCATGGTTATAGCGGGTGAATATACGGTGAAGGGTGAACAGTGGATTGTTCACCTTGTGGTAATGATAAGAAAGAAAAAGACCGGCTATTGCCGGTCTAAGATAGGTTGAATCGCTGTATGTTCGTTGCATTTAGGCAACCAGTCGCCGTAGATTTATTCTTTCCGCAGCAGGTTTTTCCGAAATGCCTGTTTTGTAATCAGCTTTTCATAATTCATCCCGCACTCAACAAGGATCATGATTAGCAGTTAATGTATTGAAATGATGATAAATCCTATTATGATAGTCACTATCATACACATATTTATAAATATATTACAAAATTAGACTGCGATGAAGTTACAGATCGTTTCAATATGATGTTGCATTGACAATTGTTTAACCTGACCTAATCCAGGGTAATGTCTTCGCGCATGCAATGATTTGAACCCTCTTAGGCCTGATGTATTATCAAAAAATTTAGGAAAATTTTGATCGTGCAATACAAGTTTTTCTAAAGCTTGCTGGAATTTGCCTGATGGATTCGAAGGAGTTCCATCATCTACAGAAGAAAAATGTCTAACTGACATAGCGTCAAATTCATTACTATCTAGATAGCTCACATGAATAGTCACTACGTATGCAGGGCCGCCAGACTCAGCGTAATCTGAACCCGCAATATTAAAATCACCAAAACCAATTACTGAATTATGAACTCCGGAATACCTTACATGCAAGTCCGAAAAATATGAATTAGAAGGATAGTCAGCGTTCCTTTTTTTCTTTTTAAAGGGATCATCCATTAATACTATATTGGATAACTGCTGTAAAACAATATTAGGAGAACCTTCAGGTATAATGTTAATAGAAAACACTTTTAAACGAGAAACTAGCTCTTTGGTTACCCCACTCTCAACATAGGATGCTTTCTCACCATTTATAATACCATTCAATCTATCAAATTCTTGAATATCATCAATGTATTTAATACACGGCATGAATGATATTCCTTTAATATTATATAGATTGTTAATAAAATTATTTGTATTACCTTTTAATTCACCTATTTCAGAGTTAACAATTATAATTGGTATAATTTTGTTTTTATTCAATAACTTAACTGCAACTTCGAGCTGTTTGAGATTTTTTCGTACGGGTTCAATTATCGGTTTAAAAAGATCGTTAGGAACAATAGTTGATAACTCTTTTAATGCTATCAACTCGTACTGCTTACCTCTCAGTAAAGGGAAGTACATATATCATCCTTTTCAATGTAACTTGATAGTATTTTTGTCAGCGATCTCTGACGAGTCTGAGTAATACTATAGCTAATTGCCGATGATTTTAGTGATCTAGGTAGCGTATTAATGAAGCTAATATCATTAGCCCTATGTTTTTTCAGCGAGTTACGAAAGTGTTTTCTTAGGGTATAAGAATCTGTGTTCTCAAATATTTCTAAGCAGAAAGAATATACATCCATGTTTGGTAGGTTAATTTTATCCCCTGATATTTCCTCTGCCATAAATTTATATTCTGCAATTCTCATTGAACCAATCATTAATTTTGGATTAATTTCAGAATTGATGGTTAACGCAGGTTTAATTTCTTCCAGCTTATTTTTATCTGTGAGTTCAATGATACCAACAGCTTCTGGAACGATTAGTTTTATTTTTTCGATGTGAGTTTTTGCTGCTACAACATAAACTTTATCGAATAAGCTTATGTATGAATCTAATTGTTCTGGCAATCTCTTTAGATTATCTAACTCCGTTTTTATTTCATAGCAAGTTGATAATCCATTTAATATTACACAATCAGCTTTATTTGTTCCAACTCGAAATTCAGAAAGCATTACAGCTTCATTTTTTTTATGTTTTTTCAAAAATACTTCGTTTGCTATGATATTTTTGAAAAAATATTCTGATTTATATTCATGTGATAATTTCTTAAATGCTATATCGAATATTTCGGATACTTTAACAGGAAAAAATTTAGGAGTTAAAACATTACCTATTAACTCATGGAGTAAGGAAAAATCGCCATCTGCAACAGCATTAATAGCCTGACTTGTAAATAGCTGTCCAATATTTTTATTATTGCTCATTTCAACACCAATCTCACTCACGCACCTTTAGCCAAAAACCAATAGTATTAGACACAAATAGTAGCGTGATTTCCTTGATTCTCTCAACATTATTAAAGAATTTACGATTTTAAGGGATGCACTTACCACTAAAATCATATTAAAAACAATAATATCAATGAGATAATGTTAAATCAACCGAGAAAGAGTGAGCAGCACATTGTTCAGCTTTCGGCAATGGCCATAAAAGAAAAGACCGGCTGTTGCCGGTCTGAGTGAGGTTATGTTGCTGCGGGGTCGTCGCACTTCGGCAGCCAGTCGCCGTAGCTTTCCTCTTTCAGCGACAGATTGGTTTGTATCCCCTGCTTGGTGTGCCGCTTCTCATAATTCAGGCCGTACTCTTTCAGCATCATGGGCAGCCCCAGCCCGAACATTTTCAGGCTGAGCACGTTCCTGTACCCGTTAGCCTCCATATAGGCCAGATACGCGTGATAGAGATATTTACGATAATTACGCGGGATGATGCTGGCATTCCCCATAAACATCCCGTTGGTCTGCGGGAGCATTTCCAGATAACCGCAAAAATCAAACGTCGGATCAGCATCGCGCTTAATGCTGAGCGCCTCGTCGGAGTTCTGCTGCGACTGGAGCAGTGCGCGGGCGGTCATAGGGGCGCTGAATTTCTGCATAAGCTGGCGCACAATCACGGCCAGCTCGCGCGCAATTTTATCCCTGAGCTGCGGGTCGCGTTCCTCCGGGGCAATCTGTTCCGGGAAGTGAATAATCACCCGGCGACGTGACACACCGCCGCTGCGGTCGGTGAAGCGCATGGGATTATTGTTCACGGCCAGAATCACCGCCGGAATATGCGTGGAATAGGGGTTCTGGTATTTCGGGTCAACCGAGACCGCATCGCCGCCGGTGATGGCCTTAAGCCCTGCGCCGTCACCGCTCCATTTTTCCTGGTCAGGCAGACGAATAAGCGAGAAGCCAATCAGGGAGGCACGCTTGCGCGGGTCTTCCAGCGTGTCGATATCGGCTGACGTGGCGTTATCCTCTCCGGCGAGCAGGGTCGCGATTTCAGCCAGAATACTTTTTCCACTCCCGCCGGGACCGGTCACTTCGAGAAAGAGCTGCCAGTCGTAACGGTTCGCCAGCACCATAAACAGCGCAGCCAGTATCACATCGCGTTTTTGTGGATTTTTGCCAGCCGCACGGTCGAGCCAGCGCCAGAAGTTCGGCGCGTGAGTCTCCAGCGTTTCCCCGTCCACCGGCGGGGTGAAATCCACGTCGCACAACGTGCGCAGCCAGTGTGATTTACTGTGCGGGCTGAACAGGCCGCTTTGGGTATCGAGTACCCCGTTGCGAAAGCCAATCAGACGACGCGCCGGAGTATCCTGCTGCGGAATAATCAGTTTCAGGGTCTCCACCACCGAGGCAATTTTCCCCGATGAGAACGGGGCGCGCAGACGCTGGAATAAGTCAGCCACATTCCGTGAAAAAGCGGCGGCAGGGATATTTTTCCAGATGCCGTTTTCATAGCGGGACAGGAGCTGGCCGTTCGCATCCACCGCCAGCGCTTCGCCGTAATGCTCATGCACCCGCAAGGCCTTGTCGCTGGCGCTCATGGCGGTAAATTCTGCCTCGCTCATGGTATCAAACGGACTTTGCGCCGGTGGCCGGATAGCGTCATAAATGGCTTTGCGCGTGGCTTCCTCGCCGTACGGTATAAACGCATCATTCCAGTCACCGAACACCGGCGGCAGGGCAACAATGCCCTCACAGGCATCTGCGGCCGCAGCGGCTTTACTCTGGCCGTCGCCGTTAAGGTCACGGTCGGCGGCGAGGACAATCTGACAGGCCGGGTGTTTATGACGGGCAAGGCTCGCCAGAGAAAGGAGGTTCACGGAGGACAGCGCCACCATGACGGTTTCCCCGGTCAGGTGATGCACGGTGAGTGCGGTCGCATAACCCTCTGCAATCCACAGGCGTTTTCCGGCCTGTTTTTTCCCTTCGATGATATGACATGCCCCTTTGACCTGACCGCCTTTCAGGGTGCGTTTGAGACCGTCTGCATTGATAAGCTGAAGGTTAACCAGTGCGCCGGTATCGTCAGACAGCGGGACAACCACATCCCCGGCGCGGAACGTCACGCCGCCGGTTTTATGCATGACGGTGAGCGTCAGACATTCCAGAGCGGGGAAACCCTTGCGGGTGAGGTAGGCATTGCCGGTGGCCGGTCGGGTTTTCTCCATGAGCCTGACGGCCAGCGCGGCCGCCGCTTTGCGGTCGGCCTCCGTTTCAGCCTCTGCGGCCGCAATCACTTCCGGGGCAACCGGCGGCAGGTTGCCGGTCACGGCGTTTATCTTTCCGGCAGCTTCTGACGGGGTCACGCCAAACACTTTCTCTACCAGCTTAAGCCCGTCACCCGCGCCGCACTGATTGCAGAACCACGTCCCGCGCCCCTCTTTATCGTCAAAGCGAAAACGGTCAGAGCCGCCGCACACCGGGCAGGACTGATGACGGTTTTTAATCACCTTCACACCCAGCGCAGGGAGAATGCGCGGCCAGTGGCCGCACGCCTGTTTTACGGTTTCTGTTACGTTCATTTTCATCGTTGTTTACTCCCTCAGTGCAGTACCGGCGACGTGATATGACGGGCGCAAAGCTCATCCATCACGGCCAGCCCGAGAAAGGACAGCGACGGGGCGGTTTTGAGTGGACCGGCTTCCATTAAATCTTCCAGCAGGGCACAGGCAATCTGGCGGCCTTTTTCCTCGCCGTGCTGGCGCAGGTAGAAGCCTTCCAGCTCGGCGGCAATGGCGCTTTCCAGCGCGTCGAGGGTGAGGTGCGGGTAGCGGTGCTGGCGTTCGCACAGGGTCAGCCATGCACAGGCCACGGCGCGACGATACAGTGCGGCGCGTAATACGGGCGGTAATGACTTTTTCATACGTTGCCCTCTCCGGTCAGCCAGCGTTGATTGCAGCGCTCTACCACGCCGTCGAGCTGGGCGGTCATGAGGTAAATCACGGAGGTGAGCTGTAACTGCTGCGCCGGGTCACGACGAACGGTGGCGCAGTCCTGCACCTGCATCAGGTCGCCGACGAGCTGGCCGACATTGCGCATATGCTCCAGACATTCGAGGTCACGGGCAGTAATGGTGGTGTGTCTCATGCGCGCACCTCCGCGACCGGCAGGCGGCCAGCGAACGAGAGGACGTAATCGCGAACGAGGGAACGACGTGCAGCGTGTTCATTACCGGCAACGGTGCGGAGCATACAGATACGGGGTTTACGGTCTGCGCGACGAACGGCGGCAAACACAAAGACAAACTGCGGGTGTGACGGGGTGAGGGTCGTAGCCATAAGGGCAACCTCCATTGAGTAGCGGTTAACACTACCACCGGAGTTCTCACGCTCGGGTGGTAGCCCAGACGGGGGTGAGAAACCGGCCTCAATGGGTACCGGCCAGCCCGAAGGCTGCCCCGCCTGAGCCACCATTACGCAGATACAGCAACGGCTTAAGAACCGATGCGTAAACAACAGGTGCACATAGGCATAGACACAAAAAAAAGACGCATGGCGCGTCCGGTGTCGCCACTGAGTAACTCGGGTTCTCACGCCCGGCTGCCGATTTTGCGACAGCGGGAAAACTATACCTGGAAACGGTGAAAAGAAGCAAGCCAGAAAAAGGGGCTGTTTGCTGAACGGTCATCATCATGCGTCATAGCCCCGGTTACGTTCGGCAATGCGATCCGCCATCCATGCAGTGATTTCAGACTGCGCCCACGCCACATTTTTTCCGCCGAGGGAGATTTGTTTCGGGAAGGCTTCCCGGCTGATGAGGTCGTAAATGGTCGAGCGGGACAGGCCGCACAGATGCATCACTTCGGGCAGACGGATAAAGCGTTCGTGAACGGTATCAGAAACCGGCATCAGTGGCGCGGCAGGGGTAGAAGACGGGGAAGAAAAAGCGGTGTGCATCGGGCTACCTCACAAAGTCTATACAGTGCCGGTCGTGTCCGTCCGGCTTCGGGTAGCTCTCTATTTTGTGAATATTTTCCCTCAGGGCAACAAGTCATTTTGTAGTGCTTCACCACACAACAGAACGATTTTTATACAGTGGTAATCGTTGGCAATCTTTTGGTAATTGTTGGCAAACTGATGGCCTATTCATAATTGCTTTTATTTATATATTTTCACTTTTTAATCGTTAAAAGATCTAAGTGATTGGCTGACTGAAAAAAGGGAGGGTGAACAGTGGTGAACAGACGGTGAACAGTCAGCCCCCTAACTGTTCACCACTTATCTTACTGTATTACTTATCTTTTTTCTTAAGGTGAACAGTGGTGAACAGTTATAAGTAAAAAAACAAATGGAGAGTAAGGTTTTGCTGAGACCTTTCTCTGGCCAGCCGGGTTTTGAGTGGTGTTTGTGCCAGAACTGCCACAACTGCAATGAATCGAGATGTTGTGTGATGAAGGGCAGAATCATTTCAGGTTGAATAAACGGAGAGCCTGAACATGAAACCCGAAACAGTCATTACCGCCCTGCAAGACGTTGCCGCTCAGCAGTACGCAGAGAACAGCCCGCACATCACCGACAAGCTGAGCACATTTACTGCGGCCAGAGACACCCACGCGGCCAGCATGCAGGTTCTGAAAGAGATTGATACGTCCATTGAACGCTGTAACCGGGAGCGCCAGACTGCCCTCGATGAGAGCGCAGAGGCGGAGCAGGACTGGCGCAGCCGCTTTCGCACCCTGCGCGGCAGTCTTACCCCTGAAATGAAAGCTGAGCACAGCAGGCGTATCGCCAGCCGTGAGCTGGCCGACGAGTTCACCGGCCTGATTGCTGAGCTGGAAACTGACCGGACACGCGCCATGCTGAATGCCTGCTCCACCGCCAATAAATACCTGTCAGCGCATGACGATGCCTTTACCGCTTACGCCAGTGCGGAATGGGTTCAGGCTGTCAATGCGGTTCCCGTCGCCCTCATTCGTGCTTTCCTGCTGCGCATTCGCGCCCTCGAAATGAAGGGAGAAAGCGCCCCGCAGTCCGTGGCCACTGGCGAACTGCGCGATGCGCTGAGCCGTCAGGGCAGCCTGTATAACTTCGATATGACGCAGGAGCCGGTGTTGTCCGTGACGGGCATGCACCGGCCGCAGATTACCGGCGTTGATACGGAGCTGTTCCGCAGCCCTGCGAAGAGAATGATGCTTGCCAGAAAGCTGGCTGAAAACGGCGATACAAAAGCGGAGGTGTAAGCAATGTTTCACTGTCCGTTCTGCAAAACCAGCGCGCATTCCCGCACCAGCCGGTATCTGTCCGATAACGTCAAACAGCGCTATCACCAGTGCATGAACATCGAATGCTCGGCCACGTTCCGCACGCTTGAATCTATTGACGGGGTTATTCGTTCACCGGCAACAGAGCCGGTCATCCCTGTACCCGCACCGGCGGCCACCGTTAACCGTGCCGGTGCGTGAGCACGGTCAGACATCAGGAGAGACATACGTGACCACACTGACGCTACAGAAAGCCTTTGAGGCCTGTCAGGCAAATAAATCAGCCTGGATGCAACGCCGGGATGAACTGAAGCAGGCCGAACATGCGTACCGTGAACAGCTTGCCGGTAACGGCCACAGCGGCCGGAGCCTGCAAACCCTGCGCGAAATTATCGATGTGAAAAAGTGGGAAATAAATCAGGCTGCCGGGCGTTATATCCGCTCGCATGAGGAGGTGCAGCGAATCAGCATCCGTAACCGTCTGAATGATTTTATGCAGGCGCACGGCGCGGAGCTGGCCGCCGCCCTTGCCCCGGAGCTGATGAATTATTCCGGGCAGCATTCCGCCATTCAGCGCTGCGCCATGCAGCACTCGCTCGACTATCTGCGTGAGGCGCTGCAGGTCTGGCTGGCCGCCGGTGAAAAAATTAATTATTCGGCGCAGGATAATGACATTTTAACGGCCATCGGATTCAGGCCTGACGCGGCTTCGCGTGATGATTTTCGTGAAAAATTCACACCCGCACAGAACCTGAATTACACCCGCCGACGCGCAGAACTGGCCGCGCAGTAGTCCTTTCAAAAATTCCCGAAAATCCCGCCTTTTTTACGTAGAAAAGCCATGCATGCATAAGGTGCATGGTTTTGCATGCGTTTTACCGATACTGGAACCCCCGCCAACGCCAGCACTGGCGCGCCCTGAGGCAGGTCATGCACCTGCATTAAATGCGCCCCCTTAAGCGGGCAGGCGTGGCGGGGAGAGCATTGCGCGCTTGTGACGATAGTTTATACACAATGAACTAAGCTCTTAAAATATTCACTAAGTTCCTGATAAAGGTACTAACTCACTAATTTACAATGTAAATCATTGTGGCATCACTAATGCTCAAACAGGTCAAAATCAATCGCAAATGTTTGTCTCTCTGCACCAGCCTAATGGTAGATTGCCAGTAAAAGGAATTCATGGAGCCGCAGCCCGGTTCAAAATCCAGAGAGGCCTTAATACATAAAACCATCTACTTGTATAGTTTCCGCACACCCCAGCCAAAGAAAGAGTCACAGACACATTTATCTGATAGAGTTTTTGAAATTTTGAGGCTAAAGTATAAAGCAGGAATGTATAGATAAATTTAATATACTTCAATGTAGCATATACTTAGACAACATAAAGAAATCTTACAAGAGGTAATAAATGCTTATATTAGGTAAATGTTATGAACTTGACGAGTTAAATAAAGTCATTCCATATCAAGTAAGCAATCGCAACTTGGTACCAATAGTATGCATTGATGATCAAGGAATGCAATATGATCAAATTCTTATAAATCATGGATTTAACCTTAAGGTCCTGAGTGATATTACAGATATACGTGCAGTCTCTGACTACCCGATTGTGATATGCGACATCAAAGGTATAGGTAAATCCTTTGGTTCTAAATTTGAAGGTGGGCATATTATCGAAGAAATTCATAAAAATTACCCAGAAAAAATATTAATATCCTTCAGCGGCAATCAATTCGATGCTAGATATAATAAGTTCTTTAAACTTTGTGATTATGTTTTAACAAAAGACATTGATTCGGATCAGTGGGTTTCCGTTCTGGATGAAACGATAAAAAAAGTCACAACACCAATAGCTCAATGGAAAAGAATGCGGGCATTTCTCTATGAGAAGAATGTCTCAACAAGAAAGGTATTCGAGCTAGAGCAGGAATTCATTACAGCAATCATTACTAAGGACAAAAATAAATTTGCCACAAATAAAACATTAGAAAATTTATCTCAAGATACGAGAACTGTACTTACAGGCTTCCTTTCTAGTTTATTATTTAAAATGGTTATCGGCTGATGAACAATTTATCTCCTTTCGTAGTTTGGGATCTCAAAGAAAGTAAAAATTATGATGGATTACTTTTTTCGGTGCCTAATGTTTGTAAATCAACTAAAAAAAAGATTTGTAATAAATTTTATAATGAAATAGCAGAAAAAAAAGGATTCCATACTTGTCCTAAAGGATTATCATCTTATAGTACTGGCAATAAAGAACAGCCTATTTACTCTTCATTTAAGGTTGCCGGATATTATAACGTCCCTTTGACAAAGGGTCTGCCAGAATTCCTTCCGACTCTCCCTGTTATCTCAGTAATTCAGTCGATTAGTAAAGAATATGAGTTAAAACAAGAACTAATCCAAAAAAAACCACCAACTAATATGGTTACAGAAGAGTCGGACAAAGAGTTAATTGACTTCTCTATTCATGAAGTCAGAAAATTCAATGGTGAAATAAAAAGAATCTCTGAAGAAATAATGGGTTCAAGAGACATGAGCCCCGAACTTTTAAAAGCAAAAGTAAAAAGTATATTTGCTTCCAGTTCATTAATTTCGGTTCGACTAGGTGTGTATGACATAGAGGAAAACCCACAATTATTGGAATTTCAGAAAACTTATTCAGCTGGAGTCTATAAAAAATTCCAAAAAGCAAGTCATTGCCTCGAAAACTATGCAAAAGATAACCGGGTTAAAATATTAGGATTCCATGGTAAATCGCATCATGAAATTGAAATATTCCCTTTATTTGATTTCGTACCGTTTGTTATTTTAGAGAATGCGATTAAATATTCCTTGCCTGATCAAGATATAGAAGTTCATTTTGATGAAATATCTAAAAACACACTTGAAGTCTCTGTCATTTCCACTGGCCCACATAATACAAAAGCCGAACTATTAAGTATTTTTGACAAAAAATCAAGAGGGGCCAATGCAATTCTAGCTGATAATACAGGTGGTGGTTATGGCTTGTATTTTGCAAAACTCGTCTGTGACCTTCATGATATCAAAATACAAGTGCACTCAGCTCAGCCCAGCCTAAATTATAATGGGATAGACTACTCCGAGTTCAAAGTAGTACTAACTATAACCATATAAAAAATTTATTTCAGAAATAATTAAATAAGATCTCCTTAAGGGGTGGCAAATAATACACCCCATTATTTCATATAAAACAAATCATTAAATGGTTAATATTCAGACATAACTAATTGAGATATTTCACCTCAAATTATTTTGCGCATAGTCATATGGCGAAATAGGTGTTATCTTATTATAATCTAAATAATCTCCCCACCACTGAACCATCAATCGACGCTCATCCAAATGCTCAGAAGTATGAATATAGGCTGCTCGTACATTATTTCGCTCTGAATGACTCAACTGACGTTCTATCGCATCATCACTCCACAGTCCTGATTCTCCTAAAGCACCACGCGCCATCGTCCTGAATCCATGCCCACAAACTTCGGTTTTAGTGTCGTAACCCATGGCGCGTAACGCACTATTTACTGTATTTTCACTCATGACCTTTGTTGTATCGTGATCACCCGGAAAAAGCAGATCCTGATTACCGCTAATTTGCTTTAACTGCTCTAACAACATCATAGCCTGCCGACTGAGAGGAACAATGTGCTCCTCTTTCATTTTCATGCCACGGTACGAGTAACGCACGCCCTTAATTTCCTCTCGTTTTGCAGGTACGCGCCAAAGAGATTTATCGAAGTCGAATTCATTCCAACGAGCAAAACGTAACTCACTTGAACGCACAAAAGTTAGTAAGGAAAGCTCGACAGCAATCCTTGTCATTACACGGCCACGATATGCAGCAAGACGTGCAAGAAACTCAGGGAACCGGCTAGAGGGTAAAGCGGGGTAATGTCGGGCTTTGGTTGTCGATAGTGCACCGGCCATATCACTGGCTGGATTAGAGTCTATGTAATCGTTCTGCACGGCATAACGCATAATGGCCGTGACGCGCTGTTGTAGGCGCTGAGCGACGTCGTGTTTACCACTGGCATCAACTTTTTTAATTGGTGCTAACAGGTGGCTGGTTTTGAGCAGGCGAATGTCTGACGAACCGATATGAGGAAAAATATAAAGCTCAAGATAGCGAAGAACGCGCGATCGATGGTCTTCGCTCCAGCGCTTGTTACTGTCATGCCATTCACGAGCGATAGTTTCGAAAGTATATGCCCCAGAATTCTCAGCCTGAGCTTCTTTCTGTTCGGCTTTTGGGTCAATGCCCTGCACTAACAGCTTTTTAGCTTCATCACGCTTTGCTCGTGCCTGAGCAAGCGTCACCGTAGGCCAAACACCAAACGCGAGGCGATCCTCTTTCTTGTCGGAGGGGCGTCTGTATTTCATGCGCCAGTATTTAGAACCCTTGGCCGAAACCTCGAGATACAAACCACCGCCATCGGCCATTTTGTAGTTTTTGTCTTTTGGCTTTGCGGTCTCGACCTGTCTGGCGTTGAGCTTCATTTGGGGGCACATTTCTAATCGAAGTTAAGATGCCCCCAATTATGCCCCCAATGACATCCGGATTTCAACGGACAACCTCAGGACGACTCAGGACGTAAAAATCGCTGCAAGCATTGATTTTAAAGGGATGATTGGACTTTCTCGGATGTTCTTGGAAGTACTAATGGTGCCGAAGGCCGGACTCGAACCGGCACGGGTTATAGCGACATAGCTTGCTTCAACGATCATCGTTAACTTGTTGAACCAGCTAGATTAAAGCTCATAACCCCGGCACATTTCACAGACTGTTTAGCCATGAAAAAGCCCCGACAACATAACCGGGGTTTGTATGAGTTTCAAGAGAGATCGTTATCTAGTTTTAGATCCCTGCGGGAAT
>Ga0129312_1001605_pt1 | contig 12816 bp, 8 predicted proteins | sample O827metagenome_FD_94434 | JGI IMG/M metagenome (GOLD analysis project Ga0129312, IMG submission 94434) | Orangutan group fecal microbial communities from Wisconsin, USA - O827 metagenome | ecosystem: Host-associated > Mammals > Digestive system > Large intestine > Fecal | place: USA: Wisconsin... | reverse complement strand
TCCGGCAGTTATTGTGGCGATACCAGATCAGGCAGAGTATGAGCCGGCGCGGAAACTGCTGGGATAACAGCCCAATGGAACGCTTCTTCAGGAGTCTGAAGAACGAATGGATGCCGGTGGTGGATTACGTAAGCTTCAGCGAGGCAGCTCACGCCATAACGGACTATATCGTTGGATATTACAGCGCACTAAGACCGCACGAATATAACGGTGGGTTACCCCCAAACGAATCGGAAAATCGATACTGGAAAAACTCTAACGCGGTGGCCAGTTTTTGTTGACCACTTCAAATACGGTTCTGACGAGCCGCTTACAGACAGAGGGTGATTCTCGTTTTAATATACTTATAGCTTATTGATAAATGGAAAGGTTGAACATGTCTGATGCATTGACAGGACCGTTAACGCGCCTTATCGGCATAAGTAAAGAATTTGAATCTACCGCACCTCAAATTCCCAATGATTTATGCTCACAATTACATCAACTCAAGAATTTTTCCGCCTATGTGCCGCTAATTGGAATCTTTAGCGCGGGAAAATCATCTCTCCTCAATCTCTGGCTGGGGCAGAATATATTACCCGTTGACCAGGCACCGACCACCGCATTAGCAACTGAACTGCGGTATGGCGAACAGCAGTCTTTGATTATTACTTTGGCTGATGGCACTATCAGAAAAGTACACTATGCACCGCAAAATGCGCAGGAGGTAAATAATGACGCAACTCAGGAGGATCAGTTTGCCTGCTTAACCTTTCCTTCCTCTCGTCTTCGTGATTTGCAAGGGCTTATTCCGGTAGATATGCCGGGAGTCGATTCCGGAATAAAACGTCACGTTGATGCCTTTTATCGCTATGCAGAGCGTGGCGCCGCATTCGTTGTGGTCGTTTCTGCAGAAAGCGGAACGCTGCACGCCAGCCTTGCGGCTGTTCTCCATGAAATTGCTCTCCAGCCTGTTCCTGTAATCCTTGTCTTGACCAAGTGCGATAAGTCAACGCCAGAATCGTTGGAAAACGTAGAAGAAGAAATAGCAGGCAGACTTAGCGACATGGGATGTCCGCCGCAGATCGTCATGCGAGCAAGTCGTAACGATCAAGATACAGCCGAACGTCTGCAGAACGCTTTACTCCAGTTAAATGTTCAGGATCTCAAAATAACCCATTTCAGTGGACAGATTCTGTCGTCAGCATCTCATCTAAAAGATCATATCGTTATGTTGCGCAAAAGCAGCACGCTGGATCCCAGCGCCCTGGACGCACAAATTTATCAGTACGAGCGAGCTTATCAGGAGTTGAACGACTCTCTGGCTCGCCAGAAACGCCGTCTTTCCGGGACTCTTCGTCAGGAAACGATGGATAAAGTCAGCGGAGATGTACATAACGCATTGGTGAGAAATCTTGACGTATTATATGACTGCCTTGCCCAAGGAGAGGATATTTTCCAGACCCGTACGGCAGCGATTATAAGCGATGTCTATCGCACTTCCCTGAACCAAGCTCTGCGAGTCAATCTCTCAGACATCATCATGAATATGCAAAATGAGACCGGTGGTGACAACATTGATATTTGCAGTATTCTGCAAAATGGTTCGCAGACGGCAGTACTGGTTCTGGAAACCCTGGCAACCGTCAGTAAGGGAAGTCGCTGGTATAAACTTATCTCCACAGCCCTTGCAGTAACCACTTCCGTTATCAACCCTATTGTCGAGTTATTGATCATTTTCTTACCGGATATTATTAAGTTTTTTTCCGATCCGGAAGAACGTAAGCGAGAACTTGTTAAGCAAAACTTATTGGAGAAAGTCTTCCCTGAAATCCGGCACCGGGCACGTGAAGCGCTCGCCGATATATTGCCAGAAATTGAGCTGGAACTGATCGCCAGTCTTGAGGAAGAGTGGCGTACCCGGATAGAAGAGAGCCGCAGGGCGCTTGAGTGTTGCCGTGAAGAAAAGCGCCAGCACGAAGCTGAGTGGCTTGCCCGGCAAGATAGCTGGTCCGCACAAATTGATGGCGTACGAAATATCATGCGGGAAATAGAACAACTGCAAAACTCACCAACTGTACATTCATAATATCTTCAGGGAAGATGAATCATGAACCAACTCACCCCACGCGAAAATATTCACGTGTTTATGCAAACGCTGGAAAACGTCTACACCCAGTTGTCACTTCACAAAGGCTTTCTGCGTGAAGAGGGGCTTTTTCAGCTAAACCAAATACTCGCGAACATGCGCCGCAGCCTTGCTGCTGAAGACGAAGCCAGTAAACTATTGCGTATCGGTATTGTGGGTTCGGTAAAAGCAGGGAAATCTACATTTCTTAATGCTCTTCTGTTCAATGGACAGAATATTTTACCGAAAGCAGCGACACCGATGACGGCTTCACTTACCCGTCTACGCTATGCCCAGGAACAATGCGCAAAGCTGGTTTTCTACTCCCCAGAGGACTGGCAAGATATTGAAAGCGACGCCGAAACTGCTGAGAGTATGATTGCCAAAAAGTTGGCAGAAGCGCGTGCTCATCACGCTAATAATCTGCGAAACAGCTCCATTCACTTCAACGAAGAAAGAGTTCGCAAACGTATTATCCTCGAGCTTCCCCCCGAATTAGCCGCTTGTCTCGAACTCAAAAAAAACACTGAAAAAGAAGGGCTGGATGTTTACAGCGAACTGGAAAAGGGAGAGCAGATTATCCCTTTTGACAACCTGAGCGAAATCCAGGCAAAACTCAGTGAATACATCGGATCTCATGGGTGTTTAACCCCACTCGTTCGCCATGTTGAGTTAAACCTTAATCATGACGTACTCCGCGATATCGAAATTATCGATACCCCAGGCTTGAACGATCCTGTGGTATCCCGTAGTCGGGAAACGATTAATTTCCTCTGCCAATGTGATTGCGTCATGATCCTCTCTTATGCGGGAGAATTTCTATCCAAGCAGGATATGGATCTTATTAAACATAAGTTAGTCAATGATGGCATTCTTCATCACACCATTATCGCCAGTAAAATGGATTTGGCGATTCAGGATCATCGCGGCCAGAAAACCTTTTTTAAGGATGCCTTTATGGCGACACGACAAAACGTCGTCAGCACCATGAAAGGTCGGTTTGACTATCAGGAACCGGTCCTGGTTTCGGCTTTGTTGGAAGGTATCGCATGGAAAATGGAACAACAGTTGCCTTTAAGCGAGGAAGAGCAACTCACCCGAGATAACCTGGCAAGCTTTACTAACGCCCCACATGAAGCGAAGGATTTTCGCTCCGTCGCGGGATTAAAAAGAGTTCGCCAGGAACTGGAGCTGTGTCGGGAGAAAAAAGATCAGATCAAATACTCACATCAGATTGATTTGATCCGTGGTAAAAAAAGCGAACTTCGCAACTGTCTTAAAAATCTCGAAACCTCTGCCCTGAGCGATAAAGAGACGCTCTCGTCAGTTGATCTGGAAACCCTACAGTCAGGGATGAATGCGCTCAATCAGAGTGTTAAGAAAATTGACGCTGATATTCATGTCCATTTCAGTACAGCTGAGTTGCAGATGCACCGGGAGTTTGAACGTCTTAAATTACGTATTATTGGACTTATTGATAATTATCGTGAACTGAATGTCAGTAGTAGGAGCCATGATGAAGATCGCTCCACAACCAGCGGTATGTTCTTCTGGAAGAAAACCCATACCCGAATTGTGTCTGTAACTGAATATCAGGCAGAAATTTCAGATATTATCAATACGTTACGGCGATATGCTAACAACGTTGGAGCGGAAATTATTACCGCCTATGAACATTTTACGCCGCTGGATACCTTAAAGGCTCAGTTGAAAAAACATGTACTTGAAGCCTTCCACGAGGCAGATGTCACCTTCAGTAAAGAAACTATTCTTGGGCCATTACAAATAAGCCTTGATAAGCTGCGTATCACTCCTCCCCATTACGAGCCACAAGCCGAGATCGACAGTATTGTGAATAAATTCGGTGCCAGCGTTAAGAATGAAGATATTGCCGAGCTAAAAGTGGCCCTGGAAAAGGCATTAGACAGCATAAGCAAGAAAATCAGACATACGCTTGATGAACAACAGGCTAGTTTTATCAGAACTCTTCATCAGCAAAATGACATGTTTGTTGGCGATATCAGCAAGTCTATCCAAAGTAATCTCGATAAGCTCTCAGCCCAATACAATGATAAGCAAAGTAATATTGCGCACTATGACGAAACGATAACACGACTACGAGAATTACGTGCCGAATTATCACATCTGGAGGTGTGAGGTGGATTTTGATGATTTATTCACAGATGAAATACCTCCAGACATTGCAGGCGATAGCATACTGGAGAAAGATAGCGCATTGGCGCTACTACTACGCCTGTATGCTAACAACACGCAAAATCAGAAGCATTTCGCGCATTTACGACGCAGCCTACAAGAGTATCTGCCAGAAATTATCAGCCGAGATGCGCTGACTGATGAACGTGAACGTAACTTGGTCAATGCATTTCGCACCTTAAGCGTGAAATTCGTCGAACAAGCGCAACTTCCGCAGCTTAAAAACAAGTGTCTGGTCGGCGTGGGAGGACGTTTTAGCGCAGGCAAATCGCAATTTATCAACACGCTGACCGGTCGACGCCACCTTCCAACAGGCCAGCGCCCAACGACGGCGGTAGCAACCTATTTGGTTAGACAGGAATGCCCATCCATCACGGCTTATACAGCGAATGAAACGCGAGTTCCCCTCGAAGCGGAAGAGTTGGAAAGCATTGCCCATGTTTTTTTTGATAGCTACGGGCTGGGTTTCTCCGAAATTCTCAAAAAAATAGTCATTGGGCAGCCAGATTTCCCGTGGCCGAATATCGCGCTGCTTGATACCCCAGGATATAACAATGATGATGAAGAAAACCGGGGAGATCGGTTGTTTGATGAAAAAATTGCCAGGGAGCACCTGAGCAATTGTGACTATGTTATTTGGCTGGCGACAGCCGATAATGGTTCATTAGGTCAGAGTGACATTACTTTTCTTCATTCCCTGCATTTAAGCCATCCTTGCCTGGTAGTATTAAACAAAGCAGATGGGAAAACCACAGACGATCTACACAGCATCATCAATACATTTAAAGACCAACTGGATAATGCCGGAATTGCGTATTACGGCGTGACGGCCTTTTCATCAACGCTTAACACTGAGTATTTAGGCGCAACCCTGCTGCATGATTTTATTCTCCAAGCCAGTAATGACCAACAGGCACGTCAGGATATGAGGCAAGAATTACTGAGTCTGCAGGCCGAATGGCAGCGGATGAATCGACATAAACGCGATGCACTAAACCAGATCAACGCACCAATCAAGCGCGGTATTGTGAAAAGTGAATCGCCACAATATATCCGATCGTTGGTCGAAGTCTACAGCCTGAACCACTCGCAGATCGCCGATCTCGCTCGTCAGAATAAAGCCTTTAACCTTCAGATTGAAAAATTATTAAAATATGAATAAAGCGATGCCACATTTTCTTGATAAACTGGTCAGCTTGCTACAGGATGATCCGCAACATGATACCTGGTCCACCCCATGGAAGCTGTTAAAAACCGCCTGCGATACACTTATCGAACAGCATTTATTACCCAGTAACTACCCGGAAAAAGCCGCACTTCAGTTAGCGCAACAACAAGCCCTTGATCGTCTCCAGGTCTTGCTGCGCTTTCCCCAGCTAATTAATCATCATGTAATCTGTTACATCGGCTTCAGAGGACATGAACGCGACACATTGCTGCCTGCTTTTACTCAATCCCGACGTTTCCACCGGACGAATGATACAATTCCGACATTGATGAGCCGCACATACGCGCATGCCTGTCACGGCGGTATCACGCTTTATCAAAAGCGTTGCCCAATGAACGAATCAGCCATCCTTGATGCCTTCGAAAAAACACGACAGCATAAAGGGGAATTACATCATTTTATTTCCGCATTTGCACTCGCAGTACCCGGCGCAGGACCCGCAGTTACGCTGGTCGACATTCCGTACCGGGCTTCGCCGGACTCGCTCTATTTCAATGGATTTTTGGACGTTGCTGACACTATTGTCTTACCGTCCAGATCGCAATATCTGATAAAACGTACGCTGAATATACTTGAACAAACCGGAAGTACGGCGCAAATTCATCTTGTATCGATTGGTGATGGGCAATCCGCTGAACTAAAAAGCATGTTTCCCAAATTAGCCATTCAGGAAACGCTACCGCCTGAACGAACCTCTCTACGTCCTACGGTTAACAGCGGCATTTATCGCGAGCTTGAAGCTATTTTCGACGAACCACTGCTTTGGCTGGAAAGCGAGATAAAACGCAGTAAACAAATTATCGTTAACGCGAATGCTGATCTGGTGCAAAACGACACCGACCCGCAGGTCAGTGATGTTATCGAAACGATGATGCTACAAATGAAAACACAATGTGATGCGCTTGAAGAAGCGGCTCAACGCTATCGCCAGAGTCTGGATCAACTGTTAATCCAGTGCAGAGAAGTTGAAACGCTTTTAGAACAACAACAAGCCCCAGCCCTGCCCGGAAAAGATGCTCATTCCACTCTGCGTGATCGAAAGTGGAAATATGCACAGCAGCGTTTTATTTCTTTGTGTTACGCGAAGCAAATAAGCAAGGCCACGCGTCTTGCCAGCGATATGCGTCTCGCTGGTTATCCTTATGTGAACATCCTTGAGCTCTTTATTAATGAACTCAACAATATGCCATTGAATAGCGCACATCTGGCAGAGCTGAGTGTGCTGAGTGGCTGCAAAAACGAATTTATTTATCGTGCCTGTCTGCATTTTCGCTCCGCGCTGAAGGTAAGCGATGCTGAAGCAGGTCAGCGCTATGCCGCAAATATTACATGCCGGACAGGTGAAGAATTTTATACGCTTGGCTGCTGGAAACTCAAAACCCGCGCCAGCGAAGGCGAAAAAAACCTTCGTCGCGCTTATATGCTGGGCGAGCCCCTTGCCGGCGATCTCTTATTACGCTGCATAGATAAAAAATCCCCCGCCGAAGCTGAAACAACCCTGCGTTATCTGGCTAATGCCCTACATCCCGGCGCTAATTATCGCTTCGGATGCCAATTTATAAAAGATAATCGCCATGATAACGCTCATCTTCATTTACGTATTGCTGCAGCCTTAGGGCATCTGGATGCGCTTAAAATGATCGCCAGGATGGAGTACAACAAATATGCGCCGTCACAGGAAATGACTCCTGCGAGAAAAAATGCGCTCAGTATTTATCATTATCTCTGGCACACTACACGCGGGACTCAAGATAATAATGAGGTATTTCTGGATGACGATGATCGCTATATTTACGGCAGTTTGCTGCACTTACAAAAATCATTTACCGAAGCATATGCGATCCTTGAAAAATGCCATCAGGCCAGAGCCTGGACTTTATTAGGCAGGATGAACCACTATGGCGACGGTAAGCCGGTAAATCTCGATTTGGCGAGAGTCTATTATAAAAAAAGCGTCAGTGCTGGTGATAAAAGTGCAACAAAAATGCTAATGCGCCTGGAAGAGACCGCAAAAGCGAAAGCCCGCAGAGAAAATACCTACAACACGACTTACCAGCGTACGGAACATACTTCTTATTCCAGCTCCTCCAGTGACAGCAGCTGTTTTCTTACCACCGCAACCTGTCGCGTAATGGGTTATGAGGACGATTGCGAAGTTTTGCAATCCTTCCGCCATTTTCGTGACCACGTACTGCTTACGCAGTCTGAGGGCGAAAAATTGGTTGGTGAATATTATCAAATTGCCCCCAGGCTCCTTGAAAAAATTGACGCAAGAGCCAATCCTCAAGCGATCTACCAATCAATGTGGGATGACTATATCAAACCGGGCTATGACCTCTTGCAGGCTGGGCGTCACCAGGAAGCAAAAGAACTTTATATAAAACTCGTTACAACATTAATGAAAACCTACCTTTAGTTAAGGTTAAGAGTATGTAAACCCTGTGTTTAGAGCCTCGTTAACAGCTGTCAACGTTCTCTACTATTCCGCGCAGCTATTTAGAAAACCAGAGAAGCTGAAAGATGTTATCAACAAATTTTTAAAGTTAGTTCTTAAGAGTGAGCTAGTCAATAGCTTATAACAAAGTCTGGAATAGATATCTGTCTGGCTTGTCGGAGTCTGGAACTGAGCTGAGCTTGATTCACAGTTATAAAAATAGGTAAATCAATGTATCATTCTGGCAGTGAAATCAGAGGATAAATCCGGTTATGAAGGTTACTTATGTTGAGTAAACTGTTTAAAAGCGTGAACAGTCTGGTTGATCGTGAGCTCAGACATAATTTACGTATGAATTCTGAATATCGAAAATACCGCTGGAATGTTTTTGAGCGCCTGCTGACCTGGTGCTCGACATACTATGGGCGGGCTATGTTGATTCTCTGGGTTGGTGCAATAATGATTGTACTTGCTGGTTTGTATCTGAGGCCGATCCTGGCTCCATTTGGCAGGCAGTATTTTAAGGGGATTGAAAAGTTTCCAGATGGACTCTCAGATCTGCTGGGTGGACAATTAACCATCATTGGTATTGTATTTCCATTAGTTGTCGGTCTGATCAGCGTCCTGTTTCAGAAAAATCGACACGTGAGCATATCCAGTCGGCCTATCAGCTTTACTCGGGATACATGTTTGCAGGTCTGAGCGGTCTTTCCCTTGCTGCATTTATTCTGGTGAGTGAACTTTTGTCTGCCCGGGGGGATAAATACCTTGATATTTGCCTTGTTGTAGTGGCAATAATCTGGATGACCATGAATATTGGTTTGTCTATCTGGTTTTCTATTCAGAGTCTGAATGTACTGGATAATCGTCGGCGTGATCGAATTATGCTTAAGTATTTCGTTTCGAAAGTTGTGACACAATATATAAAAACTGCTATTGTAAGAAACTGGTTGATTTTCCCTGGTGATTATATTAATAAGAAAGGACGACTGAATTTTCCAGTTGCTGTTTATAATTCTCCTGAAAAAGGAAAATAAAATCTTCTGAAACTAAAACTTAAAATGAATGAATGTGTGAGAGATGTCTATACTCTTCCATTATTGTTTCTTCTCAGGAGATTAAAAACTGTCGGAACGGGTGCTGAACGAGCCTATGTCTTACCCGGATGGGGGATACATAATGGTGAAGTGGTTATTCTTGCTACAATCGGCATCAAATATAATACTCTCTGGGAGAAATTGTTTAAGCTCTGTTTTATCCGTGGAAGTAAATGGGGAAAAACAAATTTTTTAAATTTCACCAGAAGTTTTTATGGGGAAGTTTATGATGCTCTGGATGAACGAAATCTGGGAGCGTTTGAGGAATCTGCAGATCGGCTTGTTTCGACCTTTATTACACTGAAAAGATGTTTCCAGTATGATGATGAAAATTATATTGATGATGTGTCCGTTTCATTTTTCCACAAAGTTTAAGCCAGCCTTTTCATAATGATTTCTACCGTCTTGCAGAAGAAGTGGTGATAACACTGGATACCACATCTACGTATTTTCGAAAGATCATACATCTTCCGCAGTCTTTTTACCGGTATCAGGGAGAAGGCCGAACCGGAGAGTTGCAACAGGCTCTTCAGTCCCAGTGTGATATCTGGCAGATACTGATTGACTGGAATGCTGGAAACAAGGCGTTATCAGTGAACCAGAAGCAACGTTATGTTGCAATGCTGTAACATTTTATCGGCGAGTGGGAAAGCTGGCATATGTGGTTGCGTCTGACGTTTAAGAATAATGTTGATACTGCTGGCTATACTGAGCCCCTTGTATCACATTTGTTTCGCTCTATGGAAATGCTTATTACAGCAATAACATCTGATGATATTGATGCCACTGATCTGAGTACTGATATGTTTATGCTGTGGCTTAATCAGGGGCAGTTTCATAATCATTATCACGAAGAATATCTGTGGCACAGTCTTTTTCTTACGCCAGATTTTTTATTGCACTCTGTTTCAGACAACTGTCAGTCCTGCATATTGAGGGAGCATCGTATAACGAAAAAGCCGCATTATTCCTGACAATGCGTAATGTGATGACTGATCTCCGCCTGTTCCTGTCAGCTTATATGGTGAAGTATCTGGGACAACAAAAAAATGTTAATTTGCTCACTGTCATCAAACGGTTACTGTCTCCTTCACTGGTCGCCCCAACTGGTGCATATAATACACTACCTTCGGCAATAGTAGGTCAGACTGATATTATTGATGTTATATTACGTCTCACTTTCTGTCATGCAGACAAGCACAGTAACTGGTTTTCACGCTTGTCTCATATGGTGGAGAGGCTCAACAGAAACAACAAAGGCCCGGTTATTTCCGGGCGGATTTATATGAGTAGTGTTGATGATTTAAACACACTATACCCTGCATTTGCTGATATAGCGGTAATGCTGTCTGTATCTGAACAACGTATCAGCCAGAAAGAGGTTACTGCAATCGGTGATGTTAGAATCAGGCAGCGCTCGCCGCAGCCATGTAACCGAGCGTAGCGAGCGAACTGGCGAGGAAGCGAAGAGGAATCGTTCCTGCAGATAGCTCTTACGCTCAACACAAGAATATTTTTCCATCCTCTGTGGGAAACAGGTCAACTTCGTGGGCGGCCTGATCTGCGGGAAACACCACAAGTATAGGCACACACGGATAGCCTGTTCAGGGCAACAAGTGTGACAATCTGCCCTCATGTATTGTGACAAATTGCCCTCAAACTTGGTTTCACTACCGGTTACAGCCAAAAAACTATGAGTAAGCGCAGGCTGCCAGGGATGGAACAGCAAAACTGTGACAAATCACCCTCAACCTGCCGGATCAAATGTGACGAACCACCTTAAAATCTGTGACAGATAACCCTCAAACTATTCTGTTGTCATCGAGGTAATATCACGGAAGGAAAATACGATATGAGTCGTCTGGCGGCCTTTCTTTTTCTCGATGTAAGAGAGGCGCATTGGTGTCCGGCTATTGATCTCATCAACACTTGCCTGCAGGAAACGCCGGCGAAAATCCGGCATACGTTGGTAACTTTGAGGTAGCTGGTAGCGCTCCATGATCCAGTCGATTTTCAGGGACACGACACCTGAGCCATCAGGTTTACGGTACTGACACAGGGATTCGTATAAACGCATGGCATACGGATTGGTAATCTCTTTTGTTTCACTGAGCCGGAACTGCGTAAACCGGTTTTGTAGCCCGATGAAAAAGGGAATGAGATATGGGTTTATATGTACACTGTAAATCCCTCTGGATGGACTGTGCGCACGTTTGATAAACCAAGGAAAGGATTCATACCCTTTTTCATCACCGGCATCCTCTTCAGGGCGATAGAAAACCACTTCCTTACCCGCAAAACCTTTTAAAGCCTGTCGAATATCCTTACTGGCTTCAGCGGAGGTTAGCCCGAATGTTTCAGCGTATTTAGCAACGTGAATTTCGCAGATGCCATCAGGTTCTTGCAGGGAACCGTCGGATTTTCTGATCTGGTCAACGAACAGATACAGCATACGCTTTTGATCCCTAGAAAGACTATATGCCGCCTCAGTCAGCTCATTTGACTGGACAATTCGCGGGCTATTTTTACGTTTTTTATGGTTTATAACCGCTATTTCCGCCATGGCAGGCCCATGTGAAGTGTGACAGATTTTCAAATTGTCACACTTCATAAAACAGAGTCAACAGGGATGGATAACTTTGTGAAAAGCAACGCCATCTGAGGGCAATTTGTCACAGGGTTAAGGGTGATTTGTCACAGAAAGGACTGCTATTTGAGGGTGATTTGTCACACTGAAAGGGCGATTTGTCACACTTCCCCCTCTGGAACCCGCATGGATAAAGGCTTGCGGGCATTCTAAAAATAAAGATCTAACAACTATAAAAAAAGATCTTATAAAAATAACTAGGTGGATAAGTGGATAACCCCTGGGTAAGGAGATTTTTCAGGCATAGAGCGTAAGCGGAATATATAAGTACTGTTCCCTGGTGCTTCCTCGCTCACTCGGGGCTTCGCCCTGTCGCTCGGCTGCGGCGAGCACTGCTGGCTCGATCATATCCGTAATCAAAAGTACGCCGCACTGGGTAAAATGCGGCATATCCAGACATTTCACTAAGCAATTTGAATTCAGCAGACCTCATCGGCGGGCTGGACGTTCGCCAGCATCATTCTCCTAATTACTTAAGTATTCCCTTTCAGCATGGCTACCGCATCCACTTCAGGCATCGCAAACTGCACCCGGTGCCGGGCAGCCACATCCAGCGCAAAAACCTTCGTGTAGACTTCCGTTGAACTGATGGACTTATGTCCCATCAGGCTTTGCAGAACTTTCAGCGGTATACCGGCATACAGCATGTGCATCGCATAGGAATGGCGGAACGTATGTGGTGTGACAGGGACAGAGAACGTCACACCGTCAGCAGCGGCTGCTGCAACCGCTTCCCCAATCCAGGTCCTGACCGTTCTGTCCGTCACTTCCCAGATCCTCGCTTTCTCTGTCCTGCCTGTTCGTTTATTACGCCGTTCCATGGGGATTTTCAGTGTTGCCACCATCGTTTGCAGCTGGCTGACGTACCAGGTGTCGGAGAGCGGAACCAGCCGGTGAATTTGCTGACCGGCTGGCATTCTTCCTGCCGTTCTGGCTGCCTTTTCGATCCGTTGTTTCAGGGTCGCAAGCTGCACAAACGGATACGGAGGCGTGAGCGAAAAATCCCCCCGCGTCAGCGCCAGTGCTTCATTAATGCGCGCACCGGTGTTCCACAGTGTGGCCAGCAGCATCTTGCGGCGCAGATCCGGG
>Ga0129312_1001604_pt1 | contig 12819 bp, 11 predicted proteins | sample O827metagenome_FD_94434 | JGI IMG/M metagenome (GOLD analysis project Ga0129312, IMG submission 94434) | Orangutan group fecal microbial communities from Wisconsin, USA - O827 metagenome | ecosystem: Host-associated > Mammals > Digestive system > Large intestine > Fecal | place: USA: Wisconsin... | reverse complement strand
TGCTGATAATATACATGCACTCCACGATATCCATCATCAATTGCTTTTCCTTTTGACATATCCGCAATTCTGAAATTTTCTAATTTCCCTAATTGCAAAATCGAATCATATTCATCACATAATGATCGAAAGCCAAGTAAATCATCAAAAACTTTTCTAGCTTGATGGTCTGGATAATATCGATCATATTTCATAATTGCAGACTGAATACTTTTTATACGATAGTCGAGTGCTAATTCATGCAATAAATCCATCGAATCATACCAACTCTCTATCGCTTCTAATTCTTCAAACAGCACCTGCTGATTAAAATAATGAAGATTTTTCTTTAAATTTATTCCTAGTTTTGATTCATACGATAAGCTCTGCAAAATTTCTAGGGATACTATTAACAGAAACAGGTTGGTAAATGGCATCGTAATCATTACTAATTCCAAGGCAATCGCTTACTTTGTTGACCGCCGATTGGCTATAAACTCTGCCGTTGATAATTGATGATAAATACGGTCTTGCCATCCCGGTTTTGGTTGCCAACTCGGACACCTCCATGTCCCTGTCAATCAAGGTGTGCTTTACTAACTTGCACCAAGGCGGAAGTCTTTTCTTCATCTCGCACCCTCCCTTTCTCAGTTCCGCTTATTCTTTACTTTTGTAAGGTTCTCATGTAAAATAATGAGTATGTAATCTTTATTTCATTCTCAAATGCATCTTACATTGGTAACTATAACTCATAGTATTGAGTAGGTCAACCCCTGTAACGCATTTTTTTGAGTTTTATTTTAGGAGGTCATTATGTTATACGATAGATTTCGTGAAGCCTGTGAAAAGCGAGGCACTACAATAACACAAGTTCTGCGTGATATAGGGCGTGCAGAGGGAAATACAGGGAGCTGGAAAGCGGGAAAATCCCCAAAATTAGACATTGTTATGGAAATGGCTGAACACCTCAACATGACATTGGATGATTTTGTATATGGCGATAATCCACCTGTCGCAAAACCATCAACACAAAATAGTGAGTTGTCCGATATGGAGCAGGAACTTCTTGACGTTTTTTCCCACATACCGGCAGACAGACAGCAACTTTGCCTGGACTTTTTACGCACTCATATGGTCCAGCCTGAAAAGTATGTAGACAAGATGAACGCGTAATTACTTTAGACTATGCCAGATACCGGCATCTCAACAAGCCGGAATAATTTCAGAAAGGACGGTGTGCTATGTCAAAAACCAACAATATCATAAAACTATATGAACCATCATCTAAAGGCAATGATAGTGAACGTGATGCCTATGTGCAGGAACTCCAACGCCTATTGGCTTGCTATCAGCTCGCCAGTTCAGATGATAGGAATGTCGTTTGGGCTGTGCTTAATAAATACGCACCGCATATCGACACGATATAGCCCCAGGCATGGGGCTTTTCTTGTTATATGGGAAAATCATTATGAGAAATAAATCATTGGCAGGAAGAGCCAATAACCGAGCAGAACGCCCTCGTAAGGTTGCTATTTACATTCGTGTGTCTACAACTCATCAGATAGATAAGGATTCCTTACCAATGCAGCGCAAGGACCTTATCGCCTATTGTGAACTTATCCTCGGTATTGAGGATTATGAAATATTTGAAGATGCAGGATATTCTGGCAAGAACACCGACCGTCCTGCATTCCAGGAAATGATGCAGAAAATACGTGCTGGCTCATTCTCCCACTTGCTTGTCTGGAAAATAGACCGTATCTCTCGTAATCTTCTGGACTTTGCGGAAATGTATGAAGAACTTCAATCCCTGCGAGTAACTTTCGTCAGCAAAAATGAGCAGTTCGATACCTCAAATGCCATGGGCGAAGCTATGCTCAAAATTATTTTGGTGTTTGCGGAACTGGAACGAAACATGACATCGGAGCGTGTTACCGCAACAATGATTTCAAGAGCCAACCAGGGACTGTGGAACGGTGGCAGGGTTCCTTATGGTTATTCCTACGATGCCGAAACTTCCGTGTTCTCCATCATTCAGGATGAGGCCGATATATGCCAACTTATGAAAACAGACTACTTCGAGCATAAGTCTATTATTCATGCAGCAAAGCTGCTAAACGATAAGAAAGTTCCTACCAGGTCAGGTGCGCTCTGGTCCCCTACTGCGGTATGGAAAATACTGTCCAGCCCTTTTTACGCCGGTATCTACCGGTACAATCATTACAAGGGAACTGAAAACAGAACCATCAATCCAGAAGATGAGTGGGTTCTTGTCCCAGACCATCATCCTGCAATATTTACTTTGGAGGAACACGAAAAGATATGCGATATTATGGATACAAATAAAAGGATGTCTAACCTCCCAGGGCAAAAACACCGGGCAAAAAATGTATATGCCTTTTCCGGTATCCTTTACTGTGGAAAGTGTGGTAGTAAATTAGTTTCTACTCCCGGAAGATTGCAAGCTGACGGATTCCGCACGACTACTTATTCGTGCCCTAAAAAGAGAAAAACGCACGAGTGCGACAATCCATCTATAAACGATTTGATTGTTGGAGAGTTTGTCATAAACTATATTTTGAATATGCTCAATGCGAAAAGTTCTTTTTCCTCCATCAGCTCCCCTGCGGAACTTGAAAAACATTTGCTTTGTGGCGGTTCATTCAAGGAAGTGCAGCACATTTCGGAAGATGGTCTGAATGAATTTTACAATCTTCTGTCCCGGTACGGTTCTGATAATTCTTATGTCTTTGCTGTGAAACGTCCTCGCAAGAAAAAGGCTGCTGTCAATCCAGAGGTTGAAGCTCTCCGCAAGGATAAGGAAAAACAGGAACGTGCCCTGAAACGATTGCAGGATTTATACCTTTATTCCGAAAGGGCAATGACTGAAAAGGATTTCATCATACAGAAAAATGAAATATCCTCCAGGATTCAGGATATTAACACCCGGCTCGGTATGGTTACGCACGATGCTAATTCCACATTATCTGATGAGGATTTTGTACGGCAAGCAAGCCACCTCCTCATTACGAAAAAACTTATCGGTCGAGAATATATTTATTATAAGTCCCTGGCACAGACTGTTTCTCCTGATGTGCTCAAAATATACATGGAAACTATTTTGGATTCCGTCTATGTGGTTGATGGGCGCATTTCCTCCATCACATTCAAGAACGGCCTTACCCATACTTTTATATACCAAAAATGATGCCAGTATAACTGCCTGGAATAAAACAACCCAGAAGCCTCAACGCTCCTGGGTTTTATTTTATCCCATTATTCAGTTGTTTTTCAGGTATGGGGTTTCCTTACAAAAGTAAGAAAACGGTGTTATTCGATAAACATGGCATCTCCAAAGGAGAAGAACCGATATCCTTCCTTCACTGCTTCCTCATAAGCCGCCAGCACATGCTCTCTTCCTGCAAGTGCAGAAACAAGCATCAGCAACGTTGACTCCGGCAGATGGAAGTTTGTGATCAGACAATCCAGCACTTTGAATTGATAACCTGGATAGATGAAAATCTCTGTCCATCCGCTGCTCTCTTTCAACATACCGTTTTCGTCCGCTGCGGACTCAATGGTACGGCAGCTTGTAGTTCCAACACAAATTACACGATGACCGTTTTTCTTCGCATTGTTGATCTTGTCAGCGGCTTCCTGTGTTACCATATAGAATTCTGAATGCATATGGTGTTCCAGGATATTGTCCACTTTTACCGGACGGAACGTACCAAGTCCGACATGCAGTGTTACCTCTGCAATATCAACGCCCATATCTTTTACCTGCTGCAGCAGTTCCGGTGTAAAATGTAAACCTGCAGTCGGAGCTGCTGCAGAACCGTCATATTTTGCATAAACAGTCTGATAACGGTTCTTGTCCTTTAACTGATGTGTGATATATGGCGGTAACGGCATCTGACCTAACTGATCCAGAATTTCTTCAAAAATTCCTTCATAAGTAAATTTGATCAGACGGTTGCCCTCTTCCACGATATCAATCACTTCACCGACTAAAAGTCCACCACCAAAAATAATCTTTGTGCCAACTTTTGCCTTTTTACCCGGTTTTACCAGCGTTTCCCAGACATCGTTTTCCTTGCGTTTTAGCAACAGAATTTCAATTTTTGCCTGAGTCCCCTCTTTTTCACCAAACAGACGGGCCGGAATTACTTTTGTATTGTTTAAGACAAGGCAGTCACCTGGTTTCAGGAATTCTGTGATTTCCCGGAATACATGATGAGAATACTCGCCAGTCTCTTTATCCAGGACCAGAAGTCTGGAGGATGAACGATCCTCCAGCGGGTCCTGCGCAATCTGCTCCTGTGGCAGATCAAAATAATAATCTGTTACCTTCATTTCGTTTTCATTCAATACAGACACCAACTTTCTACTGGCGCAGCTCGATACCAAGACGCTCCAGACCGTTCATTATCTTCTTCATGGCAGCAGTGATATCTGCTTCCTCTAACGTACGGTCTTTTGCACGGAAGGTCAGTTTATAAGCCAGAGATTTGAATCCTGCTTTAATCTGTGCGCCCTCATAAATATCAAATAATTCATAAGACTCAAGAATCTTGCCGCCTCTCTCGTCAAATACCTTCTCAATATCGCCTGCAAGTACATGTTTCGGAACAACCATACTGAGGTCGCGGCTTACAGCCGGATATTTTGCAATGCCTTCGTATTTGCGGTCAAAAGTTGCACGGGAAACGATTTCCGGCATATCAATGACAGCAACGTATACGCGATCTTTGATGGAGTAATTTGCTGCAACCGTCGGATGAACCTCACCGAGGTAGCCGATTACCTGACCATCATAAATAACATTTGCCTGACGTCCAGGATGCAAGAAGGACAGTTCCGACTCCGGATCATACTCCGGTTTCAGATTCATACCTACTTTATACAGGAACTCCTCAATAACACCTTTCATGGTATAGAAATCGCCATCACCGTAGAATCCCAGTGTAAACTGCATGCGCTCTTCCGGAAGTTCTGTAACAGGCTCCTGTTTTGGCAGATAAATATTTCCTAATTCATACAGTCGAACATCTTTGTTTCTACGATTGAAGTTGGTAGAAAGAGATGTCAGCATTCCATTTAAAGAAACTGTACGCATAATACTGAAGTCCTCTCCAAGCGGATTGGAAATAGTTACGGTATTACGCAGCTGACTGTCTGCCGGAAGTAATAATTTATCAAATACCTTCGGGCTCTCAAAGGAGTATGTCATTCCCTGTGAAAATCCGCAGAACTGGGCAACTTCTCTTGCCACTTTCTCTACACGAAGTTTAAAGGAAAGTTTACCTGTTGTGGATTCTCCGGATGGAAGTGTAGTCGGGATATTGTCATATCCATAGAATCGTGCCACTTCCTCTGCGATGTCTGCATCGCGGAGCAAATCCTGTCTCCAGGATGGAACGATGACTTCCTGTGTCTCCTCATCAAAACCAAGGTCGATTTTTTTGAAATATCCGATCATTGTCTCTGCAGAAATATCAGTTCCGAGCAGACCATTGATCCAATCCGGATCAAATGCAATTCTTCTGCCTGTCATTTCTTTCTGGTATACATCAACGACACCGCCAACAACCTCACCTGCACCAAGTTCTTCAATGAGCTGGCAGGCACGGTTCATAGCCTCAATCGCATTGTTCGGATCCAGTCCTTTTTCAAATTTGGAGGAGGCATCGGTACGAAGACCTACTTTTTTGCTGGACAGACGGATATTTGTTCCATCAAAGCAAGCTGCCTCGAAAAGCATGGTCTGTACATTGTCTGTAATCATGGAGTTTTCGCCACCCATGATACCTGCAAGTCCGACTGCTTTCTCTCCGTCACAGATCATCAGGATGCTGTCATCTAACGTACGCTCCTGGCCATCTAAAGTAACAAATTTCTCTCCTTTAGCAGCACGACGTACTCGAATCTCATGGCCGGAGATTGTATCCATATCATAAGCATGCATTGGCTGTCCAAACTCTTCCATGACATAGTTTGTGATATCTACGATATTGTTGATCGGGCGGATACCGTGAGAAGCCAGTCTGTGCTGCATCCACTTCGGTGACGGTGCGATCTTAATATTTTTTACTACACGGGCAGTATAACGTGGGCAAAGATCCGCATCTTCTACTGATACTTTAATGTAGTCGTTTACGTCCTCTTCATTTCCAGTCTCTGTTACTACCGGCGGAACAAACTCTTTTCCGAAAGTAGCTGCTGCCTCGCGGGCAATACCAAGGATGGAGAAGCAATCTACACGGTTGGATGTAATCTCGTACTCTACCACTACGTCATCTAATCCAAGGTAAGATATTGCACTCTCACCAACCGGCGCATCTTCCGGTAAAATGTAAAGTCCGTCCTCAGCTGCATCCGGGTACAGATCGGTCGTAGAGCCAAGTTCTTCGATGGAGCACATCATGCCATTGGACTCTATACCTCTTAATTTACCTTTTTTGATTTTGATGCCGCCTTCTACGACTTTTCCGTCATGACCGCCGGCAACACGTCCGCCATCTAATACAACCGGGACTTTTGCGCCTTCAAATACGTTTGGTGCGCCGGTTACAATCTGTGTAGTCTCGCCACCGATATCTACCTGGCAGATTACCAGTTTGTCTGCATCCGGGTGTTTTTCTACTTTTAATACCTGACCGATGACGATTTTTTCCAGATCCTCATCTAATTTTTTATATCCTTCTACTTTTGAACCGGAAAGTGTCATCGCATCCATGTATTCCTGCGGCTCTACTTCTAATTCCGGAACATATGCTTTTATCCAAGATAATGAAGTTGTCATGTTTCTTTCTCCTACTAATCTATTATTCAAAAATGGTATTTCGCTTTGCTCGTGCAGTTGCGAAAATCTTTCCTCTGCACTTCTTTCGTGCAGATTCGAAAATCTGCGATTTTCTCATTGTCCGGCATTCGCCGTACAATCAGAGCTTTGATCATAAATACTCATTCAAGCCAGCTTGATTCGTATTTATGCTCCAACCTCTATCTGCACTTCTCAAAGCTAACGCTAAAACTGTTTTAAAAATCTGTCGTCATTCTCGTAAAGCAGACGCATGTCATCGATTTCATATTTTAACAGTGCAATACGCTCCAGACCTACACCAAATGCGAATCCTGAATATTCCTTTGGATCAATGCCGCTCATCTCAAGTACATGCGGGTGAACCATTCCACAGCCGAGGATTTCAATCCATCCTTCACCTTTACAGAAACGGCATCCTTTTCCACCACATTTGAAGCAAGTCACGTCTACCTCTGCACTCGGTTCTGTGAACGGGAAGTGATGCGGACGGAATTTTACTTTTGTCTCCGGTCCAAACAGCTCTTTTGCGAACTCCTGCAATGTTCCTTTCAGATCTGCAAATGTAACACCTTTGTCAATGACCAGACCTTCGATCTGATGGAAAGATGGAGAATGGGTTGCATCTACTTCATCGGCACGGAATACACGTCCCGGTGCGATCATACGGATCGGCAGTTTGCCTTTTTCCATAACACGAACCTGTACCGGAGAAGTCTGAGTACGAAGTACGATCTTGTCATTGATATAGAAAGTATCCTGCTCATCTTTTGCCGGATGATTTGCCGGAATGTTCAGAGCCTCGAAGTTGTAGTAATCATACTCTACTTCCGGTCCTTCTACGACTTCATATCCCATACCAACAAAGATACGTTCTACTTCTTCCAGGGCGATGGTATTTGGATGACCATGACCCACACGGTTTTTCTTTGCCGGAAGTGTTACGTCGATGACTTCTTTCTTCAGTTTATGCTCCAACTCCAGAGCTTCCATTTTCTTTTTAGTTTCTTCTAATTTCTGTTCGATGGCTGCTCTTGTTTCATTTACCATCTGACCAACCAGCGGACGCTCCTCCGGGCTGACATCTTTCATTCCTTTTAATACAGCAGTAAGTTCACCTTTTTTCCCAAGGAAAGCGACACGGACATCATTTAATCCGTTTAATCCCTCAGAACTTTCGATAGAAGCAAGTGCTTTTTCTCTGATCTGCTTTAACTTGTCTTTCATCTTTAATCTCCTTCTTTAATATAAATAATTTCGTTTTATATAAGTGCGCCTTTGCACGAAGTGCTTTTATGTTGATGGGAGTTTTATTATAATTTACTATCAAATAAAAAAACGCCCCTTCCTAAAAAGGGACGAAAAATTTCCGCGTTACCACCCGGCTTCCCGACATGCATCGGACACTCTAATGCGTAACGTGCATGACCCGTCTGTTCCTATTTAACATTCCGTTGTTCAAAACAGCAGCTCCAATGGGAATTTCACCAGATGTCTTTCCTTAAGTGTATTCTCAGCCAACGTACACTCTCTCTGTAATCCGATCATCTGCCTACTGACATCTTCTCAGCTTTTAAAAATATCAAAACTAGCATTTATTCTAGCATAGCTTATTTAAAACATCAAGCGTTTTTATCCTGTTCCCGCTCTTTTTTTCTGCGGCGTGCTTCCTGGATTTCTATCAGAAGAATTTCAAACATATTGTTGACCTCCGCGCATACCAGAAAAATATACATGCTGATATAAAGCCAGAACATCAATAACAAAATGGTCGTCAGACTTCCATACAGGGAAAATCCATTGAAAAAATTCACATAAATTGATAATCCAAAAGAAAAAACATACCATGCGGCAGAGCATCCTACAGCCCCGATCAACTGACTTTTAAATGTGGCTGTTCGGTTTGGTAATACTTTATAAATAAACATAAAAAATACAATCAGAACAAAAAACAAAATGAGCAGACGTAATTTTAAGATAATATCTGTCACAATGGACAAAATCGGCGCATACTGCACCAGCATGTTCTGAATCTTTTGACCAAATACCAAAAATACCATCAGCAAAATAATGACCAGAATCAACACAAATGTCTCTATCATCGCACGGAAACGCAACACAAACCAGTTTCGTGTCTCATCGGTATCGTATACGATGTTTAATCCGTAACGCAGACTCTGGATTGACTTTGCCGCAGAATAAATTGCAAAAATAACTGCGATTGGTAATACTTTCGCTGAATTTGTATATACTTCATCTACCACATGGATCAACAATGGGGTAATTTTAATCTGTCCCGGGACAACCATCTGAATCACGGACAGCACGGTACTTTCGGTTACCGGAGTAAATCTCAGCAGCGACAGAAATACCAGCAGAAACGGGATTGCTGACATAATGATAAATAACGCCGCCTGTGCCGCATAAGCTCCAATATTATCTTTTTTCAATTTTGCCAAAAAGAAACGTATCAAATGCTTATAATCCATATGTTCTCCCCTTTTGTATACAAAATCACGGTCTCTTGTATAATAAAGCAGACATTCGCAATCCGCTTTCGCTACTTGCTCATGAACGCAGTCGCTTTACTTATTCTGCATTCACATTCCGATAGGATATCAGATTTTTCCAATTTCAGCAAGTTTTTTCTCACAGCCTTTCTTTTCCAACTCTTAGCCTGCATTATCTGCGATACTGATCTGCTTAAAATTTCACTATCCTGCTTTCCAGCAGACGCATATTTTCCTTTATTTGCTTCCACTCTTGTACAGCAACGTTCCCGGGAAAAATTTCTCCAAAACATCTGTATACACCATTCCGCTTTTTGCCATACCATCTGCACCATACTGGCTCATGCCAATACCGTGTCCAAGCCCGCCGCCATAAATCTCGTAAATTCCATTTTCTTTTGCATCGATTGAAAAAAAGGCACTCGGAAGCATAGTAAGAGTATCTGCACTGTTTCCATTTTTATCCGTTAAGGAAACACATACACTCCACAAAATTTTCCGAATCGTATTTTCATTGTAAATATGCGCCGTTCCGCTCACAAAATTCAGGCGCAGATCTGTGACGCAGCCAGATTCTGCCCGGTCCACTATGCTTATTCCCGTGCAACCTCCAAGTGCCGAGGTATCCTGTATCTGCGTTCCCGCTGCGTCTGTCAGATACACTTTTCCGTCCTTCTGATCTGCCGCAGTCTGAATGCTCTGCAGCAGTTTTCCGGCATCCACTCCTGTCTGCAACACTGCTTTCCATCGAAAAAAACGGCTCTCACTGTCATATGTTTTCACCTGCCCATTCCGCAAAAAAGCATCCATATCACCAGTTACTGATGGATCCAATACTAAACTCTGTATTCCCAGATATGCCAAAGGTTCCTGCTGCCAGGCTTCCAGTCCCGTCGTATATCCGCAGGATGTAGAAAAATAATACACTGATGCAATCATCCCCTGATAGGTAAGAATCTGCCCCGCCGTGGCATTTACCGCATCTGTTGATGGCTGATTTTCATTTTCCGGCAGATACACCTGACAGGCTGTGGTAGCGTACACATCCGCATGATACTCCTCATAGGCGGTGCCAAGCACCTGCATTGCCGCATAGGTTCTGGCGCATACTGCCTGTGCTTTTAACGCCTCCGACGCAAAAGACGCCGGCATTTCCCCCGGAACCACACCACACAGATAGGCTTCCATCCCAAGCTCATTTACCACCCAGTAAGCCGCCCCGCCCACTTTCTGATAAATATGTAAGGTACCATCGTAACTTCCTTTTACTGTACCATTCTCATCCGTCAAACATATCTCTCCACCATCCACTGCTTCTGCTGTCACTTCGGATGTCCCATGTTCTGTCATCCATGCTCCGCAGTCAGAAACCACATTTTCCTCAAAAACCTGTTCTATCTGTCCTGGATTCGCATGTAGTTTCCAGGTCCCAGTCCCAGACACAAATACAGACTGACGCTCCGGTTTCTGTCCATGATCCTGCGTCAGAAGCACGCGTACCGTTTGCGGAACCGGGATAGTAAGAGTATCTTTTCCCTGTCCGCTATTTTCCTTTTCTCCACCGTTTGCCACATCTTCATCTACTTCGCTTTTTCCCTGCTCCAGTTCTCTTTTTATCCCCAAAACCAGATTTTCCTGCACATAGACCACATAGCGTTTTCCATATGTCATCTGACAGCTTTGCAGATCGCAGTCATAATCTCCGTTATCCGCCATGATCCGCTGTTCTCCCGGCACTTTTCCCAAATATTGAAGTTCCACTTCCGTCACGGAATCTTTTACCTGAAGTTTCTCTAACAGCAGATCATAGCACTGGCACCACGTCTCTCTTGTCAAGTTTTGCTGTGATGCCACTTCCTGCAAGTCTGCTCCATTTTCCTTCAGTAATGCAGCAAAATTCTCCCAGCTCTGCTCCATTTCAAGCTTCTGCAGTATAACCTGAACATCTTCACCTGTCAGGGGATCATGAACCTCAGAAAGCACCAGCTTCCTCGTTTCCTCCGGAGTCAGAAATGCCGCCTGGAGATATCCCGCCAGTTCAGCAGCCGCCACCTGATCCTCCTTCATATTTTGTACTTTCACCTGCTCCTTTTTTTCTGCACTTATCACAATTACTCCCACAAAAATAAGCATACACACAAGAAAGATTTTTATCTGCCTTTTGTATCTGCGCTTTTTCCGTATTCTTTTTTCCATGTATCTGCGTCCATAATTCTGCCTTGTCTTTGTATCCATACACCGCCTGTCCCTTCTGTAACATCATATGCTAGTGTATGCAAAAAAATCAGGCATGATGCTTTCACATCATGCCTGACATTATCTTTTGTATTTTATTATTTTATCTTTTGTAAAGTAAATCTTTATCTTTTGTGATCCCAGAGTGCCGTTCCTGCAATTTTGACTCCTAGCAACGCTAGGGGGGCTTCCGCAACCGGTCTTCTGCCTTCCACTGCGAATTCGGTGGCCTGGCATCCAGCCGGCAATATAAGATTCCCATAAAAGAAAATGTAGGTTCAAAATAGCAGGGTTCTCGTACACCCCAGGAATTGCTTTCGCTATATCTGATTATACTTTACTATGTGCATCTTGACAATAAAAAATTCAATTTTTTTTAGGAAAGTTCTGGTGCTGTTGCCAGTTTTTCTTCTTTTAATGAAAACGCATATGGCAACAATTCTTCCAAAGTTGCAGAACCATATCTGCCATCACAGCTTAACATGATCACTTCAAAATCCGGCTCACAAAACTCTGCCATCACCTGACGGCAGACGCCACAGGGGGAAGTCGGCTCCTTGCTGTCACTGATGATCGCAATGGCTTTAAACTCACGATACCCCTCCGAAACCGCTTTAAATATGGCCGTGCGCTCCGCACAGTTTGTCGGTCCGTAAGCAGAATTCTCAATATTGCATCCGGTAAAAATTGTACCGTCTTTACACAGCAATGCTGCACCAACATGGAAACCAGAATACGGCACATATGCTTTTTCTTTTGCTTCCTGTGCTTTCTGAATCAGTTGTGTCAAATCCATCTTATTCTCCGTCCTGCAGCATTGCGATCGCACTGCTTGTACCAATTCGGCTGCAGCCTGCCGCGATATAATTTTCCATATCCTCTTTGGAACGAATGCCACCTGCCGCTTTGATCTTTACCTTTGGTCCCACATGCTGCTTCATCAAGATTACATCTTCCAATGTCGCACCACCGGTTCCGAATCCGGTTGAGGTCTTAATAAAATCTGCACCTGCCTCTGTCACAGCTTCGCACATCCGGATTTTTTCTTCCTCTGTCAGATAACAGGTCTCAATGATAACTTTTAAAATCTTATCTCCTGTTGCTTCCTTGAGCAGACGAATCTCCTCTGTCACCTGCGGATACTGCTGATTTTTTACCATACCGAGGTTGATGACCATATCAATCTCATTTGCACCATCTTCCAGTGCCTGGCGAGTCTCTGTCAGTTTCGCCTCTGTACTTGCGTTTCCAAGTGGGAAACCAACAACCGTG
>Ga0129312_1001600_pt1 | contig 12841 bp, 8 predicted proteins | sample O827metagenome_FD_94434 | JGI IMG/M metagenome (GOLD analysis project Ga0129312, IMG submission 94434) | Orangutan group fecal microbial communities from Wisconsin, USA - O827 metagenome | ecosystem: Host-associated > Mammals > Digestive system > Large intestine > Fecal | place: USA: Wisconsin... | reverse complement strand
ACCTAATTGTACTAAAGGCTGACCTCGATCATAGACCCCTTTTGCTATCTTCGCACCGTATTCTGACAGTCCGTAAACTTCCAAAGCATTTTTTACAAAGAAAGAGTCGATCAGCTGGAAAAAGATAAGCAATCCACTATAAATCGAAACCAGTCCGCCTTCTACCAGAAAACGCCGGATCAAGGGCTTTGACGGCTGTTTGAACAATGGAAACCGTCGGAAGCTTAACGCTCCTCCATGAATCTTTTGTTCATAGTAGTGAAGGATCCCATATGCGCATAAACCGCCAAAAACAGCTCCACTCATTGCTGCCGTCCCTGTTTGGTACACCGTCCATCCAAGCTTTCTAAAAGCAAACGCACTACAGACAATCACAAAAACACGAACGAACTGCTCAACTACTTGAGAAACAGCAGTTGGTTCCATCAAGAATCTTCCTTGGAAATTCCCTCGATAAAAAGATAGACCAGGCATCAGCAAAAAGGTAAAGGAAACTACTTGGATCAGCGGTTTCAATTGTATGTCTCCCATCATCCAAGCAATCCAGCTGCTAAATGCAAAGACAAACAACCACAAAAAGACACCTGTCCAAAATACTAAGGGATAAAGATTTTGCAAAGCTTGCTTTCGCTCGAAAGGATTCTTTCTTTCTGCAACGTACTTTGATATGAACTGCGGAAGACCGGATAAAGCTAAAGTCATTGCTATCCCATAAATTGGATAAACTTGCTGATAAACATAAAAACCTTCGTCGCCGACTAAGTTTTGGAGGGGAATTCGGTAAAGGGCACTTAATACTTTTGCTATGAAAGAAGCAATCGTCAATACAAATGCTCCTTGCATGACGCGCCGCATTTCTTTATGATCCAAATCATTGCTCCTTCCTACGCTGACAGATATTTTTGCTCACGCAACGCTTTGACAAATTTTTGGATTTCCTGAAGCCATACTGCTTCTTCCATTTGGTTGGGGATCGTCAAGCGTATCACCATCTGTTCTTTTTCAACGCCTAGACTGGCTTTTAGTTTTGTCGCTGTCAGTGCTTCGAATAACTGTTCCACACTATAGCGTTTTGTTCCAACTTTACTTAGAGTAAAGACTATATGCGCCTCCTGTTTCCTTATCGTTTCTAGGAGCGCTCGATCGCCATCCATTTTGATCTGCCCAATTGTCAAGAGATGTGCTACTTCTTCTGGATATTCTCCAAAACGGTCGAGCAGATCATCTTCTAGTTCATCTAGCATTTCTTGCGAATCAAGTTCACGAATTCGTTTATAGATCTCGATTTTCTGCCGTTGATCTGCCACGTATGTTTCAGGTAGATACGCATCGACACCGAGGTCGATCTCAACAGTGGTCTTCTCCACTTGACTATTCTTTCCTTGTTTACGAGAAACAGCTTCGCTTAGCATTTGAGAATACATATCGAAACCGACTGCATCAATAAATCCATGCTGCTGAGCACCTAAGAGATTACCTGCACCGCGAATGGAAAGATCCCGCATCGCAATCTTGAATCCAGATCCCAGTTCTGTAAAATCTTTGATTGCCTGAAGACGTTTTTCACTGACTTCGTTAAGGATCTTCTGCTGCTCATACATAAAGTAAGCATATGCGACACGGCTGCTTCTTCCTACCCGCCCTCGCAATTGGTATAACGTGGATAATCCCATATAATCAGCGTTCTCAACGAACAACGTATTTGCGTTCGGGATATCTACTCCTGTTTCAATGATGGTTGTAGTGACAAGAACATCATATTGACCTTCAATAAATTCAAAAAGCGTATTTTCTAATTGCGCCTCTGTCATTTGCCCATGAGCATAACCGATCCGTGCTTCCGGAACGAGTTCTTGGATTTCTTCTACTTTTTGTTCGATCGTTTCTACCCGATTATATAAATAGAATACTTGTCCACCTCGTCCCATTTCTCGATGGATTGCTTCGCGAATAGCCCCAGGATTTTTTTCCATAACATACGTTTGGATCGGATAACGATTCGCAGGCGGTGTTTCGATTACTGAAAGATCCCGCACGCCTAACATCGACATATGCAAAGTTCTCGGAATCGGTGTTGCAGTCAGAGTCAAAACATCCACTTGTGCACGTAACTGTTTCAATCGTTCCTTATGTTTTACACCAAAACGTTGTTCTTCGTCAATGATCAGTAGACCCAAATCGCTAAATTCAATATCTTTTGACAAAATTCGGTGGGTTCCTACAACAATATCAACTTGACCTGTACGCAGTTGTTCGATGGTTTCTTTTTGTTGCTTTCTTGTTCTGAAACGACTTAATAGCCCGATATTTACGGGGAAACCTTCAAATCTTTCCAGCATCGTTTCATAGTGCTGCTGTGCCAAGATCGTTGTTGGAACTAAAAAGGCTACTTGTTTGCTTTCCTTTATCGCTTTAAAGGCCGCTCGAAGCGCTACTTCTGTTTTCCCATAACCAACATCACCTACGAGTAGTCGATCCATTGGTTTTTCTTTTTCCATATCCCGTTTGATCTCCGCTGCACTTCTCAACTGGTCATCAGTTTCAGAGTAGGGGAAGGCATTTTCGAATTCTTTTTGGTAGGCGTCATCAGGTCCAAAAGCATATCCTTTTTCTGACTCTCTTGCGGCATATAATTTGATTAGATCGTCAGCGATATCCTCGATTTTTGAAGAGACTTTTCGCTTGGTTTTCGTCCATTCACTTCCGCCTAGCTTATTGATGCGAGGCGCTTTGGCTTCAGAGGCGACATATTTTTGGATCAGATTCAGTTGAGTAACAGGAATAAACAGTTTGTCGTCGTTTTGATACAAAATAGTCATATAGTCTTGGTGAACGCCATCTACTTCTAGCGTTTCCATCCCAATGTATTTCCCGATACCATGATTGGCATGGACAACGTAATCTCCTGCTTTTAACTCATTATAGCTTTTCAATCGCTCTGCGTTTGTTACTGTTTGACGTCTCGTTTGTTTTTTCGTCGTTTTTTGGAAAATTTCTTTTTCTGTGATAGCTACTATTTTTTCTTGAGGAAGTTCAAAACCAGCCTGCAAAGCTCCTTCAACTAATTGTACCTGTCCTCTGATCAATGCATTTTTTTCTGTTTCTACTACTAATATGTCTTCATCTCGAAGCATTTGTTCTGCTTTGCGTATTCTGTCCTTTGTCGGAATAAAGATCACAACAGTCTGTTTTTGCTTGCGCCAACGGTCCATTTCTGTTTTCAGCAATGGCATTTGTCCGAAGAACTGTTGCATCGTCCGATATTGAAAATTATGGATTGCTTGGAAACGAAGATTTCCCATCCCTTTTTGGAAGAGTGAGAAAAAGGTTGTGGTGAACTTTTCCTTCTGCACGATTTTTTGTATATCTGCTGAAAATGTCTGCTCAGAAAACACCCGCAATTCGCTGATTTTTTGAGTCTGCCATTCTGCCGCTTCCCTTTCGATTTCCCGATTTGTTTCCATGATTCGCTGATAATCATCAACGACTAGTAAACTATTTGAAGGGAAATAATCCAAGATCGTCACAGATTCTTGGTAAAGAAGATCTGAGTAGAATTTTGCTTCTTCTGTCGGGACACCTGCTTGCCAGCTTGAAGTCAGCTGACCGAAGTAATCTTGCAAAAACTCGCGGTCTGCTTCTTCTGTGGTCGCAGCAAGCCGTTTTTCTAGCATTTTTTGCATTTGCTCTATTCCATGTTCTAGATCCTCTGGTCCGTAGACTTGTTCACTCGTTGGGGAAACCCAGATTTCTTCCGTTTTTTCGATTGAGCGTTGTGTTTCTGCTTCAAAATACCGCATAGAATCTATCTCTACATCAAATAGTTCTACACGAACAGGATAGGTTGTCGTTAACGGGTAAATATCGATAATGCTTCCTCGAATACTGAATTCTCCCGGTTTTGCGACCATCTCTTCTCGTACATAGCCCATCAAAGTCAATTGGCGAGGAAGATTTTCCACGTCTATCTCATCACCAATATGCCAATTCAATTGCGCCTGTAGCCAAGTTTTCTTATTCGGCAGTCGTTTGTGCAAAGATGCGACTGGCAACAAATAGATACCTGCTTTTTTTTCTTGAAGTGCGTTAAGCGTTGCAACTCTCTCGCCTCGCGCTTCTGGAGAAGAAAAGGCCATTTCAGCAGAAAGCACTTCATCCACTGGAAATAAATGGATCTGATCTTGCGGAATCACATGTTGCAGATCTTCTGCTAACTGATTCGCATAATACAAATTTGGCATCAGAATAATCATGTTTTTATTTGTTTTCTTAAACGCTCGAGCAAATAGAAGTGTTTTCGCTGAGCCCGCTAATCCTGTGATTAGTTGTCTAGGCATTTTTTCTTCTAAATTGCTGACCCATTCTTTTACTTGCGGATCTTTTCCGACTAATTGAATAATATCCATTCCTTTTCCTCCTTCCTCAATTGAATCGATTCATCGCATCCACGAACGAATGCCCTTCTATGAGATATTCGACTGCTTTAACAGATTGACACATGCTTTCTTCTATCAAAGGCTGATTTTCTTTGCTGAAAGGACTAAGCACATGCTGGACTACTGTTTTTTTCCCTTCTGGCCTGCCGATTCCCACCTTGATTCGATCAAAGACATTCGTATTCAAATGGGAAATAATACTTTTGATACCGTTATGCCCGCCGGCACTTCCCTTTTGACGGAGCCGGATTTTTCCCACTGCCAGATCCAAATCATCGTAGATTACGACTAATTCCTCTGGATAAATCCCAAAATAAGTCATTAGTGGGCCGACTGCACGACCAGATTCATTCATGAATGTTTGTGGTTTGACTAAAAGGATCTTTTCTCCATTATGAAAAAATTCGGCAACTTCTGCTTCGAACGGATTTTTTTTGAAAGTAGCTTGATGCTCGCGTGCAATTTTATCCACGACCATAAAGCCGATATTGTGTTTTGTATATTGGTATTTGGTACCTGGGTTTCCTAACCCGACGATCATTTTCATTTTTGTTTTCCACCTAATTCTAAAAAGCAGCACAAAAGGCTGGACTGCTAATTAGCGGTCCAGTCCATCGAGCTTTTTTCTTTTTTATACTTGTCAATGCATAGTATAACACAAAACAAGGCGTTTCGGCTAAAAGAGAATCGTTAATAAATGATAAAGAAATTAAAAATTTCTTCAAAGTTTAATGAAATAATTGATATATAAAAATAGTGAAATAACGCACATGTAAGCTTTTACATATAATACAACCTTGTTATCTGTTATATTTTATAGCCAAATAGCGTGACATGGGGCTTGAGAAATGTTAGCATAAGCATGGGAAAAAACAAATCAATGGAAGGATTGATACTAAATGACTGCAGCTGCAGAAAAAAAAGATCATCAAAAAGTTATTCTTGTTGGAGACGGCGCCGTAGGTTCTAGCTATGCCTTTGCTCTAGTTACTCAAAATATCGCTCAAGAAGTAGGTATTGTGGATATCAATACTGCTAAAACTGAAGGAGACGCAATTGACTTGTCTCACGCTTTGGCATTTACTTCACCTAAAAAAATCTATTCTGCTACTTACGCAGACGCACATGATGCTGACTTAGTTGTTATTACAGCTGGCGCACCACAAAAACCAGGTGAAACTCGTTTAGACTTAGTAAACAAAAACCTAAAAATCAACCGCGATGTTGTCACACAAATCGTTGAATCAGGATTTAACGGTATCTTTTTAGTTGCCGCTAACCCAGTAGATATTTTGACTTACTCAACTTGGAAATTCTCAGGTTTCCCTAAAGAACGCGTAATCGGTTCAGGTACCTCTCTTGACTCAGCTCGTTTCCGTCAAGCACTTGCGGAATTAGTTGACGTTGATGCACGTAACGTCCATGCTTACATCTTAGGTGAACACGGAGATTCAGAATTCCCAGTTTGGTCACATGCAAATGTTGCCGGCTTGCAAATCTATGAATGGGTAAAAAACAACCCAGAAATCGATGAAGAAGCTATGGTTAACCTATTCTTTGGCGTACGTGACGCTGCTTACACAATTATCGAGAAAAAAGGCGCTACTTTCTATGGTATCGCAGTAGCATTAGCACGTATCACTCGTGCCATCTTAGATGATGAAAATGCTGTTCTTCCTTTATCAGTATTCATGAATGGCGAATATGGATTGAACGACATCTACATTGGTGCACCTGCTGTTATCAACCGTCAAGGTATCCAAAAAGTAATCGAAATTCCTTTAAGTGACAGCGAGCAAGACCGTATGGCTGCTTCTGCTAAGCAATTAAAAGAAATTCTAGATGAAGCTTTTGCTAAACTAGACGCTGAATAATCTTTGAACATGACGGAAAACATCTATTCGGTGTTTTCCGTTTTTTTATTTTATCACCCTTATGGTTTCTAAATTTTTTCATAAAGTAGAGATAACCTTCGTCTTTTCCTCTAAATTATGCTATCATGAGACCGTTCCACCCTAAACTTTTACTTAAGGAGTTGTCGATATGACAAGATCTTCGCATCGAAAAAAATCGAAACATGTTGCTTTGCTTTCAGTTCTTGGTGTTCTCTTAGTGCTGATCAGCTTTTATACCTATCGCAGTACATACTACACAAAGCATTTTTTGCCGAATACAGAAATAAATGGAATAAATGTCAGCAATCTAACAGTCGAAAAAGCAAATGAAAAATTAAAAGAAGCTTATTCTGATAAAAAACTGGCTATTAAAGAAGATGGAAAAGTCTGGCAGGAAGTACCAAAATCCGAGCTCGGCTACAAAGATGATTTCACTTCGGAGCTTTCTCCGATCCTAAATGAACAAAACGGATGGACTTGGGGAATGACTTATGTCTCAGCGGCAGAAAAACAAGAAATAGATCCTGTCAGTCAAAACCACCAAAAACTAGACACTACCGTTCAGACATTGACAACTAAGCTGACTGATTTGAACAAAGACCGGACACCTACTACTGATGCAACGATCGAAAAAGCAGGTGACTCTTTCGTTATCAAGCCTGAAGTCAATGGAAATACGATCGACGTCGATGCTGCGGTCAAACAATTAAAAAGTGCGGTAAACTCTGGTAAAGATACAATTGAATTGACTGAATTCAAAGAAAAACCAAAAGTAACATCTGAAGACAGCTCACTGAAAGAACAACTCGCATCCATGAATGCTATAGCAAATGTAAAAGCTACTTACAGTATAAACGGTGAGACTTTCCAGATCCCATCAAGTGATATTATGAGTTGGCTGACCTACAATGATGGAAAAGTCGATTTAGATACAGAACAAGTACGTCAATATGTAACAGATTTAGGCACAAAGTATAACACAAGTACGAATGACACAAAATTTAAAAGTACAAAAAGAGGAGAAGTTACGGTCCCAGTTGGCACTTACAGTTGGACGATCCAAACAGACAGTGAGACAGAAGCATTGAAAAAAGCGATTCTGGCAGGCCAAGATTTTACTCGTTCACCCATTGTGCAAGGTGGCACAACCGCTGATCATCCATTGATCGAAGATACGTATATCGAAGTTGATCTGGAGAACCAGCATATGTGGTATTACAAAGACGGAAAAGTGGCCCTTGAAACAGATATCGTTTCCGGAAAGCCAACTACACCTACACCTGCTGGAGTCTTCTATGTTTGGAATAAAGAAGAAGATGCAACTTTAAAAGGAACAAATGACGATGGAACACCTTACGAGAGTCCGGTAAACTACTGGATGCCGATTGACTGGACAGGTGTTGGTATCCACGATTCAGACTGGCAACCTGAATACGGTGGAGACTTATGGAAAACCCGCGGTTCACACGGCTGCATCAACACCCCACCAAGTGTAATGAAGGAATTATTCGGGATGGTCGAAAAAGGAACGCCTGTATTGGTCTTCTAACAAAAATAATATATAAAAAGAAAGCACCCGTACGATTGGTACAGGTGCTTTCTTTTTATTATCTAACAATGTGCTACTTACATTTCAGCAGCAGTAAAGACTTCTGAAACATCATCATCGTCTTCTAGCTTATCTACTAGACGTTCCAATTGCTCTTTTTGTTCCTCATTTAAATCAATCGTCGTTTGTGGAATCATCGTCAATTCTGCTTGCGCCAAAGTGAACTCTTTTTCCAACTCATCTCGTACAGCAGCAAAATCTTCTGGTGCAGTATAAATCTCGAATACTTCAGGAGAAGTTTGCAGATCTTCTGCCCCCGCCTCTAATACATCCTCAAACATCGTCTCTTCATCAACAGTCAACCCATCGCGTTCAATAGCGATATATCCTTTGCGGTCAAACAAGTAACTGACTGAACCCGTTTCTCCCAGTGATCCACCGTTTCGAGTAAAAGCTACTCGGACATTTGTCGCTGTCCGATTACGGTTATCTGTCAATGCATGGACTAAGATTCCTACTCCACCCGGACCATATCCTTCATACGTGATTTCATCGTAATTCGTTTCATCTACGGCACTCGTAGCCTTTTTAATCGCCCGTTCCACATTGTCGTTAGGCATATTTGCAGCTTTTGCTTTGTCCACAACAAGCCGCAAAGCTGGATTCATAGATGGATCAGGACCGCCTGCTTTAGCTGCCATATAAATTTCACGAGAAAGTTTCTGAAAGACTTTCCCTCGTTTTGCATCTTGGGCATTTTTTCTTCCTTGGATATTATGCCATTTACTATGTCCTGACATGATTTTTCCTCCCTTGTTCTTTTGAGAATACACTTCTATTCTAGTACTATTTCACAAAAAAACAAAGCCACAGCCAATCTATAAACGCTTCTTGAATGCCGCAAAAAGCACACATAATATCACAGCAGTCAGAGCACCGATCGAATCCAACATGACATCTTGGAACATAGGTGTTCGTCCACCGGTCATCATCTGATGGAATTCGTCCAAACCTGCGTACCCTGTTGCTGAAAGCCAAGCAAGGATCGCTGTCAGCCACCAAATTTTTAGCTTGGGGAAAACACCTAAAAACAAGCTGCCTCCCAAAATAAAATAGGTACCGAAATGTGCGCCCTTCCTTAAAAAGAACTCTAAAAATTTGGCGTAGCCCAGATGGTCGATACTCACCATACTTCCACCATAATTAAAACGTATACCCGCTAATGTGTCTTTAAATGGCTGATTAGGCAGCCAGCTTTCTAATCGCGAAACTTGTGATTGCTGTCCGTAAGTTTGAGAAGAACTGTAAAATAAGATTATAACGACTATCAGTGCGATTACTAAATAAATATTTCCGTTTTTCATTTGTTTTTTTGAAGAATTCATAAGTCACCTCTGTATTTTATCTTAGACTTTTTTTGAAGAAACAACAATCATTTTCATAGAGACTTCTTCCATAAAAAAGTGCTATACTTAATTTTGTATTACAATATGAAGGGAGTTTTTTCATGAGTTATTCATTAAATTGGAATCTAGATTCTATTTTTTCCGGAGGCAGTCATTCTGATGCTTTGAACCAACGGATGAAGCAATTGGAAGACCAAATGAACGAGTATTATCACCGCGTAACAAAATGGTCACCTAGTTCTGACAATGCAGAGCAGTTAAACGCTATTCTTCAATTGCAAGAAACGATTACGAATGGTTTTACCCAATGCAGCAGCTATATTACTGCATTGCTTTCTGCCAATGTCAATGATTCAGATGCAAAGGTCTTATCAGGCAAGCTTTACGCAATGCTGCCTCGTCTGCAATCAGCCGAAACTGTATTGTCAAAGAAATTTGCAGAAATATCTGACAATGATTGGAATCAGATGCTTTCTCAATCTTCGTTTGAAACAATTGCTTTTCGTTTAAACGAGATTCGTCGTGATGGCTCACAATTATTATCAGAAGCTGAAGAAAACATTATAAATACGCTTTCTTTAGATGGTCTAAATGCTTGGAGCAGTCATTATGATACGATTGTAGCCAGCATTTCGATTCCCTTCGAACAAGATGGACAAGTAGTCGAATTATCTGCTGGACAAGCCTTCAATAAGATGATGGGCGATCCAGATCCAAAAGTCAGAGAAACACTTTTCGCAGCATGGGAAGAAGCCTGGAAAGAAAAGGCACCCCTCTTCACGGATACTTTGAATCATTTAGATGGTTTTAGACTTTCTGACTATGAACTTCATGGTGTCACAGATTTTCTACAAAAACCATTAGAGTACAATCGGTTGAAGAAAGAAACATTGTCTGTCATGTGGGATACAATCCAGAAAAACAAACAACCCCTTGTTAATTACTTGACTAGAAAAGCTAATCTTTTCGGTAAAGAAAAAATGGAATGGCAAGATCAAGATGCACCTATTATTTTAGGCGATTTGAAAGAAAAAACCTTTAGTTTTGACGAAGCAGCAGCATTTATTATCGAAAACTTTAACAAATTCAGTCCAAAAATGGCTAAATTTGCCCAATCTGCTTTTGAAAAGAGCTGGATCGAAGCAGAAGATCGTCCTGGGAAACGTCCTGGTGGTTATTGTACTGAGTTACCAGAAACAAAAGAATCAAGGATCTTTATGACCTACAGTAATTCTGTTAATGAGGTTGCGACACTTGCTCATGAACTAGGACATGCTTTCCATAGCAGCACGATGTGGGATTTACCTTCTTTAAATCGCGAATATGCCATGAATGTCGCAGAAACAGCAAGTACATTCGCAGAACTGATCGTAGCCGATGCTACATTAAAAGTCGCAAAAACAAAAGAAGAAAAAATCAATTTGCTAGATACAAAACTGCAAAATGCTTTAGCTATGTTCATGAATATCCATTCCCGATTCATTTTTGAAAATCGATTCTATGAAGCACGGCAAGAAGGATTAGTCTCAGAAGATAAGATCACAGAGATGATGGTTGAGGCGCAAAAAGAAGGCTATCAAGGAGCTTTAGCTACTTACCATCCATATTTCTGGGCTGCAAAATTGCATTTCTTTATTGATGACGTACCGTTTTATAACTTCCCATACACATTTGGCTACCTCTTTAGTTTGGGCATCTATGCTTACGCCAACCAAAAGGGAGCAAATTTTGAAGAAGAATATATCCATTTACTACGCGATACTGCCTCAATGACGACGGAAGATCTTGCGAAGAAACATTTGAATGTCGATCTTACCCAACCAGATTTTTGGCAAGCAGGTATCGACATGGTGACTGAAGATATCCAAACGTTCATGGAATTGACAGAAGAATTTATCTGATTTCTATTTTATCACAATAAAAAAAGAGTTAGTCCAGAATGGGCTAACTCTTTTTGATTAATCATTCTTACATGCTGACAGCAAAGTCAGGGGCAAACCATTGAACTGAACCAACTTTTACGCTTTCGCCTGGTTGAGGAGCATGGATATATTGTCCTCCGCCTAAAGCAATCGCTACGTGGTAAGTTCCGCCTTGTGACCCCCAGAATAACAAGTCTCCAGCTTTTGCTTGAGAAACTGAAATTTTTGTTCCAGCTGATTCTTGAGGAACTGTCCAACCACCGATGTCACGACCAGTTACTTGCATGTAAACATAGCGTGTGAACCCTGAGCAGTCAAAGCCACTTGGATCTTTACCGCCCCAAACATATGGAGTACCAATATATTTGTAAGCTTCTGCTACGATTGCTGCACCATTCACACTTCCAGAAGGAGCTGGAGCAGGTGTTACAGGTTTTGGTTGTTCAGGTGTTGGTGTTGGCGTTGGAGCCGGAGTACTACTTCCTGTGCCGTTTCCTGTATCAACACTTTGATCTGTTGATGGTGTTGTAGGCGCAGGTGTTGTTGATTCTTCTGTTGTTGAAGATTCAGGCACTGTTGTTGATTCTTCTGTTGCTGAAGATTCAGGCGCTGTTGTTGATTCTTCTGTTGCTGAAGATTCAGGCGCTGTTGATTCTTCTGTTGAAGATTCAGGTGTTGTTGATTCTTCTGTTGCTGAAGATTGTGTAGCTGATGATGATTCTTCAGTCATTGAAGATTGTGTAGCTGATGATTCTTCTGTTGCTGAGCTTTGTGCAGTAGATGAAGCTTGAGTAGCTTGTGCTTCAGCCTCTGCTTGTTCGCGTGCTTCTTTTTCAGCTTTTTCTTGTGCAGCTTGTTGACGAGCTTGTTCTGCTAGACGTTGTTGTTCACGAATACGAGCTTGCTCTGCTTCAGCTTCTGCTTTTTGACGGTTCAAGTCAGCTTTCTTGTCTTCAGCAGTTGCTTGTTCAGCAGCTAATGAAGTTTTCAGTACGTTCAAATCAGCTTGTTTAGATAAAAGATCGCCTTTTTGAGATTCCAAAGCAGCTTGGTTTTCAGCTAATTCTTTTAGTTTAGCATCGTTTTCAGCTTTTTTGTCTTCTACAGCTTTTTTATCTTGTTTTTGTTGTTCCATCAAGTCGTTGTTTGCTTTTACCATCGTTGTCATTGCTTGAACGCGTCCAATAGCATCTGCTAATGAATCAGCATTCAATACAGCATCGATGTAGTTTGAGCTTGTGTTGCTTACTTGTGCTTCGCGTGCTTGTTTTTGGATTGTATCTTCACGTTTTTCAATACGTTCTTGTAAATCTGCAATGTCTTTTACTAATTGTGCAGATTCTTGACGCAATGTATCTTGTTTTGCTAATAGGTCTTGTGCTTGTGTGTTGATTTCAGAAACTTGGCTTTCTAAGGCATCGATTTGTGATTGTGCATCTGCTTGTTGATTTTTCAAGTCTGCAATCTTTTGATCTTGCTGTTGTATCTGAGAATCAAAATCGTCCGCCGCGGCAGCGATCGGTGATGCTACGGCAGTCAAGGTCATTGAACATACCATTACTGCTGATATTAAACTCTTTTTCACTCTTCATTCCTCCGACTGGCTTAATTTAATAAATATCTAAATATATTT
>Ga0129312_1001598_pt1 | contig 12850 bp, 9 predicted proteins | sample O827metagenome_FD_94434 | JGI IMG/M metagenome (GOLD analysis project Ga0129312, IMG submission 94434) | Orangutan group fecal microbial communities from Wisconsin, USA - O827 metagenome | ecosystem: Host-associated > Mammals > Digestive system > Large intestine > Fecal | place: USA: Wisconsin... | reverse complement strand
TGTGTCTTCTTATAATTTACAGTATATTCCGCGATCAGTGTATCATCTTCAACAACAGCTACGGAAGCTACAATACCTGAGCTGTCAAGTGCCAAAATCTTCATTTATTTCCGCTCCTCCTCATTCTCCAGTCCTGTGATGGTGATCTTACGGTAGTCAAATCCTTTTTCCAGATCCTTCTCAATGATCACCTGGATCCTGTTCTCCGGAAGAATATCCTCAATAAGTTCTGCCCACTCAATAAGGCAGATACCCTCTCCGAAAAAATAATCATCGTAACCGATCTCATCCATCTCATCCACTGCACCGATCCTGTATACGTCAAAGTGGTAAAAGGGCAGACGTCCGTCCTCATATTCCTGTACAATGGTAAATGTCGGGCTGTTTACCGGTTCTGTGATCCCAAGTCCTGCGGCAACACCCTGGGTAAATACGGTCTTGCCCACTCCCAGATCTCCTGTCAGCGTGTAAATCTGACCCGCTCTGGCTTTCTCTCCGATCTTTTTTCCAGCTTCATATGTTTCTTCTGGTGTATTCGTTTCTATAACCATATTTTCCACCTTTTTCTTGCACAATTATTCTTTGCATATTATAATAGAGCGAACAGTGAAATACAATACTTTTTGAAAAGGAGTGCGAAAACTATGGCAAATCCAGTTGTTACCATCACCATGGACAATGGCGATGTTATGAAAGCAGAATTATATCCTGAGATTGCTCCCAATACTGTAAATAATTTTATCAGCCTGGTAAAGAAGGGCTTCTATGACGGCCTGATCTTCCATCGCGTTATCAATGGCTTCATGATCCAGGGTGGATGCCCGGACGGAACCGGAATGGGTGGCCCCGGCTACAATATCAAAGGTGAATTTTCCCAGAACCGTTTCCAGAACGGTCTGAAACACACACCAGGTGTTCTTTCCATGGCAAGGGCCATGCATCCGGACTCAGCAGGAAGCCAGTTCTTCATCATGCACAAGGCTGCTCCACATCTTGACGGAAGCTATGCTGCTTTTGGTCAGATCATTGAGGGAATGGATGTTGTAAACCGCATCGCAGAGGAAGATACTGACTACAGTGACCGTCCTCTTGATGAGCAGAAGATCAAATCCATGACTGTTGATACTTTTGGTGTTGATTATCCGGAACCGGAGAAATGCTGATAAACTGACAGATATACATAATCCCCGGGAAGCTTACGGCTTTTCTTACGAGCTGCCGTTACAGATTCCCGGGGATTTTTTATTGTTTGCCAAAGCAACTATTCCTGAATGGACAGATCCTTTCAGTGATCGAAAGTCTTTACTTCTCCGTCAATCTTTGCAAAATACAATTCTCTGTCTTTCTTAAGGACTGCCCTTCCGTTGGTTCCCTCTGTGACAGCTTTTTTCACCTCCTCGATCTTCTGATCTGGCACAAGAAGCTTAAGAACAACCTTGTCCGTATATTCAGAATCCAGAATGGGAAGTTCCCGTTCTCCTGCAATATACTGGATCCTGCCGATCCCCGTATAATCAGTGGTCACTTCAAGAGAAATGCCATGGTGCTTCTCGATCACGGTGCTTGCCGCAAGTCCGGCCTGTACAGCTCCTGAATAAGCCCGCACCAGTCCTCCTGTTCCCAGAAGTACCCCTCCGAAATATCTGGTAACTACAATCGCAGTGTTATAGATTCCCTCCCCAAGTACCACATCCAGCATGGGACGTCCGGCAGTTCCCGATGGTTCTCCGTCATCACTGCATCTGGTTGCCTCCCGGTTCATTCCAACTGAGTACACATAGCAGTTATGCCTTGCATCCCAGTATTTCTTCTTCATCTCCTCTATAAAAGCCAGAGCCTCTTCCTCTGTCTCCACAGGACGGACAGTAGCAATAAAACGGGATTTCTTTTCCACCAGTTCGCCCTCTCCGCCTTTATATACAGTTTTGTACTGTTCCAGCATATCTCAAGCCTCCGAATGTTTTTTACACAAAAGTCCTTTATCCACAACTTTTTTATTTCTTTATTGTATTATAATTTTCTTTTTTCTGTCAATGCTATCCACAGTATTTTGCCTGGTATATTCCGGGTTTTCTGTGACCTTCGCTCACAAAAACACCTCGCAGGACATTACCAGTGAACAGTAACTATCCGCAGTCAAATGTGAAATTTTTTTTAAGGGTTTATTTCGCTATCTTTATTTGATATAATAAAACGGATTATAAAGGAGGACTATCATGAATTACGGAAAAAAATCCACCTCAAGAAAGCGGAATGCTCTCATTTCCAGATCTTCCATGATGGGCAAGAGAGCTCATGTTTCGTTTATCCGAGTTTTATTTACAGCTCTGATCACCGTCTGCGTCATAGTTGTCTGCCTTGGTGTCGGTGCTTTCCGCGGTGTGATCGCCGGCGCGCCTGACGTGAACAGTGTGGATATTTCACCGCTGGGTTATGCAACCTTCCTCTACGACGGACAGGGTTCAAAGATGCGGCAGCTTTCTGCTCCTACAGCCAACCGTCTTCCGGTTTCCATGGATCAGATTCCCGTGAGTCTGCAGCATGCGGTTGTAGCCATTGAGGACGAACGTTTTTATGAACATAATGGTATCGATGTGCGTGGTATTGTCCGTGCAGGTGTAAAGGCAATTACTACCGGTAATTTTTCAGAGGGTGCCAGTACCATTACCCAGCAGCTTCTTAAAAATAACGTATTCACCGACTGGACTAATGAATCCACACAGTTGGAACGTTTTACCCGTAAATTCCAGGAGCAGTATCTTGCTGTTGAGATTGAGAAGCGCTATGACAAAAGTGTGATCCTTGAGAATTATCTCAATACAATCAACCTGGGCGCAGGTTCCTACGGTGTACAGGCTGCCTCCAGGAAATATTTCAATAAAGATGTATGGGATCTGAACCTTTCCGAGTGTGCCACACTTGCCGGCATCACCCAGAACCCAAGCAAATTCAATCCCATCACCAATCCCAAAGATAATGCCAAAAGACGTAAGGAAGTCCTGGACCATATGCTTGATCAGGGATATATTTCCCAGGATGAGTATAATGCAGCTTTAAGCGATGATGTTTACTCCCGTATCCAGGCTGCTCAGCTTGAAAAGACCGATGACGAAAGTACGGTCTACACCTATTTTGAGGATGAGGTCACCAACCAGGTCATCAGCGACCTTATGAATATCAAGGGCTACACCAAGACCCAGGCTACCAACCTGCTTTACAGCGGCGGCCTTAAGATCATGACTACCCTTGATCCCAACATCCAGAATATTCTGGACGAGGAATATGCAAATCCTGATAACTACCCCAGTGATGTGCAGTACGAACTTGATTATGCACTTACAGTAAAGAATCCCCAGGGTGAGGAGGTCAACTACAGCAAGGAGATGCTTCAGCTCTACTTCCGTAATGAAGATCCTGAATTTGATCTTCTTTTTAGTTCCCCGGAGGAAGGACAGGATTATGTTGACCGCTACAAAGAAAACATCCTGGCGGACGGAAGCACCGAGATCTCCGAGCGTGTGAATTTTGCACCTCAGCCCCAGTCTTCCATGACTGTCATCGATCAGCATACCGGCTATGTAAAGGCCCTGATCGGAGGCCGTGGGGAAAAGACCGCCAGTCTTACCCTGAACCGCGCAACAGATACTACCAGACAGCCCGGTTCTACTTTCAAGATCGTTTCCACCTATGCTCCGGCGTTAAATGAGATAGGTGATACACTGGCTACCACCTTTGAGGATGAACCCTACGAGTATCCGGACGGTTCTCCTGTAAACAACGCAAACAGAAGCTACGGCGGCACAACCACGATCCGCAGGGCTATCCAGAATTCCATCAACGTAGTAGCAGTTAAATGTCTGGAGCAGGTAACACCTGAACTTGGACTTAAATATCTTGATAACTTTGGATTTACCACACTGGCTCATGGCACTGAGGCAGATAAAGATGCCAACGGAAATGTATGGAGTGACGCCAACCTGGCCACTGCTCTCGGCGGCATCACCAAAGGTGTGAAGAACGTAGAACTTTGTGCCGCATATGCAGCCATTGCAAACAACGGTAATTATATCAAGCCGATCTACTATACCCAGATCCTTGACCATGATGGAAACGTACTCATTGAGAATTCATCCGTATCACGTTCCGTTATCAAGGACAGCACAGCATATCTTCTTACAAGTGCCATGGAGGATGTTGTGACACAGGGTACCGGTACTGCCTGCCAGCTTGACAACATGGCAGTTGCCGGAAAAACAGGTACTACAGAGGACTACAATGACCTCTGGTTTGTAGGCTACACACCATATTATACCTGCGCAGTATGGTCCGGATATGACAATAATGAGAAGATCCCGGAAGATGCCCGCAACTTCCATAAAAACCTCTGGCGAAAGGTTATGACCCGTATCCATGAGGGACTGGAATACAAGGATTTTGAAGTTCCTTCCAGCGTTGAAAAGACAAGCGTCTGCGAAGAGACCGGTCTTCTTCCAAGGCCAGGCTGTCCGGTGATCACCGAGTATTTTGATATTGGGACTCTTCCAACAGAACAGTGTGATCAGCATATGTATGGATATGACGACTATGACTATGATGAGGATTACTACTCCTACGATGAGGATGATGAATCCGACACCAGCAGTACTGACGGTAATCAGGCAGATGGACAGAACGGAAGCCAGACTGCTGCCGGTGACAATACCGCCAATGGTGATAACACCGGAACGAATACAGATTCCGGAAACACCGGTGACAATACTAGCGGCGGTGACAGTTCCGGTGACAATGCCGGTAACACAGATTCCGGAAATACAGAAAATACAGGCGACACAGGTGACACAGGCAATTCCGGTGACAGCGGTGATGCTGCTCCTGATACTGCTGACGATTCCGGCTCAGACGGAGGCGACAGTGACGGTTCCGGCGATCCTGTAGAATATATTGAGTGATCTTTTATTATAATAAGCAATTATCATATAAAAGGAGCAGGTTCTGAACTATGAACCTGCTCCTTTTATATGGTGAATTATGAATCTGAACTACAATACCATCTTTGCTGCTCCATAGATTCCCGCATCATTTCCAAGTGTGGCAATAACGATCGGAGTCTCCTTACATGGTGTAAATGCATATTTCTTATAATACTTCCCGATACAGTCCACAAGGGGCTTGCCTGCTCTTGAAACACCGCCGCCAATAACAATAGTCTCCGGATCTGTCACACAGGTAAAGATCGCCAGTGCACCGCCAAGCTTCTCTCCCACCTTCTCCATAGTTGCCACAGCAACCGGATCCTGTGCTTTAAATGCATCCAGAACAGCTTTTGCGGAAAGCTGCTGATTATTTCTCATAACGCTGGCTTCCTCTGTAGCTGCCAGCTCTCTCTTGGCCATCCGAACAATACCGGTCGCAGATGCAAACTGTTCCAGGCAGCCCTGGTTTCCGCAGTTGCAGGCTTCTTTTTCGTGGTGATCCATGTTGGCATGACCAATCTCTCCGCCAGCTCCATGATGGCCTGTAACGATCTTGCCATCAACAATGATCCCACCACCAACACCGGTTCCAAGTGTTACAAGGATCACATCAGACGCGCCTGCTGCCGCACCCTTCCATGCCTCACCAAGTGCAGCTACATTGGCATCATTGCCAGCCTTTGCCTTAAGACCTGTAAGCTCCTCGATTTCCTTTGTGACATGTTTGTATCCCCAGTAAAGATTTACCGCACACGGAACTTCACCGTTGGCATTTACCGGTCCGGGAACACCGATTCCCACGCCTTCCACATCTGCCTTGTCAATCCCCTTCTCCTGGATCTTCTCAAGTACTGTCTTCGCTACATCCGGAAGGATCTGGTCTCCGTTATTCTCCTTGCGGGTAGGGATCTCCCATTTCTCCACCAGTGTTCCGTCTGTGTGAAAAAGTCCGCATTTTACAGTTGTTCCACCTACATCAATTCCAAAACAATATTTTCCCATATCTTAATCCTCTTTCTCTTCTCTCTTCTTGGCAAGGTTAGCCTGTACTCGCTGATAAAGAGCCTCAGCAGCATTGTAACCCATCTTCTTCTGTCTGTGGTTGACAGCCGCAGACTCAACAATAACAGCAAGATTACGGCCCGGACGGATCGGAAGGGAATGGCACACGATCTTGTTGCCAAGGTATTCTGTATATTCCTCATGAAGTCCCAGGCGGTCATATTCTTTGTCTCTGTCCCACTCCTCAAGCTTGATAACAAGGTCTACAGACTGGGTATCCTTAACACTCTCAACACCAAACAGCGTCTTAACGTCAATGATACCGATACCGCGAAGCTCAATAAAATGACGGGTGATATCCGGTGCGGAACCTACCAGTGTCACATCACTTACCTTACGGAGCTCTACAACGTCATCACTTACAAGGCGGTGTCCTCTCTTGATCAGCTCAAGGGCAGCCTCGCTCTTACCGATGCCGCTCTCACCTGTGATCAGGATTCCCTCACCATAAACATCTACCAGAACTCCATGAATGGAGATACATGGCGCAAGCTGTACACCAAGCCAGCGGATGATCTCTGCCATAAAGCTTGATGTTGTTCTCTCTGTTACAAATGTAGGCACCTTATATTTAACAGCCAGCTCGATCATATCCTGTGACGGACGTGTCATGGTACTGAAAACAACGCAGGGAATATTACTTGATATAAAGCGCTCATACTTGAAGCGTCTCTCTTCCTCGTTTAACTGCATCAGGTAAGTATATTCCACATATCCGATGATCTGAACTCTCTCATTTGCAAAATGTTCCAGATATCCGGTAAGCTGAAGCGCAGGTCTGTTGATTTCTGCTGTCTTGATGTTGATCTCAGACAGCTCGATCTCCGGAGTCAGGTTGGTAAGCTCCAGTTCCTGTGCCAATTTTGTCAACTGTACACCCTTCATACTTCTAGTCTCCTTTTCGCTGAATGTTTGTTTCTCACTACCTGTGAGACATCTTGTCTTTAATTATACACAATCGCAATTCAAACTGCAACGAAACAGTTACATTTTCTCATCATTCTCACTGCTTCTGTGGAAAAATCCGTAGACGGCTCTCGCGCTTCCCGCGTTCATGCTCTCTGTCTGTGCAAGCTCCTCCTCAGATGCATTGCGGATGTTTTCCACGGATTTAAACTTACGGAGCAGAGCTTTTCTTCTGGTATCGCCGATTCCCGGAATATCATCCAGAATGGAATGTACCTGTTCCTTGCTTCTTAGGGATCGGTGATATTCAATCGCAAAACGATGGGCTTCATCCTGGATCCTGGTGATCAGGCGAAAGCCTTCACTGGAAATATCAATGGGAATCTCCACATTATTAAAGTACAGACCTCTTGTCCTGTGATGGTCATCCTTTACCATACCGCATACCGGAATGTTGATCTTAAGCTTATCCAGCACCTTCAGGGCAATATTCACCTGACCTCTGCCACCATCCATAAGGATCAGATCCGGAAGCCTTGCAAAACTGTCGAACTCTCCGTTGCTTTCATGGGTAAAACGCCTGGTAAGAACCTCCTCCATACTTGCATAATCGTTAGGACCCTGTACCCATTTGATCTTAAATTTGCGGTAATCACTTCGTTTGGGCCTTCCCTTTTCGTAGACTACCATGGAACCAACTGACTCAAATCCGCTGATATTGGAAATATCGTAAGCTTCCATACGTACCACATTTTTAAGTCCCAGCCATTCTTCCACCTGGTGAACAGCCCCAATGGTACGGCCCTCCTCCCTTTTGATACGTTCCCTGTCCTTAGAAAGCACCATGCGTGCATTTTCCAGGGCAAGTTCCACAAGTTTCTCCTTTGTTCCTTTCTTTGGCACCCGAAGATGAACCTTCTGCTTTCTTCTGGCAGTAAGCCATTCCTCGATGATCTCCTGGTCATCTATCTCACACTGCAGCATGATCTCCGAGGGGATAAAAGGAGTTCCGGCATAGAACTGTTTCATAAAACTTGAGAGTACCTGTGCTTTTGTATCTCCCTTTGCCACCCTGAGATAAAAATGATCCCGTCCGATAAGGCGGCCGCCCCGGATAAAAAACACCTGTACAACAGCATCCTGATCCCGCAGATCTTCGCTCTCGTCCATCTCCACTGCGATCACATCTTTATCCTCCTGGGTATAACCGGTGATCTTCTGCCGTTCTCCGATCTTCTGAATACTCCGGATAAGATCCCGGTATTCCATGGCATCCTCATAGCGCATCTCCCGGGAGGCTGTCTGCATCTTATCTGTAAGCTCCCGGATGGTATCCTGAAAATCTCCGTTAAGAAAACGAAGTACCTGGTTAATATTTTTGCGGTACTCTTCCTGGGTTATGTATCCCTGGCAAGGTGCCATACACTGTTTCATATGATAGTAAAGGCAGGGACGGTCTTTCCCTGTATCTCTTGGAAGCACACGGCTGCAGGAACGTACAGCGTACAGTTTTCTGACAAGCTCGATCACATCCTTCACCGCACCGCCACTTGTATAAGGGCCGAAATATTTTGCCTTATCCTTCTTCATCCTTCTGGCAAAAAGGACCCTGGGATATGGCTCATTGACTGTAACCTTGATAAAAGGGTAACTTTTGTCATCCTTCAGCATGGTATTATATTTAGGACGGTGCTCCTTGATCAGGTTACACTCAAGAACCAGTGCCTCCAGTTCAGAGTCCGTAATAATGTACTCAAACCTTGTTATATGGGTAACCATGCGTTCAATCTTGGCACCTTTATTTCTGCTGCTCTGGAAATACTGGCGAACCCTGTTTTTCAGGCTGACAGCCTTTCCCACATAGATGATCTCGTCCTTCTCACCGTGCATGATATAGACTCCCGGTTTTGACGGCAGCTTTTTTAACTCTTCTTCGATCAAAAACATATTTTTCCTCCCGAAAAAAGGAAAAACCGGGATTTCTCCCGGTTTTTCACGACCTGTTTTATGCCTCCGGTCCCGGCTTTTCTTCTGTTTCATCCTCCGGATGTAAGATCGGCTCTGTGATGGGTTCTGTATCAGGAACCGTTTTTTCCAGAGATACAGGGGTTACAGTGTCCTTTTTATCGGACTCTTTGTTTTCCTCAGGAAGGTCCAGGTCATCCAGATTTTCCGGAATCTCCATTCCAAGCTGTACAGCATGGAAAATCTTCATAAATTCCTTGCCTGTGATAGTCTCCCTGCGAATCAGGTACTCAGCAATCTTATCCAGCTCTTTTCTGTGGCTTCCGATCATCCTCTTGGCTTCCTCATAGGAATGATGAAGAAGCTTCATCACCTCATGGTCAACCTCAGTGGCAGTATCGTCACCACAGTTCAACACAGCTCTTCCGCTTAAATACTTATCCTCCTGGGTTGCAAGACCCATAAGTCCGAACTTCTCAGACATACCATACTGGGTGATCATTGCTCTGGCAACCTTGGTGGCCTGCTCTATATCGTTGGCAGCACCTGTGGTAACCGTATCAAAGACGATCTCCTCAGCCGCGCGTCCGCCCAGATATCCCACAAGCATAGCTTCCAGTTCTTTCTGGGTATTCAGGTACTTCTCCTCCTCCGGAACCTGCATAACGTAGCCCAGCGCTCCCATGGTACGGGGAACAATGGTAATCTTCTGCACAGGCTCCGCATCTTTCTGCAGAGCGCTTACCAGTGCATGTCCTACCTCATGATAAGATACGATCTTACGCTCCTGAGGACTTAAGATACGGTCCTTCTTCTCCTTACCTACCAGCACTACTTCCACTGATTCCTGAAGATCCTTCTGGGAGACAGCCCTGCGTCCGCTTTTGACCGCCAGGATCGCCGCCTCATTGATCATATTGGCAAGGTCTGATCCCACAGCACCGGAAGTAGCCAGGGCAATTGCATCAAAATCAACGGTTTCATCCAGAAGCACATTCTTGGCATGTACCCTGAGGATGTCCACACGACCCTTAAGATCCGGTCTGTCAACGATCACCCGTCTGTCAAAACGTCCGGGACGCAGAAGTGCGGGATCCAAGACTTCCGGACGGTTGGTTGCTGCCAGGATCAGAAGACCCTTGGAAGTATCAAATCCATCCATCTCGGCAAGAAGCTGGTTCAGTGTCTGCTCACGCTCATCATTACCGCCTCCGTAACGGGAATCACGGCTCTTTCCGATAGCATCGATCTCATCGATAAAAACAATACATGGGGCGTTCTTCTTGGCTTCCTCAAAAAGATCCCTGACACGGGATGCACCTACGCCTACAAACATTTCCACAAATTCCGAACCGGAAAGGGAAAAGAACGGCACATGCGCCTCACCTGCCACCGCCTTGGCAAGAAGTGTCTTTCCAGTTCCCGGAGGGCCTACAAGAAGCGCTCCCTTGGGAAGCTTGGCTCCGATGGCTGTGTATTTCTCCGGATTATGAAGGAAATCCACAACCTCCTGAAGAGATTCCTTGGCCTCATCCTGTCCTGCAACATCTTTAAAGGTGATCCCTGTCTCTTGCTGGATATAGGCCTTGGCTTTGCTTTTGCCAACGCCCATTCCCATGATCCCGCCACCCTTGTTCATACGGCGCATGGAAAACATAAGAAGCCCGAAAAGAAGCAGTGTGGGGAGTACCACACTTAAGATCATCCCCAGGAACTCACCAAATACATCCGGCGGCTCGGTCTTAAACACGATCCCTTTATCCTCAAGGCGCTGGGTAAGTGCTGTACTGTCCTCTGTCTTCGTTGTGTAATATGTCGTATTCTCATATTCAGAACTCTTATGCTTGGGTTCGATAGTCAGTGTATTGGACTGGATCGTAACCTCCTTCACCTGGTCTTTCTCTACCATATCTATGAACTTGTCATAGCTTATCTGGCTGCTGTTATCCTTAAGCATATTGGTAAACAACGCAAAGCATACTAGCGTGACCAGGAGGCATATCAGAAAGGCAAGAATCGACTGACGGTTCTTATTGGATCTTTTATCCGGATCCCTGTTATCCTGATTTTTGTTATCAGGATTCTGATTCTGCTGATTATTCATCTTTTTCCTCCTCTTGTCATTTCTTTATTATAAAGAGAAAAGCCATATAAATCAACTGCGAGATCATAAAAAAAAGTTAACACATGACAATACTTTTGTAGTATACTAATTCCATGTTATGAGGAATAAAAAGAATGAGAGGAATCGAACAAATGAAATTAGGTTTTGACAATGAAAAATACCTGAAAATGCAGTCTGAACACATCCGTGAACGAATCGGCCAGTTCGGAAACAAGCTTTATCTGGAATTTGGCGGCAAGCTTTTTGACGACTATCATGCATCCCGAGTGCTTCCCGGTTTTGAACCTGACAGTAAGCTGCGTATGCTCATGCAGCTTTCCGACCAGGCTGAGATCGTCATTGTCATAAGCGCCAATGATATTGATAAGAACAAGGTCCGTGGAGATCTTGGCATCACCTATGATGAGGATGTTCTCCGTCTCCGCGAGGAATTTACAAGCCGCGGCCTTTACGTGGGAAGCGTCTGCATCACCCAGTATTCCGGTCAGGAAAGTGCAGATCTTTTCCGCAATCGCCTGGAAAAAATGGGAATCCGCACCTATATTCTCAACCTGATCCCCGGATACCCCAGTAACACTTCTCTCATCGTAAGTGATGAAGGATATGGAAAGAACGATTATATCGAAACCTCCAGACCGCTGGTAGTCATCACTGCTCCCGGACCTGGAAGCGGAAAGATGGCCACCTGCCTTTCACAGCTTTATCATGAGTACAAACGCGGTGTTACAGCCGGATATGCCAAATTTGAGACATTCCCTATCTGGAATATCCCTCTGAAGCATCCGGTTAACCTTGCATACGAGGCAGCTACCGCAGACCTTAACGATGTCAACATGATCGATCCTTTCCACCTTGAGGCATATGGCAGGACTACTGTTAACTACAACCGTGATGTTGAGGTATTTCCGGTTGTTCAGGCAATGTTCGAGAAGATCATGGGACACTGCCCGTACAAATCACCTACAGACATGGGTGTAAATATGGCCGGCAACTGTATTATCGATGATGAGGTATGCCAGGAGGCTTCCAGACAGGAGATCATCCGCCGCTACTATAAGAGCATGGATGCACTGATGTCCGGGTCCGGCACAGAGGATGAGGTACGCAAGATCGAGCTTCTCCTGAAACAGGCTCATGCCACACTGGAAGACCGTAAGGTAGTTCCTGCCGCACTTTCCAGGGAAGAAGCTACCGGTGCACCTGCTGCCGCACTTGAACTTCCGGACGGCAGGATCGTGACAGGCAAAACCTCCAACCTTCTCGGAGCTTCCGCTGCACTTCTTCTCAATGCGCTGAAGGAGCTTGCAGGTATTGATCATGAGCTTCATGTGATCTCACCGGATGCCATCCATCCTATCCAGCAGTTAAAGACCAACTATCTGGGAAGCAGAAACCCACGCCTCCACACAGATGAGATCCTTATTGCACTTTCCATCAGTGCTGCCACAAGCGAAGATGCCCGCCTTGCCCTGGAGCAGATCCCAAACCTCCGCAGATGCCAGGCACACACTTCCGTAATGCTTTCACCGGTTGACATCATCTGTTTCCGCAAGCTCGGCATTGAACTTACCTGTGAACCCAAGGCTGAAAAGAAACATATCCACGAATAATTCCGCAATATCTCATTTAACAGACATCAGGGAGAAGAACGGCTTACACAAGACCGTTCTCCTCCCTTTTTTGTTACAGGAAATCACTCCGTAATATTCCAGTAAATAATTCCATACGCATGACTATCCTATATGCTTTATTCTATATACACAGTGCTTCCGTGAACCTTTCCTCTGCACTGTTTTTTTACCACGATCCTGTTTTCGAT
>Ga0129312_1001589_pt1 | contig 12898 bp, 14 predicted proteins | sample O827metagenome_FD_94434 | JGI IMG/M metagenome (GOLD analysis project Ga0129312, IMG submission 94434) | Orangutan group fecal microbial communities from Wisconsin, USA - O827 metagenome | ecosystem: Host-associated > Mammals > Digestive system > Large intestine > Fecal | place: USA: Wisconsin... | reverse complement strand
GGTGACTGATTAAATGACTTGCGAAGGCAATCGATGGAGCGCCGGATGCGGTGAAAATCGCATGTCCGGTGTGAGGTGGGGGAAAAGGTGGAGATAATATCAAAACCTTACCTATCACTATAATACGATTCCTGATTATCGCAAACATGGCTATGCCGGTGAACTGATCAAATCCTGCATTGCAGACGCAAAAGCGCAGGGCCGAAAAGGACTTGTTCTGACCTGCAAAGAAAAATTGCTGCACTACTACGCAAAATTTGGTTTTATAAATGAAGGACTTTCTGAATCTGATCATGGCGGTGCTGAATGGTATCAGATGCGAATTACATTCTAAAAGGAGCCATGAGGCTCCTTTCGCTTCTCATATAGAATATTTTCTAAAGATAACATACTAAGAAATAAATTTCTTAACATCCTTAATCCACTGGTCAATCTGGCTTTGTGGTGTCTTTTTGTTGTTGCCTCCTGTGCATTTCTTTTTCTGTTGGTATCATAGCACTTGGAGTTCACTCCATGTCAAGAAATTTTATTCGCTCTACCGTAAAATGTAATGGCAACTTCCTGCTTATAGGACTTAATTCCGGGTAGTTGACGTTAGTCTTATATGACATTCTACTTCCAACGATAATGTCCCACAATATCATCCCGTTTTTCCAAAATATCCTGTTCATAGGATTTCTGCCACGAATCATTGTGATGAATCACATATGAAACACCATTTTTATTTCTTCGGTCTGAAACAATCCCGATATGCTTTTGAAAAATGATGATATCTCCGCCCTGCCACTGCTCTGTTTTGGAAACATCGGTGGTCAGGCTTTCTGCATTATTGGCAAAAAACACCTGTAGATTTTTCACTCTGCGAAAGTCAATGTTTGAATCTGGCTCTTGGATATCATAATCTTCCGGATGATTCTGAATGTCTTCATTTACAAGCTGCATCAGATCATAACCGGCAGCCTGCATTGCAAATGCTACCACATCCGTACACACACCATAATTATCATTCGAATAACCACTGTTATAATATTTACTCTTATACTTCGGTTTTGTGTTAATATAATCCAAAGCTCCCTGAAGGATGTCTGTCTGATCGTCAATGCCATCCTGATCATAATCTATGGAGCTGTGCACTTGCTCATACTTTTGTTCGGATAAATCAGCTAATCTTTTCGGAGAAGTATGCTGATATCGAAGGAAAATGCCAATAACTATGACGACCACTATCACAAGTATAATAAAAATAAATTTCTTCTTTTTCATAAAATCTAACCTATAATTTGTACAAGTACAAGTCCAAGTTTCATGTGTTCTTCTCTCCAATTCTTTGTAAATGCTGGATCTACTAAGTTTGTCTGCTATTAGAATATCATCAATCTCAATTTTTTAGTGCATTTATTTCGTTTTGCAGATATTCAAAAAATAACCCGATATGATAGCCATCCGCTACAGCATGAGCAATCGTAATATTTACGGGCATATCTATTCTATCACCATTCTTTTCATATTTTCCCATCGTAATAATTGGAAAAAAAGCCGGTTCTCCATTTGCCACTCTGCTTCCATAACCAGTAAAAGCCGTCCATGGTGTACAGGATATACAATAAAAATTTGCCGGTTGTTGTTCTTTTACTTTAATTCCTTTTTTGTCCTTATAAGTATGCATATCTGTCGTTATATTCTGAAAGCATTTTTCAAAATCTTCCTCATATTCCGACCAGCAATCGGAAAAAGTTTTGTCATCCTGATGAAAAATTGTATAATTTGGATTTATTTTATCCCATACGCATAGATTTCCTTCATTGTCCCGAAACATCTTGAAATTTTCTATTTTATTAAGAACTTTGGTAACAATATATATTACAGTCGGATAAAATTTGTAGTTGTGAATATAGCAGAAATCCAATAAATTTTTAACATCAATTGGTGCTGTCATATTTACTTCTATTTTCAATTTTTCTGTATAATACCGATAATGTTCTTTACGCGCCCAATTTTCAATATCTATCTTTTTAAAATTCATAAATCATGCCATCCCTTTTCATTTAGTTCTCTCCATTCGTTCACTTGACGCGGGGGAATGCTTATTTTGCGTTCAAATTTTATTTCATATCAAGTAAAATACCATACACAGCTTCATTCCCTTTAACTACAAAAGCCAGATTTTCCTTTGCCTGATTCAATAAGTGAAACAGTTGACGTACCTCGGACTGTCCGTTTTTCATCGGATGTATAGTTCTGAAATACAGTTCATCGTCATAGTAATAACGTTCATCTAACACTACAACCATTTGCTCTGTATCACGAACCGCTGTAATCCCAAGCTCTGCATTTCCCATTTGCGAAAAATACTGATATCCCTGTCGTATATAATCCTGCACCAACGTATCTGCTTCTTTTGTATCATTTGCATACACCACAGACACATGCGGAAATTCATTTTGATTTTTCCTTACAGGCAAGTGCATCATATTTTGAATAAAAGAAGAAAGTTCCGCATTAGTTCGAATCCGATTTGTAAGGCGGAAGGTCTGTAAATTCGGCAGTTCTTCCATTCGTTTCATCGTGCTCTGATCTATTTCTTTCGGTGAGATCATTTCTTCTGAATCACTGGAAAAAATGATCGGACGATCTTCACTCATATTCAGTAATACATTTAATTTTTCAACCGAAAGCAGATGTGCCTCATCCACCAATATTGCATGATAATCCTCTAACGAAAATTGTGTTTCCAACTGATTATCTGACAAAAAATCAATTCGCTGTAAACGTTTATGTAAAATTTCCCATTTCTTTCCTGCTTCCCCACAATGAATGATGCAGACTTGCTGTCGGTTGGATAGCTTCATTGCAATATCATAAAGAAGCAATGTCTTTCCAGTCCCCGGCAGACCACTGAACGAAAAAAATCCAGTCTGTTCCTCACGGATTTTCTTTAAAATCTGACGTTTGATATCCCGCTGCTGTGCCGTCAGAAAATATTCTTTGTTTAGGAATCGATTCGGTTCTGTCAACGGCGAAAACAGATACCATTCTGCCCGAAACAGATTTTCAATATCACCAGAATAGTCCTTGCCCTCTTTTTGCAAAGCCGCACACAACTGTTTCCAACTTGCCTCTATTACATGATCGTGATTTGTCAACCGCATCAGGCGATTCTGACTGCTGATATAAGTATAAGACTGAATCGGTTTACCAAGTGCGGACAGATAATATCGATTTTGAATTAATTGTTTTTGTATCGCTTCCTCGGAAACTGCTCCACTTTTCAGCTCAATGTTGATGATCTGATTTTCTCTGATCTGCAACAAATCAAATTCTTTGCCTAGACGTGGAATCTGAAAAGAATAAAACAGTCGAAGTGCTGATACATCCTGCATATGAAGTTCCAGCCGCTCCACCAGTGCGCGCATACTTTCCAGTTCCCACTCTTTCATTTTCAGCATGTGTTCTCTGCCGGATAACTGCTGCTCCAGTTTCTGTAAATGTTCAATATTCTGTTTTCTGGTTAATGCATAAATAGATATTGATTTCATAAATTACCCTTTATTTATTGTACAAAGATTTACTGCATTGTATCATTTTATGATTTCATTTCTTTCTCAAATTCACGGTCAGTTTTGATTCTATCATATAATAATCCACTCAATCATACATGTTTTCCCATATCATATGCCTGTTGTAAAACCTGTGGACATTCTTTTACCAATCCGGCCTCCATGATATTTGGCGCATAAATTCTTCCTTTCACCACAGAATGATCCAAATGCTCCACAAATCCATCCAAATCTCCAAGGGAACGTTCAATGATATCTGTTCCAAGTCCTGCTGAAACAATATAATAAACATCCTTATGTCCAAGATTTTGCCAGATTGGATATGTTCTGTCGATAAAACATTTCATCTGTGCTGTCACACCATAAAAATAAACCGGAGTTGCCAGCACAAGTACATCTGCCTTCTGAAATATTTCTAAAATTTCAGCCATATCATCATACAGAACGCAGATTCCATTATTACGCATGCAGCCATCACATGCACGGCAAAATCCAATCTGCCTTTCCGCAATTTGAATCAGATCAACATGATGTCCGGATGCTTTTGCCCCTTCCTGAAATCTTTCACATAATAGTTGTGAATTTCCATTCTTTCTCGGACTTCCTGATATAATCAATACACGTTTTTGCATACTTTGTTCCTCTCTATTTTTAATATACATAAAAATTCCGAATAAGAATATATCTTTATAAATAAGAATATACTTTTTGTTCTGTTTATTAAAATAAATCCAACATACTATCCAGATAAATTGCTTCTCTGACCTGCAGTTGATACTCTGGTTTGGTCATATAATACAATAAAAATTCTAATACAATGGCACTACCTAATCCACGGCCTTCAATTTTAAAATTTGTAAATCCCATTGGCACATACACATTCTGAATATCGCCAATACTGATAAATGCTGGATTTTTCATCGCCTCTGAAAAACGATATCCATATGCAGCATTTGGTGCTGTACAATGATGATCCGGACAGTTCTCCCCCAGGTTTTGGCGACTGACCGTCTCATAACATCTCTTTCTATCAGTGCAGCCAATCCAGCAACACTCATTGCACAAAAATTCTGCTTTGTCTTTTTCTGATTGCGTCAATGTATTTAACTGTTCAAATGCCTTATTCAATCTGAAATCAGGTACAACATACTGAAACTCTTCTCGTTTTACTTCCTTTGCAAATTCGTGAAAATCGGTCAATACTTTCGTTGTGGAAGATACTAAATAAAGATTCGGATAGTTTTGTTTTAAATAATCCACCAGTATTTCCGAATGGATGATAACACCATTTTTTATACAACTATTTTCTGAATTACCATTTTCATTATCCTGCTCAAATAAAGCACATAATTCGTTGCATTTTCTATCTGATAAATGTTCTTTTCTGAGCATGGAATTACTGAAAGTCAGTCTGGCAGATATGCCATATTTCCTCATCAAATCCAAAACATCCTGCGGATTTTCGTCTCCACTTCCGATTCGCCCACCGCCCCAGAGACAGTCTGTCGGTGCACCGTAAATGGAACTGATCTCGCACCAGTCATAAAAATACTCTCTGTGCTCCTGATAAAGAGGAAGGAATATTCTATACAGTTCATAAAATTCAAACAATCCCGGCAAATGGTAATATGCTTTTTTCTTAATGACATTCATTTTTCATCACTCATCTATTTAAATACATTCCAAGCATTTCATTTACACAGCTTTTTATCTCAGTTATGATATCCATACAGAGTTCTTTTTTCATTCCAGCCATAGTTCCAACTGCAAGAAGCTCTTTCTTTCCAGGATTACGACCATTTCCATCTACCGTAGTCGTATGTTCCCCATAATATGTGTTGCTGTATGTGAGATCATATGCCGGACTCAATCGCCAGCAATCTGCAGATTCATCATACAAATAGGTGAAATTTTTAGAATGATCATCTCTGTTATGTGCAAAAACATTGAAACACATACGTCGGAACATATTTTCAACATCATCTTTGTTATCTCTTGTAATTATTTTCGTTAATTTCATCAAACTATGATAATCCAGACTTGGTTGCTCAAAATCTAACTCTAAAAGTGCTGCTGCTGTCAACATATGCACCCTTTTTGTTCCAGATATATCCGATATACGATCAAATCGTTTTATCCCAAAATATCCTTCACAGACCTCTGATGGGAACAATTTTGTCTCACTCATTGTAATTCCGCATTTTCTGGCACAACAGGAATAATCATATTCCATTTTTCCTGCATTCTCACCATCTACATGTGCTGAAAATTTAATGATCCAATCCTCATCATTTATCGTAGTCATAATTTTAGGTCTGGCACCACCACTCGTTCCACCCAGGCGATATAATTCATCAAGTTTATCCGAATATTCTGTGTGCAAAATCTTCTGACATTGAAAAGCTAATTCGTCCAAATCCGTATTGTCATTCTCTTCCGAAAAACTTTGCTCTGGATAATAGGTCAATGCACCCATACCCGATTTTCCAACGATTGCCAGTCTGTCAATCACCGTTAGTTTGTCAGGATTCTGTTCATGTGCCAACAACAATCGTTTCAACAATAATCTCCCCCAATGATCCGGAAGACTATCAGCAAACACTCCAAAAAGACCATCAAAATAATCTTTTGTGGGAACAAATACCTGATTTTCTAAAGGCAGTGAAAAAGGGCTGATTGAAAAACCTTGTTCTAGCCAACTGTCATCATATTGAAAAACCACCTTATGATTTGCAGCCAGCGCTAATGTTCCAACAACTCTGTTATCAAAAAGCACTTGTAATGCTTTATTTTGTTTCATTTAGAACCTCCTGTATATTTCTGTAAGGTACCTGTAAAAAAAGACTTCTGAGTTCATCTGCAATATCTAGCGCCATTGCTATTTTCGTCAATGAGATCAGAGAAATCTGCCCGGTAGTTTCAAATCTTTTTATTGATCCGTGGCTGACTCCACTCATAGCTGCCAGCTTTTCCTGTGAAATAGATCGCCTTTTTCGAATATTCCGTACTCGCTGTGCTAGCTTTTGATCCAATTCTTCTGCTGTTTCCCATACTAACCGCTCCATATGCCACCTCATTATATAGACAATATTTTATCTAAAATTACATGTTTTTATTCAAAATAGATAATATTCTATCTATATAAATTCTATCATATAATTCATACAACATCAATATCAGTCCGATAAATAATAGGTTGTAAAAGATTAATCAAAAATTTTTTCAAAAGTATATCGTGGTTTTCCTTCGCTTTTCTTTCCATATTCGATTGCTTCTGCCGGGCAATAACAGATACATGCCATACAGTGCGTACAATTTGAACCCCATGCAGGTTTTCCATTTTTCAACTGAACATTGTTTAACGGACAGACCTGTACGCATTTGCCACAACTTATACAAGCATCCGTAGCCATAAACTTGTCTGCTGTAACCAGCTCAAAACAACACGCGGAATTCTCCATGCATAAGTCGGAACAACAATCACCATACTTTTACCAGTCATGACATTAGCCGTATTTCCTTCTTTTATCCGATCATTCATACTCAATATGTCTTCATTTAGTGCTGTTGCAATTCGTTCAGCATTACGCACTTGAAACGGGGGAATGCTTATTCTGCGTTCAAAATGTTATTGTAAAAATAATAGCAACCCTATAAATTACAACAGGGAGATACGCTATCATATCTCCCTTAAAATCATTCTTTTTACCGTTCAAATGTCTTTCCCATGCTGAACTGCTCTAATAATGTACTCATTTCTTCATATTCCTTTCCGTCATTTACTACAAATATTGTATTTACTTCCAATTGAAGTGCCATCATTAGATTCATTGTATTTATACTATTGATGGCAGCCATTGTTGATACATTCATATTGCACCTCGCTTTACATAAAATCAGCCAATGTCATCTGACCATTGATCCAGCTTTTCTGCTCCGTCTTATGCACCCTATCATCCGGCATCCGATTTCCAATCAAAAATGGTGAGGTCGGATCATGTCTGGCATAATTTGCATTTACCGTATCCGCATCATAATTTGCATAACAATACCGACACAGATGCAGACAAGTATTATAGGCTCCGATATCTGCTCCCAACAAACAGGCACATTCTTTCCGAAGCTGATTTCTCTTTGGAAAATCCATGCTTGTATGCAATGCCTGTTCATAAATCTGTTCTGTCATGCATCCGCTGCAGTCTGCTCCATATACTGCCAGTTCGTCACCTTCTCCACATGGGCGGACCGTCATACCATGTTCTGCTGCAATCTCAATCATTGCCTTACCAAGATACAGACGTTCTTCTTTTTCCACTACCCGCACTTCCGGGAAATTCTTTCGCACTTTCTGATACAGATCAATAAAGCTGATCACACAGTTTTTGGTATATCCTTCCAGTACAGATGCAATATGCGTGAATTGCCGGATATGATAATCTGCCGTATAAGTGTCATCCCCAAAAATGGGATCATATCTCCAGCCAATTGAATCAATTCCTACAATCACAGATAATTTCTGAAATGACAAAAGCACACGCTCTTTATCCGGAACCATCGGTTCAATTTCTTTTCCATAAGGTGTAATTGTTACATACCAATACATGCCATATGGCTGCAATAAATCCATATATTTTAGCATTGGTTCCGGATTCTTTGTACAAAATCCGATCAGATCTACAACGGAAGGATCTAAACTGTATTCCGTCACTTGAATTGGATTATAGGGATTTCGCACACAGACAAATCCTTCCCGTATTCTGTTCGCAAACCAGTCTGCATAAAATGCTGGAATGTCAGTACGCATCCCTGTATGAATAATCATAATTTCTGTCCTTTGCAAAATATAGTATAAAGACAGTATAGCATAAAATTTTTTGTTTTACTGTATATAAAATTCGTACTTTTTCAAAAATTTCACTATATTTGTACGGTAATTATTTTTATATATACAAAAACAGACCCACATTTTTGTGAATCTGCTTTTTCACCTGTATATGTTTCAGCACAAGGGTAACTCCAAGCAGTGAGGAGCACAGAGCAATCAAAATCCCTACGATCAGTGCATATCTCACAAATGGATATTGAAAATAAAGTTGTAATTTACCTGTCATGGTTTCCTCCACATAATTTTTTCATTAATAAAGTAGATATCGGTATGACAAGTACACAGGACAGTGCTCCAAAAATCATAAAAATACAATTTTGAAACAAAAGCCTGGAATTTAGCAGAATCCCCAAGGATTGTTTTTGCATTCGTAAGTATGCAAACAAAATCATGGATTCACCAAGATAAGCAAACAGTAGCGTATTAACCGTTGTTCCCAATATGCTTTTTCCAATCTGCATTCCACTCTGAAACAGTTCTGTGTTACTCATATCTGGTTTATGGATCTTCACTTCATAGAGTGAAGTAGAAACAGTCAATGCCATGTCCGTAACAGCCCCCAGTGTACTGAGCAAAACTACGGCAGCCATGACTTTCTGCATGGGGATATTCAAATTCATATTGTAATATAATACATCTTCACTAACTGACTGAATCTCATTCAAACCACCTGAACCACTTTTACATACAACATAATAAATTGCAAAAAACAAAATGAATATTGTAATAAGCACTGCCGTAAACGCAGATAGCGTTTTTCGGTTTATTCCGTTTTGGTAAAACAACGTAATGCAACAAATAACCACACTGAGACAAATCGTCACTGGGAAAACCGGTACTCCGCTGGCAAGAAGCCAGATCGCAATGCACAGAATAAGCAGGTTCCCTGCCAATGCAATTAGAGACATCACTCCTCTGTCGCCCCCGACAATGGCAATCAAAGCAACCAATATTAAACCAAATATCACTAACATAACGTTGTCCTCTTTTTCAAATTACTTTTTAATATTCCGGAGGTAATTAGCACGGAAACTGGTATTGCAAGTACAATACCGATACTTTCCACAAAAAAGCGGCAAAGTTCACACGGAATATGCAAACGAATAATTGTCAGAAACGATACATCATTATTCATACGAATCAGGCACATTGGTATCAATCCACTGATAAACACAAACAGCAATATATTAATCATCGTCCCCATAATATCATGTCCGATTTCTCTGCCTGATCGAAACAGCTGCCGAAATGATATTTCTGGTTTCTGTTTTATAATTTCACTTAATGCAGTTGATATATCTACCGCAACATCCATAATGGCACCCAGCCCGGACAGTAATATCTCTGCATAAAATATTTCTTCCGGATTATCGATACTTCTGAGATCCAGATATTCCATAGTAGAAAAATCCAGTTCTTCTGTATGATGTACAACCAGGGAGAAAACTGTCATAACCATTGCCAGCACACAGAGCGTAGATAAAAGTGCCGATACTGTTTTTTTATTGCATCCATTCAGGCAAAACAAGGTAACGATTGCAAAGGCAATCACCATTTTATTGCAGACACTTAAAATATCAGTCAGATTACCAGAATGTGAAAATCCAATCATAAAGATAAAAATATTCATGATGAGCGTAAGGATAATAAGCATTCCCTGCTTTCCTGCGATTATTACGAGTGTCAAAATAAGAAATCCAATCATAACGACAAGATAACTGTCTCTTTTCATACCACGAATCGCTGTTCCCGGATCTTCAATAGTTCCATCCAGAAACACACAGTCTCCTTTGCGATATTCCTGGTTTAACATTTCTGTTTCTGTATAAGTACTGGTCACCTCAACGGTCTCACCTTTATGTGTTCCGTTTAAAATGTTGCCAGTTATTTTCTGTGTATATTTTTTTACATCGGTTCCGCGGGTTCCCTGTTCTGTTCCGGCTTCCATTGTAACGATTTGTTTCACCCTTACAACAGGCATCTGATACAGCCATGTATCATTTACTACAAATATAATTGCAAATAGATAACACACAGTCAGTATGCCATACCACCATATTTTTCGTTTTTTTGTTTTTTTCTTATCAATTTTATTTACTATAATCTTCATGATTTTTTATCAATACAACGATATTTCTTATTTTTGGCAGTCACTGCATATTCCATAGAAAACGGTACGTAACGGATTTAATTTGAATCCATGATGCTCCTTGATGTGTTGCGTCAGGTTTTCCACTTCGCTGCACTGCAAATGAATCAGTTTCCCGCATTTTTCGCATTTACAATGATACGTCTGCTCTTTACATTCATGTCTGCTATCACCAGTATATTCAAAACACGCACTGCTGCTTCCGTCAATCACATATTTAGCAACCAGTCCTTCACTGACCATTTTGTCTAACTGACGATAGACCGTTGTCATACCGACTGCAATTCCTTTTTTCTTAAAATAATCACAGATATCAGCTACTGTAACATGCGTTCCTTCCATTTGTTGAAGGAAATTCAAAATTTCACTCATCTGTTTTGTTTTATATTGTGCTTTTCCCATTGTTATCCCTCTCTAATTGAAAAACGTTTTCATTTTATCACCATTTTTTCAAATGTCAATATGATTTGAAAATGTTTTTCATTTTCTTGTAAAATTACTGTACTTTGCAGAGATTTAGTGCTATTATGCTTAAGTGACGATTTTTTCGTTGCCAGATTTCAGGAATGCTCTGGTATTTTTGATAAGAAATGCGTGTCATACAAAGCATGAATTATTCTTCTGTGCATTTCTGTGATTTTAAAATTTATGAGGTGAATGAGCTTATGAAACAAAAAAATGGATTTAGTGGCCAGCTCGGATTTGTATTCGCAGCTGCCGGAAGTGCCGTTGGTGTCGGCAATTTATGGAGATTCCCATACCTTGCAGCAAAAGATGGCGGTGGTCTGTTTCTGATCATATACCTGATACTTGTTTTTACGGTTGGTTTTACACTGCTGACTACAGACATTGCCATCGGTCGAAAAACCGGTAAAAGTGCAATCTACGCTTATCAGGAAATGAAAAAGAAATGGAAATTTTTAGGTATTTTAACCTTCTTTGTACCAGTATTGATCATGACTTATTATTCGGTTATCGGTGGATGGATTTTGAAATATATCACCATTTATCTGACCGGTTCCGGAAAAGCTGCGGTAGAGAATAATTGCTTTACAAACTTTATTTCCTCTCCATCTTCTGTATGGTTTGGTCTTATTTTTATGATGATAACCGCACTGATTGTATACAATGGTGTAGAAAAAGGAATTGAGCGTGTATCCAAATTTATTATGCCGGTTCTTTTACTGATGGTCATCGGTATTGCCATTTTCTCCCTGACATTAAAGCACCCGTTAGATGACGGAACTGTCAGAACCGGTCTGCAGGGTCTAAAAGTATATCTGACACCTGATGTAAAAGGACTTACGGTAACACGATTTTTACAGATTTCTCTGGATGCAATGAGCCAGTTATTCTTCTCCTTAAGCGTATCCATGGGAATCATGATTACATACGGCTCTTATGTAAAGAAAGATGTAAACTTAAATAAATCTATCTCCCAGATTGAGCTGGTGGATACAGGTGTTGCTCTGCTTGCAGGTGTTATGATCATTCCGGCAGTTTATGTATTTTCCGGATTGGACGGTATGTCCGCAGGACCTGGTCTGATGTTTATATCCCTGCCGAACGTGTTTTATTCCATGGGACTGGCAGGCCGGATCATTGGTCTTCTGTTCTTCGTTCTGACTGCATTTGCGGCGCTGACTTCCTGTATCTCTGTACTGGAATCCATCACTGCAAACTGTATGGAATTATTCCATGCGGAACGCAAAAAAGTAACCAGCATTCTGACAGTCATTTATCTGGCAGCAACCGCAATCATTGCACTTGGTTACAGCACATTTTATGTGGAAGCAAAACTGCCAAACGGAAGTACCGGACAGTTACTTGACATTATGGATTATATTAGTAACAGCTTCCTGATGCCATTTATTTCACTGTTCTCTTCTATCCTGATTGGTTGGATTGTGAAACCATCCTGGATTGCTGAAGAAATGGAACTAAATGGCAACAAATTTAACCGTAAAAAGCTGTACAATGTGATGATTCGTTATATTATGCCGGTTATTATGTTTATTCTGTTCCTTCAGTCCACTGGATTGCTGAATAGGATTGCAGGATAAATGAATAGCAAATCGTAAAGCAAAAAATAAAAATCCTAATTGTTTTATGTACTCATGATAGTTGAATACATGAAACAATCAGGATTTTTTATTTCCATTTATATTGAGAAACAGATATTTATATAAAACTAACATTCAAAACATTTTATTTCGAACAGGTACATTCTTTATTTTTTCCTGTATAGTCAAACTTACCATCGTTTTTTTCTTCCAATGCCTTAATCATATGGTAAGTATATTCGTT
>Ga0129312_1001588_pt1 | contig 12904 bp, 8 predicted proteins | sample O827metagenome_FD_94434 | JGI IMG/M metagenome (GOLD analysis project Ga0129312, IMG submission 94434) | Orangutan group fecal microbial communities from Wisconsin, USA - O827 metagenome | ecosystem: Host-associated > Mammals > Digestive system > Large intestine > Fecal | place: USA: Wisconsin... | reverse complement strand
TCTTGAATTCTCCCAGAGCTGCTGCACTTGCCCACTCACCACCGTGAGAAACAAGATAGCCCATTGCTCTGAAGATATACATAAAGCCCATTGTTGCAATGATCGGAGGTACGCTTGCCCTTGAAATAACAAGACCTACAACCAGTCCGCAGGCAATACCGATCACCATTGCGATAATAAATGCAAGTAATGTACTTGTGATATGTCCGTATTTCAGAAGCATACCGATGGACATACCGGAAAGTGCCAGTGTAGACATGATAGAAATATCAATACCGCCTACAAGCATAACACACAACATACCAAGTGACATAACCATTGTAACTGCGTTATTTTTCAGCATCTCCATGAGGGACTTTGGCGTAAGGAATGATGGGCTGATCGCTGTGATGATTGCAAACAGCACGATTACGATAATTGCCAGCAGAGCCTCTCGGGAGCCTGTGATCTTTTTAATAACAGATTTCTTTTCCATTATTTAGTCCCCTTTCCAGTGCTCTTTTCCATGGACAGCTCAAGGATTCCCTCCTGTGTTGCCTCTCCTCTGTTCAGTTCACCTGTCTTGCGGCCGTTACACATAACAATGATACGGTCGGACATTCCAAGGATCTCCGGCATCTCGGAAGAAATCAGGATGATCGCATATCCTTTCTTTGCCAGCTCTCCCATGATCGCATAGATCTCAGCTTTGGCACCTACATCAACACCCTTTGTAGGCTCATCCATGATAACAACCTTCATTTCCTGGGCAAGGGCTTTGGCTACAACTACCTTCTGCTGGTTACCACCGGAAAGTGAGCTTGCCGGCTGGAAGATATCAACCGCCTTGGTATCAACTTCCTCAAGAAGTTTCTTGGAAAGCTCTCTCTCTGCTTTCTCATCGTTGAATCCTTTTTTTGCATATTTGCTGATGATCGGAAGTGTTACATTTCTTCCCAGTCCCCAGCTCATGACCAGACCCTGCTTCTGTCTGTCCTCAGGAAGAAGGATGATACCTTTTTCCATTGCCTCGGAAGGTGTCTTGATGTATACTTCTTTGCCTTCAAGGAAAACCTTTCCTTCATCAGGACGGGTGATTCCGCATACAGCTTCCACAACCTCTGTTCGTCCTGCACCAACCAGACCTGTAAGACCTATGATCTCGCCAGCATGTACATTAAAGGAAACATCCTTGAAAAATCCAGTTCTGGAAAGATGCTCGATACGAAGCATCTCATCTCCCAGCTTGACTTCCGGCTTCGGGAAAAGATCCTTGATCTCACGTCCTACCATTGCCTTGATAAGGTCTGCATTTGTGATGCCATCTACATCGTAAGTTCCGATGTACTGGGAATCACGGAAAACTGTAACTCTGGAAGCCAGTCGGTACATATCCTCAAAACGGTGGGAGATAAAGATAATGGAAACTCCATTTGCTTTCAGCTTGTCAACCAGTGTATAAAGCTTCTCGGACTCGTTTCTGGTAAGTGCTGCTGTCGGCTCATCCAGAATAATGATCCTGGCATTTGTGGAAAGTGCCTTGGCGATCTCAACCATCTGCTGCTGTGCAACGGAAAGTGTACCCATCTCTGCGGTAGACTTAAAGTCTGCATCCAGCTCCTTCAGGTATTTGTCAGCCTCCTTATTCATTGCCTTCCACTGGATCATTCCATGTTTGATGATCTCATGACCCATAAAAATATTTTCAGCAACAGTAAGATGCGGATATGATGTAGGATGCTGATATACGGCTGCAATACCTGCTTCCTGTGCATCCCTGGGACCTTTGAAGTCAACCTTCTGTCCGTTTAAGAACATCTCGCCCTCTTCTGCCTTATGTACTCCGGTAATAACCTTGATAAACGTAGATTTACCAGCACCATTCTCACCCATCAGCGCGTGAACTTCGCCAGGTTTAAGCTGGAACTGTACATTATTCAGAGCTTTGACACCGGGGAATATCTTCGTTATACCTTTTAACTCAAGAACATATTCTGACACGGCTCTTGTTCCTCCCTCTCTCTTAATCTGGTTATATCATATCATTTATAAATTTTTTATAAAATGGGAATATTTTTTGAATCGGGTAAAATATTTTCCTGTTACTACCGTGAAAACCACTTAAGGATATTCCTCTTTTCCTCGTATTTCTGTGCGAATTGTGGTACAATGGATTTGATTTTTGTATTGTTTAAGTATTTTTTGATTATTTTTCTGATTGGAGAAATGACTGTTATGAAATTACTGATCGTTGATGATGAAGAGCTTACCAGATCCGGTCTTATCTCTTCCATTGACTGGAAATCCCTGGGTATCACGGAGATCCTTCAGGCAGATGACGGGGTGAATGGCCTGGAAATGGCCCGTCTCCATAAACCGGAGATCATTCTCTGTGATGTACGTATGCCCCGCATGACCGGGATCGCCATGCTGGAACGCCTGGAGAAGCTTCTTCCGGATTCCATTCCCATCTTTATGAGCGGTTACTCAGATAAGGAATATCTGAAAGCAGCCATCAAGCTGAAGGCTATAAACTACATCGAAAAACCATTAAATCCTTCTGAAGTTCAGGATGCTGTCCTGGAAGCCCGGGAGCTTTATATGCAGAAGCTCCGCACACACCACGGCGAGGCACTCCGCTCCCTGGAGAATTCCACCAGACTGGCTTATCTGCTCACAAATCCATATAATGTCAACGAGGAAGCGATCAGGCAGCTTGGCGGGGAGCTTTCCGACCCTGAACTTTTTCGTCCGGATACCCGCTTTCTTTCTGTTGTGATCCGTATAAGCGGGATTTCCGAAGGCAATGTTCCTTCTTTTGAAGAACTCCATATGACTGTCATGGATTTCCTTAAAAATCATCACCTTAAAGTGATCTATACTGAAAAGAAATCCCAGTATGTGGTGTACTTTGTTTATGGAAGCAACCGGTTCTCACCTGCAACAGTCATGGCTGTGGGTAATTTCATTTCTTCACAGTATGAAATTTACGGGAAGCACATGATCGCTGCCGGTGACGCGGCCACAGGGATCGCACACGCTTATCAGTCCTACACTTCCGCTGTCATCCTTTTGCAGAGCAGCTTCTTTTTCCCGGCTGGTACCCTGCTCACCACCTCTGTACTTGAAAATGCTTCCGGACACACAGCCAAAGCTACCTGGACACAGACACCGGAACTGACTTTCTCCAAGCTTCTTTCCGGCAATGAGAAGGACTGCATGCAGTTTCTTTCAGACCTGTTCTACTTTTACAACAGCAACCATACTTACATGCCCAACCAGGTAAAAGACCTTTATTACCGTCTGTTCAGTGTACTTTACGATATCCGCAAAAAGATGCAGCTTCCTTCCACCGGAAAACAGGAAGCCATTGTCGATATCCTGGAACGTGCTTTTACCTATGATGAGCTTCATCAGGCTCTGGTTTCCCTGGTGGACACATATTTTGAAGATTCCGGGAATTCACAGCCTGAAAATTCCACGATCTTCCAGATCAGGGAGTTTATCAGCAAAAATTATATGAACGATACCTTATCTGTAAAAGATATCAGCAACCATGTTTTTCTCTCGGCATCCTATGTATGCACATTTTTTAAAAGTGAGACCGGCCAGACCCTGAACCAGTATCTCACAGAATACCGCATGGAAAAAGCCAAACAGCTTCTCACTGACCCCAGATACAAGATTTCCGAAATCTCTTCCAAGGTAGGCTACACAGACGGAAATTATTTCGGAAAAAGTTTCAAGAAGTATGCAGGGCTTTCCCCTTCTGAATACAGGGAGAAAATGTCATGACCAGACCTTTTGCAAAGATCAGGAATGCCTACCAGAACCTGCGCCTGCAGTCAAAATTTACCATTGCACTTATGATCATCGTTGCACTGCCTGCACTTATGACTGTCATACTCTTTTATGGAAAACTTTATAATATGGTGGTATCCTACACCATCCGTCAGGAACAGGACGCTTCTGCACAGACTGCCCCTCTCATTGAAGACACTGTGGACAGGGTTATCAATGTTTCCCAGGAAATAAGCAGCCAGTCCTTTTTTCAGGAAATGTTCTATATGCCTGTAAATAAGTCAGCCGCGGATCTTGCACAGTCCGATGATGCCGCAGATTTCCGCACCATGGCAGAGCAGAATACCAGCAATTCCATTGTCACAGGAGTGCGGATCTATGTTGATTTTCCGGATGCCCTCAAATCTTTGTGCCAGTACGAAAATACAAAAGATATCTTTGCCCCGCTAAGCCAGGCACAGGGAACCTACTGGTACGGCATCTTCCAGGGCAACCCGAGAACCCAGGAAATGTTCTGCCCGCCTTTTTACATCGGTGCACAGGAGCAGAAAAACTATGGTGATATGGCTTATATCCGTACATTAAGCCTGTATTATCACTCCAATACCTACAAGGCATATCTGGCTGTATATTTTTCAGATGACCTGCTTGTGGACATCCTGTCCGAAAACCTTTCCCTGGATGGCAGTGTTTCCTACATTGTCAATGAACGTGATGCCATTGTAGCTTCCTCCGATGATTCCAGGGCGGGAATCTATCGCCTGGATTATGACACCATCAATGACTCCTTTATGTCATCCAACAACTTCATTGAAAAAAGCATCCTGGATACCACGGTATATGCAGGATTTTACAGTATTGCCAATACGGACTGGTTCATGGTCACTATCCTTCCGTCGCCGCCCCTTATACAGATCAGCAACCGGCTCATGCTTCAGCTTGCCATGATCTACGGTGGTTTCCTGATACTTGCCTTTATTTTTGCCAGTATCCTGTCCCGCTCCATCACAGGACGTATCTCCTCTGTGGTACGTCAGATGCAGACTGTGCGCCACGGGCCTCCCGTGCCTATGGAGAGTCCTACTGCCCATGATGAGGTAGGTGATCTTATTGACACGTACAATTTTATGACAAGAAAAATGGCTGAACTTATGGAAAAGCAGGCCAAAGCCGCAGAAGATCTCCGCATTGCAGAGTTTAATTCCCTCCAGGCACAGATCAATCCTCATTTTCTTTATAATACCATGGATATGATCAACTGGATGGCTCTCCAGGGACAGACTGATGAGATCAGCAATGCAGTTCAAAGCCTTTCCCGGTTCTATAAACTGACCTTAAGCAGAAAAAAAGGTATTTCCACTATCTCCAGGGAAGTGGAACACGTAACTCTCTATGTTCAGCTCCAGAATATGCGATATCACGACAGTATTGAGCTGATCTGTGATATTCCTGACGAACTGTCCCAGTATCAGATACCTAAACTGACCCTTCAGCCGGTTGTAGAAAATTCCATCCTCCACGGTATCCTGGAAAAGCCTTCCAAATCCGGTACCATCGTGATCACCGGATGGATGGAGGCGGAAGATATTGTTCTTCTTGTTTCGGATGACGGTGTCGGCATTACAGATGATATTCTTTCCACCATTCTTACAGGTGATGGACAAAGCCGCTCCGGCGGCACCAATATTGCGGTGTACAACACCCACCGCAGACTTCAGATCCTCTATGGAGACAGATACGGACTTTCCTACTCCAGCAAACCCGGACTGGGAACAGAGGTGGAGATCCATTTTCCTGCATACAGGGAGGACTGAAGCCTTTCATGAATTTATTTTACCATATCAGTTCAGGAGGTTTTTCTTATGAGTACCAGTGTTTTATTATATAATTTTTCTGACGGGGAGCGGCTTGGCAAAATACGCCGCTATCTTAATAAAGAACATATTTCCATCTGTATGGTGACAGCTCCGGAATTCCTGCACCCTCTTGGTTATCTTTTTCACATGAACGGATTTGACAGAAATCCTGTCTTTAATTTCGGTCAGAATTTTACAGACGAGATGATGGTTCTTAAAGATTTTTCCGGGAAACAGATGGATGATTTTCTTGGATTTTTCCCAAAGGAAAATCTTCCCCCAGTGAAGCTAAAGGCAATCCTCACCCCTGTGACCGTACACTGGAATTCCATCCAGCTTCATGATGAGCTTACAAAGGAACATCAGATGATGCATAAAAAATAAATTTTATCCCCCAAAATATATCATATTGCTATATATGTCATATTGCTCTGTATTTATCCAAAAGAAGGAAGCTGCCCGGTCAGATTTACTGAACCGGACAGCTTCCTTTGATATGTGTGTTATAGGTGTATTATTGCATTTATATATGTTGTTTCGTTTGCGTGTATTACAGATATTGTTTCTTAAACAGGATTTATCTTGTCACAATGTCAACCGGTACGTTGAAGATCTTGGCAACTTTAAGGATTGTGTCAATGTGTCTTCCTGTAGCTGCTGCCATATGATGTGTCGGGCCAGCCTCACTCCAGCGGTTAACAAATTCTCTTGCTCCACATGTGAAACGCGTTCTCATGTTTGTATCACCGAAGGAAAGGATCGGTCCCTCCTCGTTAACACCCTCAGCTACAACGAACTTGAAGTTTCCGTCTTTGTCCTGTGTGATCGCAAGGTAAGTTACAGGGCCTGTGTATGGATAGAACTGTGTCAGATATCCGCCGCCTGTTTTGCCGTGGAATACTTTTACGATCTTCATGGTTGGCTTTTTGTCGGAGATGTCAGCATCACCGCTTCCGGAATGTCCGATGATACAGATGTCATCGTTGAAGTCAATGGAGTACATCTCAGAAAGCTGGCCTGTACCGGAAATTGTCTTTAAGATACTCATTGCCATAGCAACTTTCATGTCACCCTCTACAGCACATGCAGTACCCTGTTTGATCAGCATGGAAAATGCCGGGATCAGCATACTGTCAAGGACACCGGCTTTACCCTGTGCAAATCCGTCGTAATGGGAAGCGATCATTCCAAGATGCTCGTCCTTTACCCACTGCTCGAAAGCAACAACGTATTTTGCCATATCCCATACTTTCTCGATCGTGCCGCCACCCTCGATATCAAATGTATCCAGGATATCCTGTGCTTTTGCACGGATTGCTTCCTCATCTGTGATATCGTCAGCGATCGCCCACATCTTCTCCCAGTCAAACTGTTTTGTGTAGAGGAACATTCTGTTATAGAGGTTTGTCTCATCAATGTAAAGATCCATCATACCTGGGTATGGTCTTCCAATCTGAGCAATGTTAGTCTCACGGAATCTTCTTCTTACCTGAGCAGCTTTGCACCAGTCTTCGATCTCAGCCTGAACTGCTGGATCTCCGCCTTCCACAACGCCTGTGATAACCGCATGTCTCTTTCCGGCTCTCTCAAGGTCAGCTACAGCCTCGCCTACAGCGCCACATGCATAGCCCTCGCCCAGCCAGGAAGCAATGTCAGTGTGCTCATAATCCAGTGCTTTGATCTTCTGAACGTTTACAAGAACAACAGGAACATCAAGGTCACGGATTGCAGGAAGCATATTGTAGGATGTAGCGTATGTCAGCATCTGAAGAAATACAAGATCAACATCTGCTGCACGGAACTTATCTCCTGCCACCATTGCCTGCTCTTTTGTTGTAACCATTCCACCATCGACGATCTCTACTGTATCCGGGATTGTCTTTTTGAATGCATCATACTGAGCCTCAAATTCCGGTACCAGTGACGGGAACTGTGGAAGATATGCTCCTAAAGCAATAGAAAATACACCAACTTTTGCCTTTGTGTTAACTAACATAATAAAACCTCCAATTTTTATTTATGCTTTATATACTTTGATACCGAAGGACTCATGGATTGTTGTACGAGCCTCCTCGATAGTTTTGAACTCCTCTGCTTTCAGCATCTGGGCTGTAATGTTACCGATAGCGGTAGCCTCGCCAGGGCCTGCATGGATTTCTTTCTTTGTTGCCTTTGCAGTCAGCTCATTTAAGTAGCCTGCATTGGAACCACCGCCTACGATATGGATACGGCTGTAGGTCCTTCCTGTCATCTCCTCAAGCTCTTTTGCTGTTTTTGCATAACACTCTGCAAGGCTTGTATAAATAACAGTTGCGATCTCTCCCAGAGTCTCCGGAACCTTCTGTCCTGTCTTGCGGCAGTAATCCTGGATCTCTTTTGTCATGTTCTCAGGAGAAAGGAAGCACTCATCATTTGCCTCAACTCTGGACGGGAAGTCTTTGGCTTCCTCAGCCATCTCAACGATCTGTGCAAAACTGTATGCATCGTCAAATTCATGGCGTACAGACTGGATCATCCACAGACCCATGATGTTCTTCAGATAGCGGAAACGTCCTGCATAACCACCTTCGTTTGTGAAGTTCATCTCACAGCTCTTCTCTGAGCAATCTGCTTCTTTTCTCTCAATTCCCATCAGTGACCATGTTCCGGAACTGATGTAGATAAAATCGTCGTCATTTGCAGGAACAGCAAGTACTGCAGATCCTGTATCATGTGTAGCCGGAGCTACAACCTCAAGGTCAAATCCAACTTCTTCTCTGATCTTGTCTGTTAAATGTCCGATGCTTGTACCTGGCATGATCAGTTTCTGGAAGATCCTCTTCGGATAACCCAGCATATCGATCAGCTCATAATCCCAGTCTTTGGTTGTAGGGCATACAAGCTGTCCGGTTGTTGCTTCTGTATACTCACATGTCTTCTCTCCAGTGAGAAGATAGTGGAAATAATCCGGTACATGGAGAAGTGTCTCTGCCTGCTCCAGATACTCCGGATGTTTCTTCTTAACTGCCATAAGCTGATATACAGTATTAAAGATCGCTTTCTGGATACCGGTTCTTGCATACAGATCTTTCAGGGAGATGATCTTGTAAACTTCCTCATCCATTCCCTCTGTACGGTGGTCACGATATCCAACTGTGTTTCCAAGAACCTTGTCATCCCCGTCGAGAAGTACAAAGTCAACGCCCCAGGTATCAACACCCATGCTTACAGGAATCTTACCGATCTCCTTGCACTTCTTAAGGCCGTTTACGATCTCTTTGAAAAGGCGGTCAAATTCCCAGCACAGTTCTCCATCCTTCTTCACCATACCGTTCTCAAAACGATAAATCTCCTCCAGGATCATCTTTCCATCTTCCATATGTCCCAGAATATGACGTCCGCTGGATGCTCCGATATCAACTGCAAGATAATATGTTGCCATTTTTCTTAAACCTCCTAAATATGTAAGCTAATTACCACTTTCATATCTGATGTTATTATCATACACCAGTCTCTTTCCTGTGATAAGAACCTCTTTTGTCCAAAAAAGTGTCTTTATTTGCAAATTATAGTTTCTTTTACAAAAAAATCCGCCGACTAAATCAGCCAGCGGATTTTTATTTGGCACGTTAGTGAACGCAATCCGCGTTCATGATAATGTTATAATCTGATCATTCTATACCTGATCGTATTGATTAGTCGTAAAGGTTAGGAGCGATGTCCTCGTCGTCCATGTTTGTTGCATCATACCAGTAACCCTCTGTAGGAACATCCTCAAGCTCCTGGCCGTTTGCTGCTGCTGTCAGAGCGTAGATTGCATAGTAACCCATCATAAGAGGAGACTGTGTAACAGCACCTACGAATGTACCATCTTTAACAGCCGCTTTGATGATAGAACCAGCATCAAAACCAACACCGATTACGTCGCCGTTTGCTGCGTCGGAACCAAGAACGTTAAGGTTGTTGTTTGCTGCAAGAACACCCTCAGCGGAAACCTGGTTGGAACCGAATACTGCAATACAGTTCTCCTGGGAAAGGATAGCCTGAGCCTCTGTGGAGCAAAGCTCTACAGTTGTCTGTGCCGGAACTGCTACCTGGATGATAACGTCTGCGTCTTTCTCTTCTGCGTCAGCACCTTCTGCTGCGTTTACATAGAACTCGTTTCCTGTAACTGCAACTGTCTTGCCGTCAGCTTTGAGAAGCTCGATCATCTTGTTGATGAATCCTGTACCACGCTGCTGGATGTTCTGAGCTGTTGCATCCTGGTTAACCTCACCGATAATAACCTGTCCGTCAGCATCCTTAACAACGTCTTTGATTGAGTTGTACATATTCTCTGCTGCTACAGAACCAGCCTGTGTATTATCTGTACAAACTTCGCATACTACAGATCCTTCCGGAGCATCTGCAATACCTGTATCGAATGTTACAACAGGAATACCTTTTTCAGCACATGTCTTAAGAGCATCCTGAACAGAAGATGTATCGCATGCAGCAAGTCCTAATCCAACAGGATTGGAAGCGATTGCTGTGTTGATCATGTTAACCTGGTCAGCGATATCTGACTCACTGTTCGGTCCCTGTGCCTTATAAGTAACACCAAGCTCATCTGCTGCTTTCTTCATACCTTCCTGAGCTGCATCCCAGTATGTTGACTGGAAAGATTTAACCATCATCGGGAACTCATAAGCTTCGTTTGCTTTCAGTCCATCGAACTGAGCTGTAGGATCATTTGCTGCGAAAACTGCTGTTGCGCTCATTCCAGTTACCATTGCTGCACAGAGAACTAATGCCATAACCTTTTTTGCTTTCATATAATACTTCCTCCTTAAAATAAATAAATTATATAGTTTTTGTATGTTCATACGTCGGCTGCTACATTCCGGCGTTTCACATCATGATTGATTATTTTGTAGCTGCTTTTTTCTCTTTTACGATATCAATAAGTACAGCTACGATAAGTACGATACCTGTGATGATCTGCTGCCAGTTTGCCTGCAGGCCAATGTAAGGAAGACCTGTCTTTAACAGCATGATCACGAAGATACCTACGAATGTACCGATTACGGAACCATATCCACCGGTAGCTGCTACACCACCAACGAATACACCACCGATGGCATCCATCTCAAGTCCTGCTCCTGTACCAGGCTGTACAGTTGGTGTAACTGCCGCATAAGCGATAGCTGCAAGGCCTGTGAAGAGACCACATATCACATATACCATTACATGGTAGAATTTTACATTGATTCCGGAAAGGGCTGCTGCCTCTTTGTTGGAACCGATAGCGATCGTATAACGTCCGAACTTTGTATGATTCAGAACAAACTCCATAATAAGTACCAGAAGGATCATCCACAGGAATCCGATCGGATAACGGGAAGCACTTCTTCCTGTACCAACTGTGATCTTGAAGATTGTATGGAACCATCCACCATCCTGTGTAAGTCCCGGCCACGGTGTCGCACTGCAGAGAGAACCGGCGCCACGGGTGATCATACAGGTACAGAGAGTTGCCAGGAACGGTGGCAGGTTCATAACACCAATGAGAACACCGTTCAGTGCACCGATAAGAACTCCAAGTCCAATGCAGACAAGCATTGCGATCACAACCGGGCAGTTATTATTTCTGATAAGAGTTCCACCGATCAGTGCATATGCTACCATACCGGTTCCGATGGACAGGTCAACACCGCCTGTGATAAGCGGGAATGTAACACCGATTGCCATCAGAAGATCATAGTATGAGAAATCAAGCATACTTAAGATGGTTGTGTACTGTCTGAACTCTTTACTCATGCCGGAAAATATAGCACTCAGTACAATGATAACCAGCAAAACAATAAATCTCTGATCACTTAAAATACTTTTTTTCTTCTTAGTCATGACTTTCCTCCTTAATTGATATTCCGTGTAGCCTTATCCATGATGTTTTCCTGGGTTGCTTCGGAAATATCAATACTTCCAGTTACTTTACCCTCGCACATGATGATGATACGGTCACTCATTCGGAGAACTTCTGTCATCTCAGAAGAAATCATGATGATGGATTTGCCTTCTGCTGCCAGTCTGTTCATTAACTTGTAGATCTCATTCTTGGCACCGACATCAATACCTCTTGTCGGCTCATCAAAAATAAGGATATCACTGTCACGGGTAAGCCACTTGGCAATAACTACCTTCTGCTGATTACCACCGGAAAGGTTTACAACAAGCTGATCTGTAGTTGGTGTCTTTGTAGCCAGCTCCTGCACATATTTCTCTGTTACTTTCTTTTCTTTTGCCTTATTGATGAAAATACCGTTTGTAAATTCTTCCATTGTAGCAAGTGTTGTATTCTCTGTTACTGACTTCTGTACTACAACTCCGTATCTTCTTCTGTCCTCTGACAGATATCCGATACCATACTTAACAGCATCCTGTGGACTGTTGATGGTAACTTCATGGAGCTGTCCGTCTTTACCCATAATGGAGATCTTACCGCTCTGCTTCGGATCTGCTCCGAACAATGCTCTGGCTGTCTCGGTACGTCCTGCACCCATCAGGCCGGAGAAACCAAGGATCTCGCCTTTTCTCAGCTCAAAGCTTACATCCTGTACCATCTTACCAGCGTTAAGATGTTCAACCTTAAGGACTACCGGTGCATCCGGTGCAACTGCACTCTCCTGCTTCGGATCCTCATAAATAACACGTCCAACCATCATGTTGATGATATCTTCTTTTGTACTGTCTTTTGTGATCAGGGTTCCAACATATCCGCCGTCTCGCATGACAGTTACACGATCAGTGATAGTCTTGATCTCATCCATACGATGTGAGATATATACAATTCCAAGATCCTTCTTGCGAAGATCCCTGATGATCTCGAACAGGTCTGCAATCTCTTTTTCTGTAAGAGCTGCTGACGGCTCATCAAAAATGATAACCTCTGCCTTATGTGAAATAGCCTTAGCGATCTCACACATCTGCTGTTTTCCGACTGTCAGGTTTTTCATTTTTTCTCTTGGGTTGATCTCAATGTTCAGATCCTTGAACAGCTTCTTTGAATCCTCGATCATCTTTTTGTCATCAATACGGAATCCCTTTCTTGGTTCCCGTCCAATGAAGATGTTCTGTGCAACTGTAAGGTCGCCCACCATATTCAGCTCCTGATGTACGATTACAACACCTGCATCCTGTGCCTCTCTGGTATTGTGGAATTCAACTTCCTGACCTTTATATTTGATAGATCCGGAATCCTTCTGATAGATACCTGTAAGAACTTTCATCAGTGTGGATTTACCGGCACC
>Ga0129312_1001587_pt1 | contig 12907 bp, 11 predicted proteins | sample O827metagenome_FD_94434 | JGI IMG/M metagenome (GOLD analysis project Ga0129312, IMG submission 94434) | Orangutan group fecal microbial communities from Wisconsin, USA - O827 metagenome | ecosystem: Host-associated > Mammals > Digestive system > Large intestine > Fecal | place: USA: Wisconsin... | reverse complement strand
TCTCTGTATTATTTTGTTTAGTAGCATAAACTGATTATACCACGAACGCCGGGCTTTTCGAAGCTCGGCGTTTTGTGTTAGGGATATGAAATGAGCTGCCGCACGTTAGTGCGACAGCCCCTTGATGAGTCATCATAAGTCGCAACTGGCTGCCATTTTACAGGCCCTATAGCTTTGCGTCGCAACCTTTCGGTTGTTTTGCTAAATATTTAATTGCACATCCTCTATTTATCCCTATTCTACCATATGCCACCATTTTCGTCAATATCTGACAAGAAAAATCCTGCACAAAAAAATCTGTGGAAATCCAGTAAAAATCGACAAAAAAGCTTCCACCCGGCAGGATCTCTCCCGCTGGGTGGAAGCCACTTTTTCTGATATCGTTTTACTTATCCTCTGCTTTATCCGATCTGCGTTTCAGCAGGATCAGTGCAAGGAGAAGAACTCCAGAACCAACACTTAACATTGTCCAGAGGACTCTGTGTGTGGTATCGCCTGTTGCCGGGTTGCCGGCAGAAAGCTTTCTCGTGTTCTGCGCGTCAGCTACAGAACTTGCCTCCGGGAATTCCGGGCTCGGCGGAGTGAGTGTATTCTCAGCCGGAGAAACCGCACTCGGCGCATTGACCGGAGTCGGAGATCCATTAGAATTGCCATCTGGTTTGCGCGGTGGTCTCGGACTCGGATCCGGATCGTCGGAATCATCAGAATCCCGATTCGGTCTTGTCGGTGACGGATCATCATATCCCTCTACAACAAATACCCAGTCCACCTCACCGATACGGTTCGCGTACTCGTTGCCCATCTCGATCGGTACTGCTAACTCCACATTAAGCTTAACGGATTCATCTTTGCGGAGTGTATCAAGGTACACATTTTCCGCAAATGCATCCAGCTCATTCGGAGAAGCCTTATAGATCTCAGTGTCGCCGTTCTTTACAGTCATAGAAAGTTGAGCGAGGAAATCATGCATATGCTCAACCTCGGATAACTCTCCGCGGCGCTCATCGTTTTTCAGCTCATTCAGCACCTTTTCACTGATTGGGTTGCCGCTCTCATCGTGAAGAACCGCCCGGATATAGACTTTGATGTAATCATAGTCCTTTGACTTGTTCTGAACCGTGATCTCCTCTGTACGGGTATCTCCAGGCATTACGCCCACAAAGTTATCGAACAGGTTCGTGTCTGTGTGAACAGTACCCGGTTCAAATACGGTGAGCTTTCCGTCCTTAAAAGTAACGGAAGAGTCCGCCGCAAGGGCTGTCATAGACAGGCCCATAACCGTCATCAGTGCAAGCAGGAGCGAGGAAGTCGTTTTTACAATGTTTTTAAGTTTCAAATTCCTGCACCCCCTTAATTTGTGCTATAGTCAGCGACATTGCCAAGAGTAATCGTGACACCCCAAGCTTCACCAACAGCCTTAGCAGGTTCACTCTGGATTGCCTCAGCCATAACCTCAATGACCTGTTTGCCGCCGTCAGCATCATCATAACTGCCACGCAGCTCGATACCATTTTCGTCAATCAAGTCAAAATCTGGTTTTTCGCCAGGCGCTACCGGCAACGTATAGTAATAATACCCACCATGCAGTTTCCAGTTTGTTCCAGGTGTAAATGGCGGAACCGTTGCTTCACCGCCAATATGATTTCCAGCTTCATTAACTCGGTAAGTTACCAGTTTTACACGAATGTAGGCATCAATATCACTTTCGTTGGTTACATTTACCTTTTTTTTCACGTTATTCTTAAAAACTTCGTCCACGCTACAGCTGACCTGAGAAGGTTTGAAAGTATTGACTACAGATTCAGTCTTTGTAGTTAAATACGCTACCGTTCCCCCTACAGTCACCGTTGTAATCACCAGAAGGGAGAAGATCAGAAGCTGGATTTTGTTGAGAATATGTTTTTTCTCATGCTGTGAATTTTGAGATTCAAGTGTTCCATTTTTCATTTATTTTCCCCTCCTCCCTTAGTTCGCTGTTTGAAAGACGTTCTTTACAACTGAACTGAAGCCGTTGAGCCACTTGTCTGTTGTTTTTGTATTAGTACAAATGATTTCGCCCTTATCGGACTGAGGTTTTTCCGGAGTCGGAACAGCTAATGTCGCGCTGTTATGATCTGTTAAATTATAGCGCCAGCTCCATCCTTCATCCTCAGTAACAGTGTAAGTACCTACTGGCAACTCATAAATAGTCTCACTAGCGCTTCCTACAATAGTCACTTCGGAATACTTCTTACCATCTTTATAAACTGTGAACACATATGGTTCTTTAGCAATATTCTCGCCAGTCTTCGTAATCGTAAGCTGACAAGTCTTGATGTGCAACAAGAATTCTCTATTCTCAGGAAGTTCGCAAGTTTTTCCCTCACACTTTTGGTGCTCGAATCTCGTATGTTCCGTTACAGATGTTCCATTGATTGCTACTTGTACATCAACTGGAACGTCTTGCTTTGTATTAATCGTACCTGTTTGATCTGGTGTACAGGTTAAATCCAGCTGAGGTGCCCGTCCCATCTCAGAGGTATCTGCCTCTGTGGTTCCGTGAAGCCACTTAGTCGCTTCCTCAACCAAATTCTTACTCAGTTCATCGTTGTTCGGTACATTATCTCCATACCAAGCTTCTCCATCCTTAAAGGTCAATTTAGGCTTAAAAACATTGATATTACCGTTGTCACTGCCCGATATTCCTTCCTTCGGAACCGGATCTCCACTACTCTTCGTACCATTAGTATTAGGGGTTATTGTGACAGAGACCGTGTACCTGCTGTCTTCTGTGAGACCAGTGAGATCCCCTTCAACGGTATCTCCCTTCTCATTCTCAATTACTACAGAAATCCCAACATAAGCATATTGCCATCCCTCTAAACCGTAATTCTTTTCATTTAATTTAAGAGTTACTCCACCAACTGTTGCAGTGCCCGATCTAAGTTCACTAGCTGATACTGTACCTAACAGATACACGTTCTTATCTGGAGTGTTGACCACAATATTATTAATACCCACATTTACCGTAGGAACTGGGAACTTTTCCAGTGGTGTTCCAGCGCCAGCATCTTTATATATACCTGCCTCTGTATTAGTTGGTACATCGTTTCCACCCAAAAATCCATCTTTCGGCTTTACATTAAATGAGATTACTAACTTTTTGCCTCGGTAACTTACAGCTCCATTTGTTGTTACTTTACCGCACCAGTTTTCAGAAAAATCAAAATTATTGACCTCTACTTGTTCAATTCCTTTATCGTCTTTTTCTATAGATGCTCTTGCACTTGTTGCCTCAGAGTCCTTTTCCCACTTGTTATCTCCCTTATAAGATTCTGTCCACAGTGTAATATCGCTATCTCCATCTCCCGAGAACTCAAACGATGGAGCGATGATATCCTTAATGACAGCCTTCTCATCTAGCGTTGTAGATGCACCGCCCTCTATCTGATCAGAAATCTTTTTGAAAATAGTATTTAATGTACCAGAATCTGCTGCTGAAAGATAATAGCCTGGATTCCTAAGTTCACCTTTATTGTCGGAAACATTCTGCATAAACCAGTTTGACTTTTCTGTGTAATTTCCATCTCTGTTGCCAAGCGAGGTTGCATCTGCTCCTCCAAATATACCCACTGAGTAAACGATTACATTATCTGCTCTCAAATTATCAGCCTCTGCAATGGCCCTATCTGCAGAATAAAGGGAAAAATTGTTACTGTTTTTTCCCGGTGCTCCATCAGTAAATAAAATTACAACCCGAGTTCTCTGTTCACTCCCACTAATAGGATTAGCATCTAAAATCCCCTTTGCCATTTCCAGACCAAGTTCTGGGAAAGTGGCACCACTTGACGCTAAATTATTTTTTGAAGCGATTACATTATCATATCCGGATTGTGTGCGCATATCCTGTAAAGCTTCATAATAATGATCTTCAGCCTTATCAGAGGATGTTGCACCAGCCCATCTATTCCCATTATAATTATATTGATTGCTACCAACAAATACTTCACTGTTTTCATACTCTGTATTACCAGTTTCATTACTAGCAAAACCAACTACAGCAATACGATGATTGACATTATCCCTTATTGCCTTTGATTTTACATTATCTACGAAACTAGTAACAGCAGTTTTCAATGCTACAATTCGCGTTGTTGTACTTACTGTATATTTTTCATAAAGAGGAAAATCCGGTTTTGTAGTCCTGCCCTCAGAAGATCCAATAGTCTGGGAATTGCCGCTTTGATCCGTGTACGTATAACTGTAAGTAATTACTCCTTGATTTCCAACACGATAGTAAAGAGGTCCCTTTCCTTCAAAATCATCTGGAGAGTTCCAACTTCCCCAGCTTTGAACTCTTGTTCCATCAGGGAACGTATATGTATAATATTGTTGATCTCTTCTAACACTAACCTTCTCATAACCTCTGTCTGTTTCCACACAAAGATCATCCTTTTTTTCATAGTAAGCGCTATTAAGCCAATCCGTTGTACACTCTATGTACCTATACTGATTTGAATCCACCGATACAGAAGCGTAAACTCCATCTCCAAGTGAATAGTACAGGTTCGGGGCGCTGCCGCCATTATGTCGAAGCTCATAATAGTTTTCATTAGTTTTATTAGAATACAATTTAAAACCATATGTAGGCATAGGATCCTTCATAGATCCTGACTGATCCAACACAAGAACAATGTCCGTAGCCATATCTTTGCCTGACGTTATTACCTGGTTTCCAGTCACATAAGCTTCCAACTTGATGTTATAAGTGCCATCATCATTCTTTGTTGCAGTCTTATTAAGTTTCAAACCACTTTCTTTTTCCGCACCAGCAGTCGGCATTGCAAATGTACCTGGCATTGTAAGAGACATCATCATTGACAACGAAAGGAGCAGCGATACTGCTTTTGTTTTTTTCATACTCTGCCTCCTCTATTCCTCAATCGTATCACCGAACGGTGCTACCTGATCAAAGTTTACAGTTGGATAAATAATTTCACTAACCGCAGACTTGTCTGTTGCCGCATTCAACAATTCTTCTTCGGAAGGCAAATAATTCAACATTAAATCTGCAAGCTTCTCTTCAAGTTTCGCATTCTCCTCATCCGTCAGCGCAAGCAGTTTTTCATCCGATGCTGCATTTGCAAGTGCAAACAGCTGCTCCAGTGTCTCACAAGTCATCAATCGATCAAACAGACTCATCTTATGGCACGGGCAAGCACAATCTTCACCTGTGCAATCCTCGGAACAGCCCTCAAGGTGGACCTGTGTAACAGGTGCTGTCGGGGCTGTTGCGTTGCTTGAAGTTGCCTTGCTTGTTTCCCTGTATAACGGGCAGTCTTCGTCGTGGATTCCGTTCTCGGTGCCGCAGGTGCATTCGCGTGCTTCTGTTTCTTTTGTCTCTTCTGTCGCTGAGGTTTCCGGTGTTTCAGCCTCTGTTGTTTCATCTGCTGCTGAAGTTTCTGTTTCCTGGACTTCCGTGGATTCTTCAGTCTCCGGAGCTGCTGTTTCTTCAGCAGCTGTAGATTCTTCTGTTTCCGGAGCTTCTGTCTCCTCTTCAGTCTCTACAGTCTCAGTCTGATAGCAGTCATCACTGTGTTTGTGTTCTTCTAATTCACAGATCAGCACTTTCTCAAAACATTTTGCACTATGCGTATGTCCGGCAGACTCTTCCTCGTCGCATACAAGTGTACGTTTTGTTGTATAGCATCCAGCGCCATGCTCGTGATTTTCATCCTCATCACGTGTGCATGTCAGCTCTTCATCAATCTCGTAGCAGTCGTCATTATGTTTATGTCCCTCTGATTCTTCCAGTCCACATGTCGGTTCGTCGGAAATTTCATAGCACTCAGCACTGTGCGTATGTTCCTGTTCTCCGCATACTAAAACTGGATGTGTTGTAGCCGCTTCGGTTGGAAGTGTTCTTGGCACACAAAGGGTAACGAGCATTGCAGCACTCAACGCCCATGTAAGTAATTTCTTCTTCATTTCTCAATCCCTCCTTAATTTCCAGCAGGCCAGCCTTTTGCTTCCAGCACGGTCGTACCGTTGTTGGCAGTCTGAACCGCCTGAGCAGAGATCTCAATATTGGCTGTGCAGTTCTGATACTCATTGCCCATCTGTGGAGCAAATTTTACTGTATCAAATAAGATATCCGTTGTTTCTCCTGCAGCCACCGGTTTTGTATAATAGTAATAACCGTCCTCGCCAAGGGACCAGCCTCCCCCAACGGTGTAGGTCATCACTGAACCAACCTTCTCGATCGTCAGCGGCAGATCAGCACCGTCTGCAGCTTTGATCTTAGACTCTACCTGAACACGTATCCATGCCTCGCTCTCGCCGGTGTTCTTCACACTGACAATTTTGCTGACATCTGTTCCTGGCATAACGCCTTTCATACCCTCTTTCGGAAAATCCACCAGAGCACCACTTTTATCCTGTGTCTTCTCCACAACTTCGATATTTACACCGCCGGATGTGATAACATTATGAGCGGTATTCTCTGATGTGAAGTAAGCAAGAGTGCCTGATGTGCCTACAGCAAGACATATAGCAACTGCTGCAGCCAGCAATATTTTTTTCCTCATGCGCTTTTTCCTCCCCACATAAAACCATATTATTAGTAGTAACAAGTGATTTTTAATTTTCTGGCTATTATTCGCCATATGACAATATCCGAAGCCAGCACCTCAGGTACTCTCATATGGCCTCTCCGATATAGAGAGTGCCATAATATATATAGATTTAGTTAGCAGCAATACCGCATGTCGCAAACCAATCCTTGAGAGCATCAATTTTAACTACTCCATCATCAGCAACTTCTCCAGGGAAGCCCTGTGACTGAACAGCTTCTGCGTAAACGCCAATTTCCTGAGCCGTATCATCATTAGTCAGATTTGTAGGAATTATAATTTTCTCAAACAGAGAAGCAGTTGTATCATCTTTTTCCATAACCTTAGTCCAATAGAAGTACCCATCTTTACCATCTACCCAGTACTCACTGCCAAGTTTGTTTTCTTCTGAATTACTCATATAAATAATCATCGCACTTGGACCGTATTTCTCAACATACTGATCAAGGTTACTTACGCTAACACGAACAAAGCAAGAGTTCTTGCCAACATTTTTAACTTCTGGATCCTTAGCCAGATGCTGGCCCGGATAAACATCTTCAATCGGTGTTCCTTCTTCTTTAGATGTTCCTGGTACGCCTGCCCAATTCGGCTCATTTATCTCGATCTTAACATTTCCTACAGTAAACGTATTTACAGCTTCTTTTGTGTCAGTAAAATATGCCAATGTTCCACCAATAGCTGCTGTAGCAGACAGTGCTGCAACCAGACCTAATGTTAAAAGTTTCTTCTTCATAATCATCTTCCTCCTGTTTATCAATTCTTAGGAACGTTATTCCATGCCTCTAAAGGTGTAAATTCTGCGTCACTACCTGTTCCATTCTTCTTATAAAGCTGAGAAGCATAAGCCGTAACAGTCAACTTGGGATAATTATTATTGTCCCTTACGTTCTGCATCATTGTTTTAGTAACATCTTCCTTAACAGTTACTTTGTTACCCTCAAGAATATCAAATTCCTGATTTGCAGCATTAGCGGCAACTTTTTGATAATAAACTGTTTCTGGAACGCCGTCACCTTCCAGTTTCGTCCAGGCTTTATCTCCCGTTGTCACCACTACATATGGCTCAAGATATGTATCATAATTTGCAGATTTTTCCAATCTAACAAACAGATAACAATCCTCACTTCCACCAATTACCGTTACTTTTGGATCTTTTGTGATATCCCAGCCTGGAATCATCTTATAGTGATGCTCTCCATTTTTGATTTCACCAGTCTCTTCTGTTAAATTAATATTAATATCACTGGTTGTAAAGGTATTTACTACTGGTGTAGTCTTGGCAGTCAACCAGGCCAGTGTACCTCCGATTATACCGCCCACAATCAGCAGTACCGCAGCCAATAATGCCATGGTTCTCTTTTTCATACGGCATCTCTCCTTTCCTCAATATTTGGAGTCCTAATTCCCATAGAGAGGACATAAACCAAATATGCCCTCTCTAAAAAGAATCAAAGGAGATTAATTGTTAAAACCAGCGTCAGTCCAGATTGCGGAAGCACTCTTACCCTCGAATCCATCTTTCTGAATAGCATAGGCCGTAACCGTGATAGTTTTATTTGCATAATCTTTAAGTGTATCATTATTTACTGTGCCTGCGATTTTGAAATTTTCAAAAACGGTGTGGTCAGTACTCTCGCTAACAGCAACTGGAGTGCCTGTTTTATTTGTGTATACATATACTTTTGTCTTGTCATCAATGGTAGTTACCTCTGTCCAACCCTTATCTGCAATCTGAGTAGCTACAGTCGGAGCAGCTTCAATTCCAGCAATTTCATTCTTTACCTTTACAAACAGGTAGCAATCTTCACTGCCACTAGCTACATGAACGATCGGGTCCTTAGTGTACTCATGTCCTGGCATCAGCTTGTAACTATTTTTCTGGTCACGAACAGCATCAGGAGTGCTATTGTCTACATCCGTTTCATCCAAGGTTATTCCTACTCTACCTACAGTAAATGTGTTGACTACCTCATCCTGTGATGTCAGGTACGCCATGGTTCCAAGTACAGATGCGCCTACCAGCAATAATGCGCACAGACCCAGAAGTAATGCCTTACTTGTCTTCTTCATACAGAAAACCTCCTTTAAAAAATTTAAAAATGTATAGGGAGCCTTGCGGCATTGCCCTCAGTGTTTCGGGGAATCTTCCCCGTCATCTCTGACTTTCTTCTTTTTCTTTTCTGTTCCGTCCTTATCGTCAGAGGTAAATAAGTCTGGAATAAATATCAGCAGCAGAATGATCGCTCCAGCTGAGATCGCTGCGTAGGTCCCCGGCGGATTCTGTATGTAACTCGCGAAGTAGCCCAACTTCGGAATTGTGAATACCGGGGTTCCGATTACGTTTTTATAATGGACGAGCCCACCGTCCTCCGCATCGTTGGCATCACCTTTTGTGCGGTAACGTAATGTTTCCGGATCATTCTCGTCGGGGACGACTTCTACGATTCGGTGAGTCGCCACCGTGTTTTCATCTAACATAAAAGTAATTACATCGCCAGGTTCAAGTTCCTTGTAGTCTACACTCTTTACATAGATGAGCGAGCCAACATGGTATGTCGGTTCCATTGATCCGGAGAGGACCGTAAACACCTGAAATCCTACCAGGCGGACACCGACGAGCGCTACAGCTAACAGCACTACGAGCGCCACGATAATATTTGTTATGATGTTCCATACTTTTCTGACTGTCTTGTTCATAGGTTTCTTTTTTCTTTGGCAGTGAAGCCTTCCTTTCTGAATTACTCGCCCTGCACTTTTTGTGGATTTGCAATTTTTCCAATATCACCATCTTTGACGATATTTAGCCCAGGATTATAGTTGTCCACTGTGCTTTTAGTTTACCATATACATGTAATTTTTGCCATAAACCTACCGCATTTTATCTGTCTGAATTTCATCTCAGATGTCAATATTTCACAAAATTTTCACATTTTTTTCAAACTCTTTTCCGTGTCATGGAATATAGTGCAAGTTTTCATTATTTTCATGAAAAGTAAAACTTTTCCAGCATGACACACTTCGTACAATTTCGACACGATTCGACATTTTTTAAATTTTGCGGTTATACCCCTAAAAACTTATCCAATTTTATTCTTTTTGCGGATATGCTCCGAAATCCGACATTATTTGCCATATCCCCCATTATCCGGTTGATGTTTTCCCCCATGAAAGCTATAATAAAACTATCTGTATATAAATAATGAAACAATACACCTGCAAAAAGGAGACCATACATATGACATTGAGAGAATGCTATGAAATGATGCACGGCGATTATGAGGGAGTTACTGGGAGACTCGTTTCGGAGAGTCTTGTTCGGAAGTTTGCGGTGAAGTTTTTAAATGATCCGAGTTTTGGCGAGCTGCGTTCCGCGATCGAGAGTGGTGACGGTGAGACGGCGTTCCGCGCGTCCCATACCTTGAAGGGAATCTGCCTGGACCTCGGATTTTCTGCTTTATATGAGGCAAGTTCTGCCCTGACAGAGAAACTCCGCGGAAACAACAGCCTGGACGATGAGTGTAAGGCGCTCTTTAATCGTGTTCATGAGGTGACCGTACGGTACAGGCGATCGAAGGTCTCGATCCGCAGTAGGCAATGATGGCAGGCACGGAGTAACCGGCTACAAATTTACATTGGGGAAATGATATGGAAAAGATCGCGTTCCAGCTTGCGTGGCTGGGAGAACACAAACTTTTAGTCTTTCTGTTTTTTGCGGAGCTTCTGATCGCGGCATGCCTGCTGATCAGTTTCTTCCACCTGCGTCTGGAGCGACGCAGGCTGAAATTAAGCGGATCTGGGGAAAAGGGGAACTTCAACGGGTTTGACCTGATGGATGAACCCTGTTTTCTTCTGCGCGCCTCGGACCTCTTTCCGCTTTACGTGACAAAGGATTTTGAGGAACAGTTCGGACTTACGAAAGATCAGTTAAAGACGGATGTCCTCTCCTTTACCGCGAAGCTGCCGGAAAAAGAGGCAAAGCACCTTCAGAAAGAATATGAATCCTGGGACGGAAAGGATCCGATCCGGATGGATGTGGAACCGCTTGGAATGGATCTCTGTTACCGTCTCTCGGTGACGAGAAGAGACGGGATGGACCTGTTCCACTTCCGGGATATCACAGAGGAAAAAAGACAGCTTGATGAGGCGCGGGCAGACCTTGAGGCCGCCGAGAACGTGAGCCAGTCAAAGTCCGCCTATCTCTCGGAGATGTCCCACGAGATCCGTACCCCGTTAAACGGAATTATCGGTATGCTGACCCTGGCACACCGTCAGCTTCACGGGCACAATGCCGAGGACTATATCGTGAAGGCGGAGCAGCTTTCCGAATTCCTTCTGACCGTTATCAACGAGGTTCTCGATATGTCCCGAATCGAGGTCGGCAAGATCGAGCTTGAAAACAAGCCATTCGACCTCTATCACCTTGCGGACCAGATCCGGAACCTGTTTAAGAAGACGATCGAGGAAAAGGGAATCACCTATATCGTCGAGATGAAGGACGTGGACGTACGGTATGTGGTGGGCGATGAGGAGCGAATCTCCCAGATCCTCGTAAATCTCCTCTCCAACGCCTCAAAATTCACGGAAAAAGGCGAGATCCGTGTGACATTCCGCCAGATGATGCGGAATGAAAACAGCGTGGAGTTCCTGTTCCGGGTACATGATACAGGAAAGGGAATGGATCCGAAATTCATCAAGCGGATCTTCCACCCGTTCGAGCAGGAGAACGCCGGAATTACGAAGCAGTACGGCGGTTCCGGTCTCGGTATGGCGATCACAGACAAGCTGATCCAGCTGATGGGCGGCTCGATCCTCGTTGAAAGTATGCCGGGCGAGGGATCTGATTTCAGCGTATATCTGACACTGCCTCTTGCGGACCACCCGGAGAATCTGGTTCCGGCTGATTCTGAGCAGGACGGCGATGACTTTACATATGAGGGCTGCCATATCCTGATGGCGGAAGATAATGAGGTGAACGCGGAGATTGCGGTGAGCATCCTCGACTTAAACGGCGCGAGTGTTGACGTTGCCGTAAATGGACGGGATGCGGTGGAGAAATTTGCCGCCGCGCCGCCTGGAACCTATGACTTTATCCTCATGGATATCCAGATGCCGGAGATGAACGGACGGGAAGCCGCCCGGGCGATCCGTAAACTGGACCATAAGGACGCGAAAACGATTCCGATCTTTGCCCTGTCCGCGGATGCCTTTGTGGAAGACCAGAGGTTATCCATCGCAAGCGGCATGAACGGGCATTTTTCAAAACCGATCGACTTCGAGAAGATTCGGAAGGAAATCGGACGGATACTGAAGGAGAAGAAATGAAACACAATAAGAAACCGGAAAATGATCTGAAGCGGCTCACGATGCTGGCCGCCGGAACTGCTGCCTCTGTGGCGGTCCTGGCGGGCGGTGTCCGGATCTGGAACGGATACCAGAACGGAAATCTGTTCCGCCCGGACCTCTTTGTCAGCAATCACGACTACCAGGAAAACCAGATCATGTTCCCGGAGAAGAACGATTACGGCCAGACGTCCCAGACGGATAAATCTGACGAAAACCACCGTCTGGAGCGGGATCCCCAGGCGGATGACTCCTATGGAAAGGATAAACCGGAGCAGGAAGAATATAAGACAAACGGAGACGGAAATGTTGAGACCGATCTTAGAAATGCGAATAGTCTCCTGATCGACTCTGGGAATTCAGAGATGCCCGCTGGCGGAACTCTTCCGCAGGGATTTGAGAACTCCGCGGCGATGATCGCAAAAGGGGATGGAACCGGCAGCGGTCAGAATGTAATCCATCTGCCCTCCGGCGATTCCGGCGAGCATGGTGTGGGAACTGGATCCAAACGTGACGCTTCTGACTCTGACAGTGATTCCGATTCTGGAAACCGTAATCCTGGAGGAAATGGAAGTAACAGTAACGGCGGTTCCGGCGGCGGTGGAGGCGGCGGAGATTCCTCAAACGGTGGAAATCCCGTAACTCCGACTCCTGATCCGACTCCAACACCTACTCCAACTCCGACACCGGACCCGACTCCAGTGGTGGACCCGGATTATCCGAATGAGGGGGATAAACCGTCTCTTCCGAGTATGCCGATCGTGGTTCCGGATTTCCCGTCGGATGGACTTCCGGAAAATAACTATACGAATAACGCGGAGTTTTCTATTACAGATGCCGGCAGTGATGGTGAGGTTCTTTATTATGGAGCCGTTCTGACTGACTGGAAACTCTTATGTTCTCTCTATGTGTTCGTGGATGTCCAGAATCCTAATGGTTCTACGACCCGTTAC
>Ga0129312_1001586_pt1 | contig 12915 bp, 12 predicted proteins | sample O827metagenome_FD_94434 | JGI IMG/M metagenome (GOLD analysis project Ga0129312, IMG submission 94434) | Orangutan group fecal microbial communities from Wisconsin, USA - O827 metagenome | ecosystem: Host-associated > Mammals > Digestive system > Large intestine > Fecal | place: USA: Wisconsin... | reverse complement strand
TCTAATCATGCTTGGCCTACAGTGTTTATGAACAATCATGATAATCCTAGGATGTTGTCTAAGGTTAATAAGGATCTAAGGTATCGTGATGAAGTTGCTAAGCTGTTAATTACTTTAATGATGACTTTAAAGGGTACGCCTTATATTTATCAGGGTGATGAGATTGGTATGGCTAATTATCCTTTTAAGGATTTGAGTGAATATCGTGATGTCGAAACTTTAAATTTTTATGAATTGAATAAAAAGGATAAGAATATCTTAAAGAGATTGGAATATGGTTCTAGGGATAATGCTAGAACGCCAATGCAATGGGATGATAGTGAATATGGAGGTTTTTCACCTTGTGAGCCTTGGATTAATATTAATCCTGATTATAAGAAATATAATGTTGAAGCTGAATTAAAAGATGAAGATTCAATTCTTAATTACTATAAGAAGGCTATTAGGCTTCGTAAGAATAACGAAACATTGGTTTATGGAAGATTCGAGCCCGTAAGATTCAAGCCCAACAATGACATCCTGATATATAAGCGTACATTAGGTGATGATATGTTTGTAGTAGTAATGAATTTAACTGATAAGACTTTAAAGAAGCCAATAGTTAAAGATGTTGTGTTAAGTAATTATAATAGCAATAGTGATAAATTAAGACCATATGAGGTGATTGTATGCAAGAAAGTGGAAAAATATTAGAATCATTAAATTTAGAATTTAGATACATTGAGCATGAGCCTGTTTTAGATTATGAGGCTGCTTATAGAGTTGATCAACAGTTTAATCTAACGGGACAAGAATCAAAGTGTTTGTTTATTAAGACTAAGTCTGGTAAGTATTATTCTTTTATTACTTATGAAGGTGTTAGCTTTGATCGTAAATTCTTTAAGGAACTATTAGGCGAAAAGACAAGTATTGCCTCAAGGGAAGAACTTATGGATATTGCAGGTTATGAGGCAGGATGTGCTGCACCATTCCCTTATCCTAAAGAAGTAGGCTATATCGTGGATAACAGAGTATTCAATTTCGATAAGTATATTTGTAGTGCTGGTATTCCTACCGAGAGTTTCGAGATGCCTACTAGTAACTTAAAAGAAGTTTATAAGCATGTAGATAATGAAGTTGTTTATGTTGATATTGATTAATTAATTTAGAAGTCGTATATTTGAATTATAAACAAAACCGTTGATTGGGAAATCAAACATAGAGAGCTGCTTAAAGAGAGTCATGGTGGTGGAAATTGACAGAATGTGCGCTATGCAAATGGGCCCAAGAGGGCTGGATGAAAACATTTTGTGAGTACTTCCAGACGCGATGCTAGCGTTACAAGGCAGGAAATGTGATTGCATTTTCATTAAGAGAGAAGTTTTACTTCTAATTAAGGTGGTACCGCAGGTTATAACGCTTGTCCTTTGGGATAGGCGTTTTTTGTTTATCCACACTTAAGGAAATGCAGATAAGAAGGAGGTAAAATCACATGAAAAAAATTATTTCTTTATTCTTTGTAGCTATGTTGTTAGTTACATTACTAGGTTGTTCAAAAAAGGCTGATGATGGCTATAAGGTGGCTGTTGTTAAGCAACTTGATCATGAATCTCTTGATGAAATTGCGAAGGCTATTTGTGATGAATTTGATGTGATTAGTCAAAGAGATGGTGTAAGCATTGATTATGGAAGTGTTTATTCAGGTCAAAACGATCAATCTGTTCTTCAACAAATTGGTTCTGGGGTAAGAAGTGATGGTGTTGATGTAATAGTGCCTATCGCAACACTTGCAGCACAAACAATGACACTTGTTTCTGATGGCGATATTCCAGTTGTTTTTGCGGCGATATCTGATCCTGAAACTGCTGGTTTAACCGATATTGATTATGTAACAGGTACATCAGATGCCCTTAATACTAAGCAGATTATGGAAATGATGTTTAAGGTGAATCCAGACATTAAAAAGGTTGGCTTGTTGTATTCAATGTCTGAGGCTAATAGTAAGAAGTCTATTGATGGGGCAAAGGCTTATTTGAAAGATAAGGGAGTGGAAATTATTGAGGCTACTGGTAATACTGATGATGAGATTAAACAGGCAGCAACTTCGCTTATCGCAAGTAAGGTAGATGCAGTATTTACACCTACTGATAATGTTGTTATGGCTAGTGAATTAACAATAGCTCAAGATTTCATGGATGCTAAGATTCCTCATTATACTGGCGCTGATTCTTTTGTGAAGAGTGGTGCTTTTGTGACATGTGGCGTTAATTATACAGAGCTTGGTAAGTTAACTGCTGATTTGGCTTATAGCATTATGACTGGTGGTGAAGTTACAGATTATGAAGTAGTTCCAGGTGGTGTTATTACTGTTAATACTGATGTGTGTGAAAGTTTAGGTATTTCACCAGATATCTTCTTGGACTTTGGCGAGATTGTCGAAGTAACAACTATTAAGGATTAATCATGTCATATATTATTGAAACAGCTTTAGAGTTGGCTTGTGTTTATTCTTTTGTGACATTGGCATTATTTCTTAGCTTTAGGATTTTAGATATAGCAGATCTTACAACTGATGGGTGTTTTGTCTTGGGGATGTGTGTTTCTATTGTTTGTACACTTAATAATCATCCCCTACTTGGAATATTATTGGGGATGGCATCAGGTGGTTTAGCGGGCTTAGTTACTGCCTTACTTCAAACTAAATTAGGTGTTCCATCAATTCTTGCAGGAATTATCACTAATACTGCTTTATATACAATTAACCTAATGGTTATGGGCTTTAGTTCTAATATTTCAATACTTAGAAATAAGACGATATTTAATGGAAATAAATTGATTTTACTAATACTAATTGTAATTGTAGTAATGATTCTCTTAAGATATTTCTTATCAACAAGACTTGGTCTTTCAATTAGGGCAACAGGAGATAATATCGATATGGTAGCGGCATCTTCTATTAATCCTAAGGCTTGCATTCTTATTGGTTTAGTAATGTCTAATATGTTGACAGGACTTGGCGGTGCTTTAGCAGGTCAGCTTCAAAAGAGTGCTGATATTAATGCAGGAAATGGTATTGTGACAATTGGTTTGGCTACTTTGATTATTGGTGAAACACTTATTAATGGTAAGAAGTCGATTACTAGAAATATCATTGCGTGTTTAATTGGTAATATCATTTATCGTTTGGTTTATGCCTTTATCTTACAGACGCATATTATTCCAATTGAGTGTTTGAAGTTGATGACAGCGTTAATAATTACATTAGCTATAGCACTTCCTTATTTAAAGGACAGAAAGAAGGCTTTATGTTGAAGATTGATAATATAAGTAAGACTTTTTCAATAGGGACGGTTAATGAGAAGTTGGCTTTAAGTGATATTAATTTGGATGTTAATACTGGTGATTTTATTACGATTATTGGTTCTAATGGTGCAGGTAAGTCAACCTTGTTTAATTTAATTTCAGGTGATTTTAAATTAGATAATGGAAGTATTATTCTTGATGGTGTCGATATTACAAAAAGGTGTGATTATCAAAGAAGTAAGTATATTGGAAGGTTGTTTCAAGATCCATTAAGAGGTACAGCCCCTCATATGACGATTAAAGAGAATTTAGCTTTAGCTTATATGAGGGCTGATAAGAATAAGAAAATCTTCTCTTGTATTAGTAAGAAAGATGAAGAGTTTTTTAAAGAAGAGCTTAAGAAATTGGATTTGAATTTAGAAGATAGAATGGATACTAAAGTTGGTTTATTATCAGGTGGTCAAAGACAAGCTTTAACTCTTTTGATGGCAACTATTGTGCCTCCTAAGGTCTTGTTGTTGGATGAACATACGGCTGCCTTAGATCCTATTATGGCTGAGAAGATTATGGACTTAACCGAAAGAATTGTTAAGGAGAATAGGATTACTTGTTTGATGATTACTCATAATCTTAAGATGGCACTTGCTACTGGTAATCGTACTTTGATTATGAATAAGGGTAGGATTATTAAGGAGCTTGATGAAACAACAAAGAAGAATATGAATCTAAATGAATTGTTGAGTGTATTTAAGGAATCGCTTAATGATGATCGATTGATACTTGAAGAATGATTCGCGAAAATTACAGTTCCTAATGCGGAGATCATCTTGTTTAATAAAAGATATAATAGTATTAAACAAGGCTTCTAAAAAGGAGAGAGAATAATGACAAAGAAAAATGAAAATAATGGTTTAGATAATTCTAAAACAACAGAAAAGAAAAGATTTAGTGATAGTCTAAGGGGGTTAGCTGATACTTTGGATTCAACATTGGATAGGGCTGGAGGGATTGCAGATAAACTCGAAGATGTCACAGATAAAATCTCAAAAGCTACTTCTAAAGCAGGCAAGGTGATAAGTGAAACTGGTTCAAAAGTAGCTGATCAAGTTAAGAATGTTGATTATCAAGAGCTTGCGAAGAAGACTGAGGAAAATATTAAAAAAGCAGCTACAGTGGCAAAGGATAAAACTACTGAGATTGCTACAAAAACTAAGAATGAAGTTGTGAATTTCATGGATGAAAATGGAAATGGAGAAATTGATATTGAGGATGTAATTGTTAAGGGATTGCGTGTTCCAGGTATCAAAATTAATAGAGCTAATTTCTTACAGAAAGAATTATTGAAACGTTATCCACAAGAAATGATCGATGAAGCAATAAGGACAAATCCAATGAGTGCAGGGATAAAACCTAAAGATATTGATGAGATTGCCGACGAAGTGATTGAATACGAAAGAAGATGCGTATCTGGAATTTCTACAGCGTTAAGTATGCCAGGTGGTGTAGCGATGCTTGCAACAATACCTGCGGATATTGTGCAATATTATGGTTACATGTTAAGAGCAACTCAAGAATTGTTATATCTATATGGCTTTCCTGAAATTGATGTTAATGAAAAAGAATCAAAATTCGATTCAGAAACTATTAATATACTAATAGTGTGTTTTGGGACAATGTATGGAGTTGTTGGAGCCAATAATGCATTAAAATCAATTGCGAAAGGTTTAGGACTTGGCGTTGAAAAGAAACTGATGAGAACAGCACTTACAAAAGGAACAATTTATCCTATCGTTAAGAGCGTTGCAAACTGGTTTAATGTTCGAATGACTAAAGAAATATTTGCTGGCTTCTTTAAGAAATCAATACCAGTTGTTGGCGGAGTGATTGGTGGCGGATTAACTTATTTATCATTCAAACCATGTTGTGTAAAATTGAAAGAATCTTTACAAGATACTATCTTAAGCAATATAAACTATAAAGAAGAAAATGGTTTGATTGATATAGTTGATGTCGAAGTTGTTGAGAAACAGTAAAAATATAACAGTATACTACATAAATTAATCAAATTAAAACATGGCTGAAACCCTTATAAATAAAGGACATCGGCCATGTTTTTGTAACTATAATGTTCGAAAGTTAAAAACCTTTATTGGCTATAACTTGTTCTACCAAATCATCATTGTTTCTAGTTTTAATAAATAGAGAAATTAAAGAATCAACACGATCATCTCTCATATAAGATACTAGGTCTCTATGGATGATGTTAGTAGCTTCAAGTTCTTTTTTATTTAACAGCAAGTCTTCTCTTCTGGTTCCTGATTTCATGATGTCGATGGCAGGGAATAGTCTTCTTTCTTGAAGTTTTCTTGATAAGACAAGTTCCATATTACCAGTACCCTTAAATTCTTCATAGATGACATCATCCATCTTACTACCTGTGTCCACAAGTGCTGTAGCTAGTATTGTAAGAGAGCCTTTTTCTTTAGTGTTTCTAGCTGCACCAAAGAATCTCTTTGGCATATATAGGGCATTAGGATCTAGACCACCTGATAGAGTTTTGCCAGATGATGTTTCGGTTAGGTTGTAGGCTCTTGATAATCTTGTGATTGAGTCTAAAAGAATGAAGACATCTTCTCCTACTTCAACTAATCTTTTAGCGTGTTCAATAGTCATTTCAGAGACATATTTATGTCTTTGAGGTTGTTCATCAAATGTTGAGTAGAAGATTTCAACATTGTCACCCTTAATGATTTCTTTAATATCAGTTACTTCTTCTGGTCTTTCATCTATTAATAAAATGATTAGATGAGCCTTAGGACACGATCTTAAGATTGATAGGGCCATGTCCTTAAGAATAGTTGTTTTACCAGCCTTAGGAGGAGATACAATAAGTCCTCTTTGGCCCTTACCTATAGGTGCCATTAGATCAACTACTCTCATAGCTAGAGATTCACCTTGTCTTTCTAGTTTTACTCTTTCATTTGGGAAAATAGGAGTAAGGTCTTCGAATGCTACTCTGTTTCTAATCATGTCAGTTGTTTGGTAGTTGATTTTGTCGATATATATTAATGAATAATATCTTTCGTTGTCTTTAGGATCTCTTTTCTTACCACTGATGTAGTCACCTTGTCTTAGTCTGAATTTCTTGATGAAAGTTGGTGAGACATAAACGTTTTCTTCGTCGTTTGAGAAGTTGTCGTTTCTTATAAAGCCAAAGCCATCTTCTAGAATAGTTAGGATGCCTTCTACTGGATATGTGTTTTCTGTTTTCTTTTCTTCTTTTTCTGTTAGTTTAAAGATGATTTCATCTTTCTTTAAACCAGCAATGTCGATTTGTTTTTCTTTGGCGATTTCTTTAAGTTCGCTTACTTTTAGATTTGATAATTCTTCTTTATTCATGGCTATATTATATATAATTATTAAATATGAATGAGAAAGAATTACTGAAACTTGTAGCACCAATGTGGAAACAATATCTAAGATGTATTGTGGGATGTTTTTGTGCTTTTTTAACATTTTATCTTACATCGAAATTTCTAGTCTTTTTCTTTATGATTATGACTGTTATTTCTTTTAGAAGCATGGTTGAAGTAACTATCTGGCAAAGAAAAATTTGTAAGTGTGACTATGAAGTTGTTACTTGTGAGGTTGGTGCTAAGTTATTTCCTTTTACCATGGTTTATTGTGGTGAGGAACCAGGTATTGGCTTTGATTATGTTGGTGGTTTAGAGTCAGGTGATATTGTAAAGGCAATCAAGGTAGTTGAGGATTATTTAATAATTGAGAAGGTGGATAAATGAAAAGGGTAGTTGTGGTTACAGGCGCTAGTTCTGGTATCGGGAAGTGTACTTGTGAGTATTTAGTTAATAAAGATTATGTTGTTTATGGTTTGTCTAGAAGAAAGGTTGCAAGTACTTTTAATAGTATGCAATGTGATGTTATTGATAGAGAAGCTTTTAAGAGTGTTATTGAAGAAATATATAAAAGAGAAGGAAGAATCGATGTGCTTGTAAATAATGCAGGTATGGGAATATCGGGTGCTGTTGAATATATTGATAACGATAAGACTGATATGTTGTTTGATGTGAATACCTTAGCTAGTTTTAATACATGTCAAATTTGTATTCCATATTTAAGAGAAACAAAAGGATATATAGTCAATATTTCATCTATTGCATCTGTTGTGCCTATTCCTTATCAAACAGCATATTCTGCAAGTAAAGCGGCTGTTAATTTGTTTTCAGAGAGTTTAAGATTAGAACTTAAGGATAGTGGTATTAAAGTTACAGCTATTATGCCAGGAGATACAAAGACAGGTTTTACAAGTGTTAGGGTTAAGGAAGATAGTCATAATAATTATGGTGATAAGTTAGCTAAGTCGGTTGCTAGGATGGAACATGATGAACAAAATGGTAAGAGTCCTTTGACGGTTGCTAAGGAGATTGAAAAGGTGATTAATAGGAAGAATCCTAAGGCCTTGGTATCTGTTGGTTTTGAATATAAGTGTGCTTATATGTTGACTAAGATTTTACCTAAGAGATTGTTCTTATTTATAGTTGATAGGATATATAACAGTTAAGTAAAGGAGTGTGTATGTGGGAAGATAAGACTGATTATTTTACAGAGAAAGAAAGACATTATAAGGATACATATTTAGAGATATCTGAGGTTCTTGATAATACGATAGAGGCGAGTTTATTTTCATCAGAAACAGGTGACTATGAAATCTATGTTTGTTACGGGAAAATGGTTGGAATTGTTTATGCAAATGCTGATGAAGCAGAATCTTTGCGTCAACAGATGAAGAAAGATTTAGAGGAAGAATATAAGAAGAGTAAAGAAGAACCTTCTGGCGATTTTATTAATTATTTTGGGAATAAATATCGTCTTGATTTGCCAACTGATTTATTCTTTGATATGGGGGACTTCTTTCCGTTTTAAGTATTGGGCTACATAGTGTGTGTAGCCTTTTGTTTATTAACAAGGAAATCAAATTAGTTATAAATTTAACAAATTTATAAAAAATATGTAAGCGCTTTATGAAATAGTGGTAGAATTAATTCAGATGAATTTCATCCATCGAGATAATGAAAAGGAGACATGATGATGAAAAAACTTTTTGCGGTATTACTTGCAGTGTTAATGTGCTTCACATTGGTTGCATGTAATAAGGATTCTGGTACTACAGAAGGTGGCGATACACCTGCTGGTGGCAAAGTGTTCTATCTTAACTTCAAGCCTGAGTCAGATGCGGCTTGGCAAGAATTAGCTAAGAAGTATACTGAAGAAACTGGTGTTGAAGTAAAGGTTGTTACTGCTGCTAGTGGTAACTATGATGTAAGCTTACAAAATGAATTAGGTAAGGCTACACCTGAACTTACAATGTTCCAATTAACTAACGATGGTGCTGTTGCTACTTATGGTGACTACGCTATGGATTTAGCTGGTACTGATGTTTACAACGAAATGACTACTCATGATTTTGATTTAGTTAAAGATGGTAAGACATTAGGTATTGGTTATTGCTACGAATGTTTCGGTATTATCGTGAACAAGGCTTTATTAGCTAAGGCTGGTCATGATATTTCTGAAATCACTAACTTTGAATCTTTGAAGGCTGTTGCTGAAGATATTCATGCTAGAGCTGCTGAATTAGGTTTCGATGCATTCACTAATGCTGGTTTAGCTGATTCTTCTTCTTGGAGATTCACTGGTCACTTAATTACTCTTCCATTACACTATGAAGGTATTACTTCTAAGACTGAAATCAAGGGTACTTACTTAGATGAATATAAGAATATTTGGGATTTATATCTAAATAATTCTGCTACTGATCCAGTTGCTAATAATGAAGCTGGTGATGGTGCTGAAGCTGAATTTGGTGAAGGTAAGGCTGTATTCTATCAAAATGGTTCTTGGGAATATTCTGCTTTAACTGGTAACTACGGTATGAATGCTGATGATCTTCAAATGATTCCAATTTACTGTGGTCATGAAGGCGAAGAAAATGCTGCATTATGTTCTGGTACTGAAGCTCACTGGGCTGTAAGTAACTTAGCTAGCGAAGCTGATCAAAAAGCTACTTTAGATTTCATGAAGTGGGTTGTAACTTCTGATGAAGGTACTACTATGATGGCTAAAGAATTTGGTCCTATTCCTTTCAAGAATGCTAAGGAACCTGAAAACGTATTCTTCGCTCAAGCTAATGAATTATTAGCTGATGGTAAGTACAACGTTAGCTGGGCATTCAACTACACACCTGCAGTTGATGATTTCCGTGCTGGTCTTGTAAGTGCTTTAAAACAATATGCTGTTGATGGAAACTGGGAACCAGTTAAGACTGCATTTGTTGACGGTTGGAATAACTTATTAGCTCAAGAAGCTGAATAATCTATAATAAGCTGATTTTAAAAAAGGGGGACAATCCTTTGTCCCTCTTTCTTCTATTATTTTGTTTTAAGTAATCTTCTTTGATTATTTAAAAGAGGATAAAAGAGGGGACGATTCTTATGAAAAAGAAAAAGAAGTATGTGAAAAGAGATCCGAATGCTCTTAGTAGCGATCTAATCGTCAATCCAATCAAACGTAAGGTTTGGCTTTTTTTAATTCCAACTTTTGTTTGCTTTGTGATTGGATTTGTTTGGCCTTTTGCCAGTGGTGTTTACTTGTCTCTCTGTCAATTTAGACTTATTAGAGAAGCTTTGTTTATTCCACTAGATAAGGTTAAGGATGTGTGGGTTGGTTTTTCTAACTATGCTAGAGCTTTTGCTGATCCATCATTTAAGCAAGCATTTATTTATACTGCAAAGTATGCGGTTGTAAGTGTTGTTGTGATTAATGTGTTGTCATTCTTCTTAGGCTATTTGTTAACTTTAAAGATTAAGGGAAGTAATATCTTTAGAGCTACATTCTTTATGCCTAATTTGATTGGTGGTATCGTACTAAGTTATATCTGGCAATTAATTTTTAATGGTATTTTGATTAGATATAACACTTACTTAACAGCTAATGCTAAGTTTGGTTTCTGGGGCTTAGTAATCCTAATGGCTTGGCAACAAATCGGTTATATGATGATTATTTATATTGCTGGTTTCCAATCTGTTTCTGAGGATATCCTAGAGGCTGCTAAGATTGATGGTGCTAATAAGTGGCAATCATTGTTTAAGGTTATTGTGCCTAACATGATGACTACTATTTCTATTTGTATGTTCTTGTCTTTAACAAATTCATTCAAGTTATTCGATCAAAACTTGGCATTAACAGGTGGTGCACCGGTTGTTACTACTCCTGCTGGTCAAATTAAGATGACTGAAATGTTGGCTCTAAATATTTCTAATTCATTCGGTAAGATTAATACTTGGGCTAAGGGTACAGCACAAGCTAAGGCTGTTATCTTCTTTATCTTGGTTGCAGCTATTTCTTTATTACAATTAAAATTCACTAGAAGTAAGGAGGTTCAACAATAATGAAAAAGGAATCTTCATTGAAAAAAGAGAAGGCAAAGGCTTGGGTTATTACTATCGTTTTAACTTTAACTAGTTTGGCTTGGGTAATGCCTATTGTCATCGTATTAATGAACTCTTTTAAGACAAAGGGTGCTATTGCGCTTGAGACATTTAAGTTACCAACAAGTGAGAATTATGTTGGTTTTGCCAACTATATTACTGGTATGACTAGTGGTAACTATAGTTTCTGGGACTGTGTTAAATATTCATTAATTATTACTGTATTATCAGTTGCGTTGATTCTAGTTTGTACATCAATGGCAGCTTGGTATATTTCTAGAGTTAATTCTAGATTTGCGAAGTTTGTATATGCACTATGTACTTTCTCAATGATCGTACCTTTCCAAATGGTACAGTTCACATTGTCAAATACTGCTACTATGTTGCATCTAAACACTCCATTCACTATTCCTGTTGTTTATTTAGGATTTGGTGCTGGTTTAGCTATCTTCATGTTTACGGGTTTTGTTAAACAAATTCCACTTGAAATTGAAGAGGCTGCTGTAATGGATGGTTGTACTCCTGTTAAGACTTTCTTTAAGGTTGTGCTTCCAATGTTGTCACCATCATTAATTTCTGTTGGTATTTTGGAAGCTATGTGGGTATGGAATGACTATTTGTTACCTTATCTAGTACTTGATATTAACAAGTATCGTACTATTCCAATTCATATCCAATACTTAAGAGGTTCATATGGTCAAGTAGATATGGGTGCTAGTATGGCTTTAATTATTTTGGCTTTACTTCCTGTTGTACTAATTTACTTGTTCTGTCAAAAGTATATTATTAAGGGAGTTGCAGCTGGTGCTGTTAAGGGATAATTTATGGATAGAAAATCAGGTGTATTAATGCATATTTCTTCTTTACCATCTAAGTATGGTATTGGAAGTTTCGGTGATGAGGCTTATAAGTTTGTTGATTTCTTGAGTGATGCTCATCAAACTTATTGGCAAATCTTGCCTTTATCTCAAACTGGTTATGGAGATTCTCCTTATCAATCAGTTTCGGCTTTTGCGGGTAATCCATATTTCATTGATTTGGAATATTTGGAAAAAGAGGGCTTATTGAAGAAGGAAGACTATGTTGATGTTGATTGGGAATTTAATGGCCGCATCAATTATGGTGCTTTATATAATAAGCGTTATCCAATTTTAAGAATTGCTTGTAGACGTTTTATTGAAAAAGGTGATTTTAAGGATTTTGAGAAGTTTGAGAAAGAAAATGAGTGGTTAGAGGATTATGCACTCTTTCAAACTATTAAAGAAAAATTAAATTATGCATCTTTGATTGATTGGCCAAAGGAATATAAGGAAAAGGATCCTGAAGCTATTTCTTCTTTAAAGAAGGAATGTGAGGATACATATGATTTCTGGCGTGTAGTTCAATATTTGTTTACTAAACAATGGTTTGAATTAAAAAAGTATGCAAATTCTAAGGGAATTAAGATTATTGGTGATTGCCCATTGTATGTTTCTAGTGATTCATGTGATGTGTTCTCTGATCCTTCATTGTTCTTGGTTGATGAGGAGCTAGTTCCTAAAAAGGTTGCCGGTTGTCCACCTGATGGTTTTGCGGCTGATGGCCAATTATGGGGTAATCCTATTTATGATTGGGATCATCACCTAGATACTGATTATGCTTGGTGGATAAAAAGATTAAAACACTTATGTAGTATTTATGACTATGTAAGAATAGATCATTTTAGAGGTTTGAGTGCTTACTATACTATCGATTATGGTGCTACTACAGCCAAGGATGGTAAGTGGGTAAGAGGCCCAGGCAAGGCTTTAGTTAAGGCTATAAGAGAGCATGTTGGTTCTAATATTATCGCGGAAGACTTGGGCTATATGGATGATGATGTTAAGGACTTACTTGCATATAGTACATATCCTGGTATGGGTGTCTTAGAGTTTGGTTTTGATAGTCGTGATAGTAATGGAAATGATAATATTCCTTATAATCTAAAGAAGAATCAAATTGCTTATGTTGGTACTCATGATAATCAAACTGTTATGGGTTGGACTAAAGAATTGTCACCTGAAGCTTTAGATTTCTGTAAAGAATATATTGGCTATAGAGATGGCGATGACTTCAATTGGACAATGATTAGACAATTGATGGCTACTGT
>Ga0129312_1001582_pt1 | contig 12930 bp, 11 predicted proteins | sample O827metagenome_FD_94434 | JGI IMG/M metagenome (GOLD analysis project Ga0129312, IMG submission 94434) | Orangutan group fecal microbial communities from Wisconsin, USA - O827 metagenome | ecosystem: Host-associated > Mammals > Digestive system > Large intestine > Fecal | place: USA: Wisconsin... | reverse complement strand
TAATACAGAAGGCGGCACTTCGGCCACCAACTGTTTTACGGCTATGTAAGCGGTGGCCCACAGGAATGCAGAGGCCACGAGGGCCAAGCACCCTATGAGACGACCTTTTTTCATGATTTATTTAAATCCTCTCTTAACCATATCTGTTACTGCAAATGTTGCAACATCATCTGCATATTTACCTGCACCAAAGCCTGCATCATAACCAAGCTCTTTTGCAAGTTCATGTGTAATACGTGCACCACCACAGCAAACGATATACTTATCACGAAGTCCCTCAGCCTCAAGAAGCTCGATCAGATTTGTTAAGTTCTGAATATGAACATCTTTCTGAGTAACAGTCTGAGATACCAGCAGTACATCTGCATGTAGCTCTTTTGCTTTCTCAATAAATTCTTCGTTTGGAATCTGAGATCCAAGGTTATATGCCTCGATCATTTCGTAACGTTCCAGACCATAATGTCCGGCAAATCCCTTTCGGTTCATAACTGCATCAATACCTACGGTATGGGCATCTGTACCGGTGGAAGCACCTACTACTACGATCTTTCTGCCGAAGTGCTCTTTGATATATTCATTCACTTCATCCATAGACATTGTTTCTTCTTCAACTGTCTGTACATGGATATCAGTGTAGTTTACTGTGTGAACGCAGCTGCCATAGCAAACATAAAATGTAAATTCTGTATCCAGAGCATGGTGATGTGCTACGTTGACATCTTCCAGTCCCATCATTTTGCAAAGCTGTCTTGCTGCTTCTTCTCCGCGCTCATCATCTTTGATAGGTAATGTAAAGCTTAACTGCATTTTACCATCATTCATGGTGTCGCCGTACGGTTTGATTTTGGTCAGATCCAGAGTTGTATCGAAATCTGCCTTGCTCATATTGTAAAGTCCACTCATCGCTTAGACCTCCTTTTTCATCAGAGTAATAAACGGGTTGAAGTAATTATCATCTTTTACTACAACGCCATCCAGACCTTTTCCGCCGTCTTTCGGACGTTTAATGTCTGCAAAAATACCCTGTTCCAGTGTTGCAAACAGACCCTGATGCTCAATTTCTACAAGCAGGTCAGTTGCTTTCTGGAGTACTTCATTAGCACGTGACTGAATAATTCCGCCCTCTTTGAATTCAAGCTCAGAGCCGAAATCTTTCATTGTACGGAAAATGTACTGTGCATTCTCAATAGCCAGTGCACGGTCTGACATAAACGGTGTATGGATCGCTTCTGTCATCATACCAAGTAAGTGAAGTCTCTGTCCTGTCATAATGGTTACTGCATTAAATAATGCATCCTGTACATGACCACGGAAAATATTACCAGTCATGAATTTTGTAGGCGGCATGTATTTTAATGGTGCTTTCGGGAAGATTTCTCTAGCCATCTGTGCCTGTGCTAACTCATACAGGAATCCATTCTCTACATCCGGTGAAATCTCGAATGCATGTCCAAGACCCTGCTGCTCTTCTGGCAGACCAGCCATTAATGCAAACTGCTCATTCAGGAACTGAGAAGCAAGTACCGTATGTGCTTCTTCTACAGCATCTGCAGTTGTCAGGTAGTTATCCTCACCTGTGTTAATGATAACGCCGGCATAACCATTGATGATACGTGAGAAATACTGGTCAACCAGTGTTCTCTGCATGTTAATATCACGGAACAGAATACCATATAAAGCATCGTTCAGCATAACGTCCAGACGCTCTAAAGCTCCCATTGCTGCGATCTCCGGCATACATAATCCGGAACAGTAGTTACAGAGACGGATATATCTATTTTCTTCCTCTCCTACTTTATCAAGGGCTGCTCTCATGAGACGGAAGTTCTCCTGTGTCGCATAAGTACCACCGAAACCTTCTGTAGTTGCACCATATGGTACATAATCCAGTAAGGACTGACCGGTTGTACGGATAACTGCGATGATGTCAGCGCCCTGTTTTGCGGCTGCAACAGCCTGTGTAATATCTTCATAAATGTTACCTGTAGCAACGATCAGATAAAGGAACGGACCCTCTTTATCTCCACCGAAAGACTCCAGATACTCATTTCTTTTTGCTACATTTCCTGCTACTCTCTCTGTGGTAGCTTCTGCGATCGGCCAGATAGCCGCTTTGATTTCCTCTAAGGAAGCAACCGGAAGTTTTGTCAGATCTACTTCTCCGCTGCTTACTTTCTCAGCGATTTCCTGTGGTCCTACACCAAGTGCAACCATTGCATTTCCTACATAAAATGCAACACCACCGGAAAGTACTCCTTTTTCTTTCAGATGATCCACTACTACGTTTGGAAGCGGAACCTCTACCTCATTAACACCGTCGATTCCTAACAGACGGCAAACAGCTCTTTCAACTGTAACTGTTGTATGTTCATCGATAAAAGCCTGAACATCTGCAGCAACTTTATGTGCACTTGCTCTTGCTTTTGCGATTAATTCCTGGTTTAATCCAAGTTTGCTCATACTTGAAAAACTCCTTTCATCTCGGTATTAAGTAACATGTCAGGCTATTTTTCACGCCATCTGTACTTAGGGTGAAAAGCGGGGAAACCCAAAGGTCTCCCGCTCTTCCATTGTTTTATGGTTTTATTATTCTATGAATGCTTAGTGATGATCGCTGTGACGACGAACACGTGCTAAATCAGCCGGTTCAATTGTCATCTGCAGACCCTGCTCAAGTGCTGCTACACCAACAACGTTTGCTTTTCTCTTTCCGGTACATACATCACATGTGCAATGTGGCTCATAATGTGCCGGCTCTGTATATGTGGTAATAACACCTTCGTAGTTACGAAGAATAACTTTACCTGGTGTCTGAGAAATAACGTAGTTCGGCATAACTGGTGTTTTTCCACCACCGCCCGGTGCATCAACAACGAATGTCGGTACTGCATATCCGGATGTATGACCACGAAGTCCCTCAATGATCTCGATACCTTTGGAAACCGGAGTACGGAAGTGCTCTAATCCAAGAGAAAGGTCACACTGGTAAATGTAGTAAGGACGTACACGAATCTGTACTAATTTACGAACCAGGTCTTTCATTACATGTACGCAATCATTGATGCCTGCTAATAATACAGTCTGGTTTCCTAACGGGATACCTGCGTCAGCAAGTCTAGCACATGCAGCTGCAGACTCTTCTGTAATCTCGTTTGGATGATTGAAGTGTGTGTTTAACCAGATTGGATGATATTTTTTCAGCATGTTGCACAGTTCCGGAGTGATACGCTGCGGCATAACAACCGGTGTTCTGGATCCGATACGGATAATCTCAACATGAGGAATCGCACGTAACTGGGAGATGATATACTCAAGTCTCTCATCACTGATCAATAATGCGTCACCACCGGATAACAGTACGTCACGTACTTCCGGATGATTACGGATATACTCTAAGCACTGCTCTACCTGATCAGTCGGTACGGAACCATCTTTCTGTCCTGCGAAACGTCTTCTTGTACAATGACGGCAGTACATGGAGCACTGATCTGTTACAAGGAACAGAACACGATCCGGATAACGGTGTGTCAGTCCCGGTGCCGGAGAATCTGTATCCTCATGAAGCGGATCTTCCAGATCTGCAGCGGAACGATGAAGCTCTTTCTCTGTCGGAATCGCCTGTTTACGAACCGGATCTTCCGGATCAGACGGATCGATCAGAGATAAGTAATACGGTGTAACAGCCATACGAAGTGTGCTTAAGCATTTTTCAACGCCTTCTTCTTCTTCAGCTGTCAGTGTCATGTATTTTTTCAGGTCTTCCACAGTCTCTACTCTGTTTTTTACCTGCCAGTGCCAATCATTCCATAATTCGTCTGGAACATCTTTGAATAATCCGAATTCTCTGCTTTTTCTCATAGTTTTATATCTCCTCTTGATATTTACAATGTAGTTTTTTGTTTCCCCAATTATTTTCTTTTAATTATACATACTTCTGATCGAACAGGTTGCGGATTGCTTCGTTCTCTCTTAACTCCTGAAGTGTGATCTCTGCATGTCCTTTTGTATATCCATTACCGATGATCATATCAACGTCTTTACCTACACCCTCTGCACCAAGAGCTGCTTTTGTGAAGCTTGTAGCCATGGAGAAGAAGTATACGATACCACCGTCATGAACCGGAAGGATTGCGGACATCTCGCAGTTATTTACATTTACACAGCAGATAGCTACATCATACTCTTTGCCATCATTTGCTGCTAAAGCTTTCTCTAATACGTCTACCGGAAGTGCTGCACTTGCCTGGAATGCTTTGTGGCAAACACCGAGTTTTAATAACTCATCTACACCATCCTGGCTGTAATCCATAGCTACAACACGACCTGTAGGTCCAACACGTTTCATAGCTTCGTAGCAAACCAGTGTACCGGATTTTCCAGCACCACCGAGAACCAGAACGCTCTGACCCGGTTTTACTAATTTAGCTGTCTGAGCTGGTGCTCCAGCTACGTCTAATGCTGCCAGTGCAAGCGGCTCGCTGATGTCATCCGGAAGTTTTGCATATAATGCACTCTCGAATAATACAGCCTGACCTTTGATATCAACACGATCGATTTCCGGATGGATCTCGATGATCTCATCAATTTTCAGTGGTGTCATGGATAAAGATACTAAGGAAGCAATTTTATCGCCAACTTTGATATCCAGATCTAAGTCTTCACCGATATAAGCAACTTTACCGATGAACATTCCACCAGATCCTGTTACCGGGTTCTGCATTTTACCACGCTCGTTAACGATTCCAAGAATCATCTCTTTGATTTTCTCTATATCACCACCACATGCCTCTTCGATCTGTGTGAAAGAAGCAGAGTCGATATTTAAAGAAATAACATCACAGATAATCTCGTTAGAGTATTTTTTTGTCATGTCGTTATCGATTTTCTGAGCTGCCTGTGTCAGAACTCCCTGCGGCTCGATTACACGATGAATTCCGTATTTGTCACCTACTAATTTTCCCATTGTTTGCTCCTCCTAAAAATTATTCTTTCCTTATTATAATGTTACATGAAAAACAATTTCCCCAAACTGTTTTTCGGTTTAAATCACGTTTTGTTTATCTGTAAAAGGATCCAGTTGCTTTGCAATCGTATGTCAGGGTTTTTAACATTTTCATAACCGAATCCCTTTTACATTCTTCCTAACATGAATTCCCGGATATATGCCGGTTGTTTCATTCCTCTCAGATTATTTCAAACCTAAGATTTCTCTTGCTTCTGCCGGAGTAGCTACCGGTCTGCCAAGCTCTTTTGCAAGTCTTACTACTTTCTCAACCATCTCACCGTTGGAAACTGCAAGTTTGCCTTTTTCAATATAAACATTATCTTCGAAGCCGACTCTTACATGTCCGCCCATCAGAATTCCCATTGTTACCATCGGATACTCAAATCTGCCGACCCCGGATACGGTCCATGTGGATCCTGCCGGAATACTGTTTGCCATGAAAAGCAGATCTCTCGGTTCGCCGGAAATACCACCGTTTACACCCATTACAAAATCGAAATGCATTGGTGCTTTGATATATCCTTTTTTATTAAGACGAATAGCCATATCGATCATACCTTTATCAAATACTTCGATTTCAGGTTTGATTCCGTATTCGTTCATTGTGTTTGCGAAATCAATGATCATGTTCTCTGTGTTAACGAAGATTTCATCACCGCCGAAGTTACATGTTCCACAGTCCAATGTTGCCATTTCCGGTCTTAAAGTAGTAGGTGCCAGACGCTCTTCGTTACTCATGCCAACTGCTCCCCCAGTAGATGGCTGAATAATAACATCCGGACACACTTCCTTGATTGCATTGATACAGGCCTCGAAACGGTCCCTGCTCTGTGTCGGTGTTCCATCATCGTCTCTTACATGAAGATGGATAATGGAAGCTCCCGCGTCGTAAGCGCTTTTTGCTTCTTTTGCAATTTCCTCTACTGTATATGGAACTGCCGGGTTATGCTCTTTGGTAACCTCAGCGCCACAAATACATGCAGTGATAATTAATTTTTCCATAGCGTTTACCTCTCCTTTTGAAATTTTCCCAATACATTATAAAACAGTAAAAGCGCTATCCATCGGAATCCTTTTGGACTCCTCTGAATAGCGCTCCACGTTTTCACATGACAATTCAAAAGCTGTCTGCCCCTGAACCAAGTCCGGATCTCATTATAAATCCTTCCTTTCGGCGATTGGCCCCTTCGCTTACAACATTGGAAATAATGTTCCTTAACATTTGCTGCTACCCGGCAAACCGCACCTCTATTTTTGATATTATGTAGTTTTTGATATTATGCTGAAATACTAATTTTTCTGATTAAAAGTTCTTTTTCAAATTACTTACGCTGTTTGTCCTTCGGAACAACACATGTTCCGCTTGCACGGCATACAACAATCGGCTCCTCAAGGATGTCACATGCGGAATCATTGATGTCAGGTCTCGGAGCAATCACTTTACGTGCCTCGAATACCATCTTTCTGGATGTGTTTCCAACAGATACAATCTCACCAACAGCCTCGATATAATCGCCTGCAAATACAGGTGCCATGAACTCTACTTCGTCATAAGCTTTGAACAGTCCCTCATCTCCATCATTTAAGATAAGAAGCTCTGTAGCTACATCTCCGAATAAACCAAGCATTCTTGCCCCGTCTACCAGATTTCCACCGTAGTGTGCATCATGTGCGCTCATTCTCAGTCTGATTACTGATTTCATTTTTTCCATTTTTTCTTCCTCCTATAATACCTTCTGATGTGTGTTTTATGTTTCTTGCGAAACAGTCAACCATTAGTAAGTACCTGCTGCAAATGCAGCTAATATATATTGTATAGCGCTCCACGCATCATGGATATATAGAAAAAAGAGTGGTTTTAGGTAAAAAAATACTATTAACAAATCAATTCCCGCTTTGTTTAATTAGGTACTACGATTTGCTAATAGTGCTCCATGATATCATGACAGTACAGAAACTGTACGTCTCTGTCCCAAGCAAAGATCCAATCACGAATCATTACTTTCGGCAACTTACTCCTTCATCTACATCATTGGAAGTGATTTTCCTTGGCATTTGCGATTACCCAATAAGCTGCGCCTCTATTGTCTGCAATATGTTGTTTTTTGTTTACGCATTTATGTTACCACCTGGTAACCCCTCCTGTCAACTAGTACTTTTGTACAGAAACTAAATATATTTTTTGTTTCTTTTGTATGTTTCGCTGTTTTTTGTGTGTCAATGGCGGACATTGTTCTTTCTTGCAAAGACTTTACTTGGTTAGTTGTCTATATTAGACAGTATCCTATGGTGACTTTTTGGTAACCTTTCCCAGATTTTTTTTTTAACCTTTACAAGCAATTTTTTTTATGATACAAAGGAGATAGCAATCGTAATGTCAGGCAAATATAATACGTAGGAGGTATTTTATTATGGTAGATGCGGGGTTTCTATCTATTATTCCACCGATTGTAGCAATTGTACTTGCCTTAGTTACTAAAGAGGTTATTTTCTCTCTTTTATTAGGTGTATTCTCTGGTACGGTCATTTATTCAGCACTTGCAGGACTTGGTCCTTTCGGTGTTCTTTCTACCACAGTAGAAATCATGATCGACAAATTTGGAGCAAATGCAGACATGATCCTGTTCCTTTGCTTCTTAGGTATTCTCGTAATTCTTATTACGAAAGCCGGCGGAGCCAGAGCTTATGGTGAATGGGCTTCCAGTAAGCTGAAAAACAGACGAAGCGTTCTGTTCGCAACAGCATTACTTGGTATCTTCTTCGCTATCGATGATTATTTCCACTGTCTGGCAGTTGGAACAATCATGAGACCTGTAACAGACAGAACAAAAATCTCTCGTGAGAAACTGGCTTACCAGATCGACGCTATCGGCGCTCCTCTCTGTGTAATCATGCCAATCTCTTCCTGGGCTGCATCCGTTATTTCTTATTTCCCGGAAGACGGTTCTGTATCAGGTATGGAGACATTCATTCAGGCTATTCCACTGAATCTGTATGCAATGTTATCCATCTTCATGGTTCTTTTCTTAACACTTAAGAAAAAATCTGAATTTGGTCCGATGCTCGTAGCTGACAAACTGGCTGAGCAGGGAGTCTTCTCATCTCCGGATGGTGATGTAACAGAAGACAACTTATCCGACTTTGAAAAAGAAAACCAGAGCGGACGTGTATGTGACCTTGTTATTCCGATCGTTGTACTGGTTATCTCCTCTGTACTCTGCATGTTATATGTAGGTGGTTTATTCTCAGGTGAAGGTCTTTCCATCATGGAAGCATTCGGTAACACATCTGCTGCTACTGCACTTGCACTTGGTGGTTTCTGTACATTAGTATTTACATTTATTTATTACATGTGCCGTCGCGTTCTTACTTTCAAAGAATTATTCGGTGGCATTAGTCAGGGTATCTTCACAATGATTCCGGCATGTACGATCCTTACATTCGCATGGACAATCTCCAGCGTATGCCGTGATTACCTTGGAACAGGCGAATTCGTAGCAGACTTTGTTGCTAACTCTGGTATTCCGATCATTACACTTGCTCCAATCATTTTCATCATTGCAGCATTACTTTCATTTGCAACCGGTACAGCTTGGGGTACATTCGGTATCCTTATTCCGATCGTAATCTCCATCTGTTCTGTAGCAGCTCCAGGCATGACAATTACATGTCTGTCTGCAACATTAGCTGGTTCCGTATTTGGAGATCACTGCTCACCGATTTCTGATACCACAATCCTGTCCTCTACAGGTTCTCAGTGTAACCATTTGAAACACGTTGGTACTCAGATTCCATACGCAGTTATCGTAGCTGTATGTTGTGCAATCGGTTATGTAGTTGCCGGCGTAACAAACAGTCTGGGTCAGGGCGTAAGTACTGGTATTTCCTTAGTAGTAGCTATTGTACTCCTGACTATCGTGCTTCTGGTTGCTCCTAAGGTTTGGAAATATACACCTGAGCAGCAGGAAATCCTTAAAGCTTCAAAAGAGTAATATTTATAAACTGACACTTCAAATTCTCTTAACAAAGCAAATGAGAAAGAACCGATGTAGCAATACATCGGTTCTTTCTTGTTCTGCGAATACTTTGATCAAGCGGACATTCGCAATCCGCTTTCGCTACTTGCTCATGAACGCAGTCGCTTTGCGAACTGTCAGTGGGAGCTTTTAACTCCCGCTGACATAAGCATCCCCCCTTACCCACCGCTTAGTGCTCTACGCACTTGAAGCGGGGGAATGCTTATTCTGCGGTAAAGCGGACATTCGCAATCCGCCTTCGCTACTTGCTCATGAACGCAGTCGCTTTGCGACCTGTCAGTAGGAGCTTTTAACTCCCACTGACATAAGCATCCCCCTTACCCACCGCTTAGTGCTCTACGCACTTGAAGCGGGGGAATGCTTATTCTGCGTTCAATTCCTTTAAATATATAAAAACTGTCTGTCCGTGTTTTTCTCTATAAGAATCTTTCACAGACAGACAGTTTTTTATTTTATATGTACTTATTTTTTAACTATTACTCCTTCTCATCCAGCAAATCCATCACATTATCCTGCAATCCAAGCAGACGGCAGATTCGGAATGCATCTCTCGGACAGTTTCCTTCATTTTCCACACGATACAGACCATAATTCATATGTGAAGCAATAACTGAAGCCCCCTTTTCGGTTCCTGCGGTCTGGATTTCATGCTGCACTTGATTTTCATCCATATCCTTCAGTCCTACAACCTGATAATGTGTTTTTCCATATTCTGCCACATGATCAAAATGTGTAACCAACAATGCAACCACATGCTTCTGATTCAGGTATTTCGTCACTGCACGCACCAGAGCTGCTCCCTCATGAGGATTGGTACCTCTCGAAAATTCATCCAGCACTACAAAACAGAATTCTTTTTCCACATTTTCGATGACATCTTTCATCTGAATGATTTCTGCGCCAAAGCTGGAAAGTCCTTTCTGTACTGACTGCAGCTCTTCGGAAATCATCTGGATATTCTCAAAGAATGGGATCTCTGCATAATCTGCATATACATAAAAGCCACACATGGCAAGCAACACGTTCAATACGATTGTTTTCAGTGAAATACTCTTTCCACCCATGTTCGCTCCTGTGATCACCGTTGCACCCTGACACAGTTCCATGGATAACGGTGTGAATTCCAGTCCACGGTTTTTTAATACCGATGCGACCCATGGATTTGTCACATTTTCCAATTTAAAGCTGATTTCTACGTTTGTATAACCATTCAATCTTTCCGTATCTTTATACGTGCCACCTTTTTGTTCTCCACTCAGACCACTAAAAATCGGTTTTACTGCCTTTCCAAAATAGGTTGCTGTCACTTTCTCCAGCAGTAAATCCAGACGGCCGGTCACATTTGCATTGTAAAGCATAGCATCCAGATATGGCTGTAGTTGATTCGTCAGCCGTTCCCGAACAATCTGCTCCTCTTCTTCTTCCTGAAGCACCACTTCATGCCGCATGTTCTGATATTCTTTTTTTGTCTCCTCCGCAGCAATCTCCATGGATTTTTCCAGTTCCCGCTTGCGTTTGCGGATTGCGTCCAGTTTCTCAGAATATGCTTCATAGATGTAAAAACTTGGGATCCGGCGTCCATCAGGATCTAAAATATCCAATGCCGCTTCCAGATCCATATAGTTCATTCCGGTCATTTTCGTCTGACCGTTCACATAATTTGCTTCACCCCGGGCCTGCTCTGAATAAATCAGGAAATTCTTGATTTCAAATAATTCAATGTCATTCAGACACATTTCCCGTGCCTTTTTGATGGTCGGCCGCACATCCTTCATCTGCATAAATATACGGCGCAGATGATTAAGTTCCTGCTTCAGATCATCTTTTTTATTCATAAGTTTTTCCAGATTGGACAGTTCTTCCATCAACAGGTCCTGTTCTTCCACCGTATAAGGTGTCAGCCGGCGCACCCGTTCCTGCCCATAAGGTGAGGACGGATTTAACCGATCCAGAATATACTGCAGTCCCACACTGCTTTTTTGTTCATATGTTAACTGAATCATGCGAATTCCCCCATAATTTTCTCATACTCGTCCCTGACATTGTATACAGGAACGTCAATTGCTGCAGACATTTTCTCCTTAAATTCATCTTTATCAAAATGGAATCCATAGGCAGAAAACGGATTGATCGTCACGGCCAGAAGCTGCAATGCATCTGCCACTTCAAACCGTAATCCTTTAATCTGCAGTTTTTCATACATATCACTGGAAAGAAGGATCTTGCTGCCATCCAGAAGTACCATTTTCTTTCCTTTGAGATCCGTATTGGACATGATCAACGTTTTTACCATGGCATCCGTCAGTCCCCCCTGAACAACGATGTATTCCGGTGGATTTTCCGCACCTTTTCGCCATATTTTCTCCGGTGTCACACGTTCCTCCGGCAATACGATATGTTCCGGATCGGTCACCGGAATGTATTTCATGTCATTTTGATTCCAGAATTCCTCCGGCACATCAAAAGGCGCCTGCGGCAGTTGCAAAATCTCACATGTGTATGCGGTATCCCGCACAACCGTAGCCAGGCTCTTGTGATAGGATGCACCGGTACACAAAATCGTACTCTGACTCACTTTTCTGGAACAGAGACTTTTTCGCCCCAAAGCTCCGTCAATCAAAATTTTATCGACACCATAAGGCCGGATCAGATCCGATACCGCCGCCAACTGGCTCGTCATAGATGGCCCAGCAATCTGCACAAATCCATCTGTCCTTGCCTTAAAAATAATAATCTCACCCATCGGTGTATAAATCCCGGTGGAACATAAAATCTCCCGGGTTGTATCGCAATATTTCAGCAGATCTGCTGCCGTTGCGACAATCGTTCCCTTATAAACAAAAATGCCCGGCTTCACCGTATTGGTCACCAGGTCCGTGCTCTCGCCGTCTCTGCCCACTGATGTGGCACCAAAAGAAACCCCGCTTTTCTTCAGCTCGGCGATCAGCTGATTCAACGTGGTTGTCTTTCCTGCATTTTTACACATGCCGATCAGGGAAACAGAATCGTAAGGTGCTACCAGTTCGTACAATGATTTCATACTTACCTCCATAACAACTACATCTCAATTCCTTTCCTTGCCGGTACTCCTTTTTCAAACGGATGCTTCACCGCATTCATGTTTGTGATATAATCCGCCAGTTCCACAAGTTCCGGCTTCGGATTACGTCCCGTCATAACTACTTCAAGCTGCTCCGGTCGATTCTTCAAAAACTCTACTACTCTGACAGTATCTATCAGTTCCGCATTGCACAGATCCAGCATCTCATCCATCACAAGCAGCCGGGCCTTTTGCTCCACGGCAGTCTCTGTCACTTTCTCGAATAATGCTGTGTAGGCGGCCTTTGCCTCCACTTTTTCCTCCGGTGTCATCAGAAAAGAAAAACCGAAATGGTGATCTTCCACCAGAACCGTAATATTCGGTATCTTCCGTAAAATATTCATCTCACCGGTTGTGCCATCCTTTAAAAACTGGGAATATACAACCGGGAAGCCATTTCCTGCACAACGGATTGTCAGGCCAACCCCCGCGGTCGTCTTACCCTTGCCTGTCCCCTCATAAATATGAACAAGTCCCTTCATTTTTGCTTCCTCCTTATATACTTTTCTCCTGCATTTTTGTACAGAATAACCCCCTAGAACCACTTCTTTTTACTATCTTAATCATAGCATGCCGGCATCTGTTTTACAAGCAATATCCCATGTTAAAGCGGGCATTCGCAAAAGAGCTCGCTTGCGAGCGATACTTCATGAACCTAGGTAAAGCGGACATTCGCAATCCGCTTTCGCTACTTGCTCAGAACAAAGCAGACATATTCCTCATGCATCTGGTCGCATCCTCGCGGAGCGTTTTTATGTAATAGGAACATTACGTAGTAATTTCCTATT